>X418_Giraffe__coassemble_43_pt1 | contig 24328 bp, 20 predicted proteins | sample X418_Giraffe__metabat2_high_PE_001 | metagenome-assembled genome bin X418_Giraffe
GGAGATAGAGGAGATCCAGAAAGAGTGGCGCACCATAGGTTTCGCTTCAAAGAAGGAAAACCAGAAGATATACGACCGTTTCCGCGCAGCTTGCGACAAGTTCTATGAGCGTAAGCGTGAATTCTATTCAGAATACAAGGACAGCATCAATGTAAATCTCGAAAAGAAGATAGCTCTCTGCGAGGCTGCTGAGGCTCTCATGACCAGCACCGAGTGGAAGAAGGCCACTGATCAGTTCATCTCTCTTCAGAAGCAGTGGAAGGAGATTGGAGCAGTCCCTCGCAAGAAGTCAGAGCAGCTCTGGAAGAGATTCCGTGCGGCCTGTGATTATTTCTTTGCCGAGCGTGACAAGCATGCAAAGCCTGAAAATGACTATTATGGAAACCTCAAGGCAAAGCTTGCACTTATAGAAGAGATCAAGGCATATGAGATGAAGGGAGACGACAGCGACCTTCAGGCAATGCAGGAATTCCAGAAGAGATGGCAGGAGATAGGTTTCGTGCCGTTCAAGGAGAAGGATAAGGTAGCCAAGGCCTATAAGGATGCTATGGCAAAGTTTGCTGCAGTACGCGCTCCACGCAGAGGACGCGGCAGACAGCTCACTGAAAAGGAGCGTCTGATCCAGAAATATCATCAGCTGGAGCAGGATATCGTCACTTATGAGAACAACATAGGCTTCTTCTCGATGTCAAAGGCTTCAGAGCCGCTGATCAAGCAGATGCAGGAGAGGATTGCAGAGGCAAAGGAAGAGCTCAAGTCACTCGCAGAGCAGATCAGACAGCTTTCGGAGACAGAGGAGCAGGAGTAATAATTTTAATAAATATAGATGAATAAGAGTAATATTATCGGATTTATTCTGATCGGTATTGTCCTGTTCGGCTTCAGCTGGTATCAGGGCAAGCAGGCAGAAAAGCAGAATGCAATCCAGGCGCAGATCGATTCGATCGCCAGGGCCGAGCAGATGGCCGCGATGGCTCTGGATTCTGCAAAGAGGGCTGCGGGACTTGTCACAGACGGTGAGACATCGGGTGTGAAGGTCATGAACATGCCCGTATACAAGGACAGCCTCCTTACAGAGGCAAGACTTGCGGAGGCACAGATCTGCAAGATCGGCAACGACAAGCTTGAGATAGAGTTCTCAACCAAGGGCGCGCAGCCATATTCAGTCAAGATCAATGACTATATGACCTATGACAGCACGGCTCTCTATCTAATCAAGCCGGACATGAGCGATTATAACATCAGCATATATGCCGGTGAAAGCATCAATACAAAGGATCTTGTCTTTACGGTTGCGGAGTCAACTGACTCGTCGATCGTGATGAGGCTCCCTTTCGCTCAGGGAGGTTATATCGAGCAGAGATACTGGCTCAATGAAGGCAGCTATATGGTTCAGAATGAACTCGCTTTTGTTGGAATGGAGAATGTCATTCCGCGTAACGTGTCATTCTTTGACATTGACTGGTCAGTGGTCATTCCACGTCTTGAGAAGGGATACAAGAACGAGAAGCAGTATTCAAAGCTTGACTACTATTTTGCCGGAGACAAGAAGCCTGAACAGATTGCAAGAGGAAAGGACCAGTCAAAGAGGGTTGATACAAAGCTCAAATGGTTCGCATTCCAGCAGCAGTTCTTCTCAGCCATCATGACTCCTGCGACAGACTTTGCTTCTGCGGACTTTGACGTGAGATATTTCAGTGAGGACGATCCTTCGCGCAACCTCATGGCATGCAGCGCAAAGCTTCGTTCTGAGTTCCGTGGCGGTTCAGACAAAGTAGTCATTCCTTACGAGTTCTACTTCGGTCCGAACGACTACCGTACACTCAAGAGCTATGATGAGAAGTACGAGAAGATAATTCCTCTCGGAGGATGGATGGTTGCATGGTTCAACCGCATCGTTATCATACCATGCTTCGACTTCCTCGGCAAGTTCATCAGCAATTACGGAATCGTCATCCTTCTGATGACTCTCCTCATCAAACTGCTCATCTCTCCTCTTACAATCAAGTCATACAAGTCGACTGCAAAGATGCAGGTGATCAAGCCTGAAATCGATAAGCTCAACGAGAAGTATCCTAATGAGAAGGATGCAATGAAGAAGCAGCAGGCGATGATGGACCTCTATCAGAAGGCGGGCATCAGCCCTATGGGAGGCTGTCTCCCTATGCTTCTGCAGATGCCTATCCTCTTTGCCATGTTCCGTTTCTTCCCTGCGTCGATCGAGCTTCGCCAGCAGAAGTTCCTGTGGGCAGATGACCTCAGTGCATATGACTCCATCTGGGATTTCGGCGTGAATGTTCCTCTTCTGGGAGACCACCTTTCACTGTTCGCCCTTCTGATGGCAGCTACCATGTTCTTATACTCGAAGATGTCTTCATCACAGATGTCAGATGATCCGAACATGGCCGGAATGAAGTTCATGAGCGTATGGCTCATGCCTATAATGATGTTCTTCATCTGTAACAACCTTTCATCAGCGCTCAGCTACTATTACCTCCTTTCAAATATCATCACAATGGGAATGACATGGTACATCCGCAAGTTCGTTGTAACCGAGGAGAAGGTGAGGAACGATATGATGCTCAGGGCAAAGCAGCCAAAGAAGAAGTCAAAGTGGCAGCAGAGGCTTGAGGAAGCCCAGAAAATGCAGCAGCAGATGCAGCAGCAGAATCGCAGATAATCATGATTAAAGATATCATAAATAAATTACACTCAGAACTGCCGGCAACTGTAAAGTTGGTGGCAGTTTCTAAATTCCACTCTTTTAACGCGATTGAAGAGGCATATGCTGCCGGTCAGCGTTGTTTTGCAGAGAGCCGTCCGCAGGAGCTGGCTGCAAAGGTGAAGCGGCTGGAAGAGATACGTCTGGAGAGGGGAGAGCCGGACTATATGTCCGATATCGAATGGCATTTCATAGGCCATCTTCAGACCAACAAGCTAAAGATGGTTCTGCCTCATGTGGCACTCGTCCAGTCGGTCGATTCTGTCAGGCTTCTTGATGCAATCAACGCCTGGGGAAAGGCTAACAACAAAGTTATAAACGTTCTGTTAGAATGCTTTATATCAGGTGAGGAAACGAAGCAGGGCCTTTCCGAAGAAGAACTCATCCGGATAGCTTCCGGTGTGGTTCGTTATGATTTCATCCACATAGACGGCCTGATGGGAATGGCTACCTTCACCGATGACGAGGCTGAAATCCGCGAAGATTTCCAGAGACTGCTTGACATGCAGCAGATCCTTCACGACTGGATCGGTGAAAGCGGAAATGTAGATGCTGATTGCGGCGAGCTTTCGATGGGTATGTCCGGTGACTATCCTATAGCGATAGAAATGGGATCTACAATGGTCCGTATCGGTTCTATGATCTTTGGGGAAAGGAAATGAGTTCCTGCAGCATGGCCTTGGCTACTGCTGCGGATGCTCCTGTGCCACCGAGGGCGTTGCGGATGTCTGCATAATCGTTCAGCATTCTTTCGCGACGCTCTTTGTTTTCTATGAGGTCTCTTATTTCAGCAACGAGTGCGTCAGGGTTGCAGTCGTTTTGGATGAACTCCTTGAAAGCCAGCCTGTCGACAATCAGGTTTCCGAGGCTTATATATCTGATCTTTACTATCTTGCGTGCTATCCAATAGGTGATAGGGTTGGTAATGTATCCGACCACCTGAGGGGTGCCGATGAGTGCTGTCTCAAGCGATGCGGTACCTGAATTTATGACTCCGGCTTCCGCATGGCGGATGATTGACTGTGTCTCTCCGAACAGGATCTTGACATACTGTATGTTCTCGTCTGTCAGCCATGGTTCGTAATCCTTCAAGCTTCGTGCAGGCGCACCTGCTATAAGGAACTGATAATCCTTATATTGCGGCAGAGCATGCATTTTTGCTGCAAATTCTGTCAGTACCGGCATCATTGTGCTGATCTCAGCTTTTCTTGATCCCGCCAGCATGGCGATCACTGGTTTTGCCTCAAGCCCTGCTCTTTGGAGGAATTCTTCGCGTGTCTCCTTCATCGCCTGGGAACCGTCTACTGCGTCGACCAATGGATTGCCTTTGTATATGTATTCAATGCCTTTGGCGTCGAAATATGGCTTTTCAAACGGGAATACGATGAAAAGTTTGTCTACATAAGCCTTAAGCTTCTTTATGCGGCCTTCGCGTGATGCCCAGACTTTCGGAGCGATGTAGTAGAATACCTTGAAACCGGCTTTGTGGGCGAATTCTGCGATCTTGAAGTTGAATCCCGGGTAGTCGATCAGGATAACTACGTCAGGGTTCCATTGCAGGATGTCTTCCTTGCAGAATGCAACGCTCTTCATCAGCCTTCCGGCCTTTGCCAGCACCTCCACAAAACCCATGACAGCTCCATCCTTATAATGACGTACCAATCCTGATTGACAGGTGGCGGCATGGGTATCCAAAACAACCCCTTTCGTGCCTTCGGCACTTCTTCCCCCTGCGGCCAGGGGGGTAGCACGGTTTTGGATACCCATGCCGTCACCATGAAAATGATTCCAGACTTCAAGCATCAGATCCCCGCCCCAGAAGCGGATATCCGCCTGAGGGTCCTCTGCGTATATGCCCTTCATCAAGTTTGAACCATGAAGGTCGCCTGAGGCTTCGCCTGCTATTATATAGTATTTCATATTTCTATTGTCATGTCTTATGGTGGAGGCTTCTTGCTTAAAGTATCCTTTTGATCCGGTCGGTTTCTTCGTAGTCTGTACAGTCTATATTATGGGCGACTACCGATATGTATCCATCGGCCACAAGTCTGTGGTCGGCATTAGGAACGTTTCGTGGATCGTCAGTGAATTCTCCGACCATCATGTAAAGGTCTTCGCCTTCTTCCAGCTTTGGAGTAGAGCTCTGACCGAGCAATTCAGGTGTTATGCCATATTTAGCATAATGCTGGAGGTCCCATTCCTTGAACTCGCGTACCCATCTTCCCATACCCTGTACTCCTGTTCGTACGCCTTTGATCTGGTCAGCAGGAATATTCGGGAAATTGACATTATAATATACTCCGTGCTTGTCCGGCCAGTTCTCCATCAGTTTGTTGAAGATGTTCCCGAAGTACTTCTTTACTGCGCTGAAGTCGGCGTCCGGATGCAACGTATCCAATGATACCCCAATGGCTGGAATGCCGTTCAGTGCGCCTTCCATCGCAGCTCCGAGCGTACCCGAATAGCATGATGCAGTAGCTGCATTTGATCCATGATTGATTCCAGACACGACAACATCAGGGAAGTTGTCGAGGAACATGGTGTTAAGACCGAATTTCACGCAGCTTGCAGGAGTTGCATCCACATAATGCCAACCCTCTCCGAGATCCTTGTGGGCTATCTGCTTGAAGCCGAGAGAAACGGCCATGGACATGCCTGACTGGTGGTGTTTTGGTGCTATGACGGTCACTTCTCCGAACTCTTTCATGATCTCGGCAAGGACTTTGATTCCCTTTGCCTGGTAGCCGTCATCATTTGTTATCAGAATACGCATTAGATATGTGTTGATTTTTCACAAAGATAGATAATATATTCATAAATTTTTCTAAATTTGCACCGATTTTGACGACTATAGTTTAAAGTATAACTTTATATAAACTTTTAGAAACGATGATTAAAATTGGTATTAACGGTTTCGGCCGTATCGGCCGCATGGTTTTCCGTGCAGCTGTTGAGAATTTCTCAAACGACATCCAGGTTGTAGGTATCAACGACCTCCTCGAGCCAGAGTATCTTGCTTACATGCTTAAGTATGACTCAGTTCACGGTCAGTTCAAGGGCGAAGTAGCTGTTGAGGACGGTGCACTCGTAGTTAACGGCAACAAGATCCGCCTCACTGCAGAGATGGATCCTGCAAACCTTAAGTGGGATGAGGTTGGAGCAGAGGTAGTTGTTGAGTCAACTGGTCTCTTCCTTGAGGATGCTAAGGCACGCAAGCACATCGAGGCTGGTGCAAAGAAGGTCATCATGTCAGCACCTTCAAAGGACGCTACTCCAATGTTCGTATACGGTGTAAACCACGAGACATACGCTGGTCAGGACATCATCTCTAACGCATCATGCACAACTAACTGTCTTGCTCCTATCGCAAAGGTTCTCAACGACAAGTTCGGTATCGTTAAGGGTCTCATGACTACAGTACACGCTGCAACAGCAACTCAGAAGACTGTTGACGGTCCTTCACGCAAGGACTGGAGAGGTGGCCGTGGTATCCTCGAGAACATCATCCCTTCATCAACAGGTGCTGCAAAGGCAGTTGGTAAGGTTCTTCCTGTTCTCAACGGCAAGCTCACCGGTATGGCATTCCGCGTACCTACTTCTGACGTTTCAGTTGTTGACCTTACAGTAGTTCTCGAGAAGGAGGCTACAATGGCAGAGATCTGCGCAGCTATGAAGGCAGCTTCAGAGGGCGAGCTCAAGGGTATCCTTGGCTACACTGAGGACGCAGTTGTTTCAACTGACTTCCGCGGTTGCTCAAACACTTCAATCTTCGATGCAAAGGCAGGTATCAGCCTCGACGCTAACTTCGCAAAGGTTGTTTCATGGTATGACAACGAGTGGGGTTACTCAAACAAGGTTCTCGAGATGGCTCGCGTAATCGCTAAGTAATCTGAACCTCATCTAAATAGGCAGACCGGCAGAAATGTCGGTCTGTTCTTGTTTATCAGCAGTAATATTTGTAAGTTTGTAGAAATTATTAACCATATAAATTATTCCAACTATGAAACTCACACCAAAACAGCTGGCTGCAGTCATCAAGGCAGGCCTCATCGTAACTAATGCAGATGGAACAGCAAAGGAGGAAGAGTATCGCGTCATTATCAATGAGATGAACAGCTTCAACATCTCAAAAGAGCAGGGTAGTGCTCTCATTGAGGTTGCAGACGCAATGTCTGTAGATGAAATGGTTGCTGAACTCAAGGGACTCAGCGTGCAGGATAAGAAATATGTTTGCGGTTATCTTGTGGCTATCGTTGCTGTAGATGGAGATATCCATGATAAAGAGGCTGAGGCGTGGCAGGCTATGTGCAACCTTTGCGAATTCCCTGATGTAAAGGCCTCTGAGGCATTCGAATACTGGAAAAATAACTAAAGCGATTTAAGCATCCTTTCGGATGTCACATTAAGATCTGCTTCGCCGTCAATGCCGTACACAATGGCATTGTCGGCGAATTGCCATATATGCCAACGCTTGCAATCCGGTTCTTGTGTTCCATAATGAGCCACCCAGATTATGTAATTCTCTTTGATTTCCTCGCATAGGGTGTGCTCAATGAATGATGCAGGAGAATATACGATCGGTTTCCTCCCGTAATGCTTCTCAATAATCTCCAGCCATATCATGGCCTTGTCATTGAGCCCCTTGCGGGTGCATCCTTTGTGTATGGTCTCGATGTCGAGCACCGGCGGCAGGTCATCCTCAGAAAGTTCTCCTACAGTATTGATGAAATGATGCGCTTGAACTTCGGCATTTGCGGATGACCTGAAAAAGTGGTATGCACCTCTCCTGACTCCGGCTTCCCTTGCATCATTCCAATGCCTTTTGAAGTGTCTGTCCTTCAATGCTGTGCCCTCTGTTGCCTTTATGAATGCAAAGGATATGTTTCTTATGTCTTTCGCATATGTGGCTGACCTGATTGTCCGCTTGTGGGCATCTGTGAGGACCTTCAGCGAGTCCCATTTGATCTGAGTCTGATACTTTGATACATCTATGCCATAGCAATAGTAGCCTTCCGGCACCTTCGCCCCTCTGTCTGACCGAGGCCTGTCCTTGAGATATGGCATGCATATGAGAGCTGCCAAAGCTGCAATGACTGCAGCAATAGCCCAGATGCTGACATTTATCTTTTTGGCTTTTCGCTTTCCTTTTGATCTTTTCTTTGGTGTTTTCCCTGCCATATCTCTGCAAATTTATGAAAAATCCACTGTAAATGATTATTTTTGCACCTGATAAAGTGTAGTGTTAAATTATTAGTTGCAGATGAAATTCTTCTCTCGAGGTGAAAAACCTTCATGGTTCGTTTCACTCATTCCTTTTGTAGTGCTGATCGCCACATTGGTCGTCGTGATCAAGGTCTTCGGCGCAGATGCTCTCGAGGGAGGCAGTCAGGTTTCCCTTCTTTTCGCTACAGGTGTGATTGTAGCGATATCCATGATTTTCTACAGAATCCCTTGGAAAGATTTCGAAGAAGGTATTCTCGATAATATCAGAGCCGTAGGTACATCGATTCTGATTCTCCTGCTCATTGGCGCAGTCGCCGGTTCATGGATGGTGAGCGGTGTGGTGCCTACTATGATTTATTATGGAATGAAGGTCATCTTTCCAGAGATATTCCTTTTTGCTACATGTGGGATATGTGCGTTGATTTCAGTGATGACAGGAAGTTCCTGGACTACAATCGCAACAGTAGGTGTGGCCTTGGTCGGAATCGGTACAGCCCAGGGTTATGATCCGGGCTGGATTGCGGGAGCCATCATCTCCGGAGCATATTTCGGTGACAAGGTCTCTCCTTTGTCCGACACGACCGTCCTGGCTTCATCTTCGGCAGGTACGCCCCTTTTCACTCATATCAGATATATGATGCTGACAACAGTGCCATCGTTTGTCATTGCAATGATAGTTTTCCTTGTCGTGAGCCTTTGTCATGACGTGCCAAGCGCGGTGGAAACTCTTGACTTTACACATGACCTTACTTCTACTTTCAATATTTCAGCATGGCTTCTCCTTGTACCGGTGTTCACTGGAATATTGATTGCCCGGAAAGTTCCTGCAATGCTGACGCTGTTTGTAGCCGCTTTAGTTGCAGGTATCTTTGCCGTCTTCTTCCAGCCACACATCGTGGGATCGGTGGCTTCCGGCCTGTCTCCGGATCCATCGCAGCCGCTATCCTTCCTGGAGGGATTCAAGGGCATATTCATCACATATTATGGTTCTACTGCGATAGATACAGGCAATGCTGCCTTGAACGACCTTGTCGCTACTCGTGGCATGTCAGGAATGATGAATACCATATTTCTGATCATCTCGGCAGTGGCTTTTGGCGGTGCATTGGTCGGCAGCGGGATGATGCAGAGTCTTACCGAGGTCCTTACAAGATTCATAAGGCGCCGCGTCACGATGGTATCAGCCACAGTGGGCACGGGAATCTTTGCCAACATGATCACCGGTGACCAGTATCTCTCGATAATCCTGACAAGCAGCTTGTATAAGAAACTATATAAGGAGAGGGGATATGAAAGCAGGCTTCTAAGCCGTTCTGTCGAGGACTCAGCCACGGTGGTTTCCGTGCTCATACCTTGGAATTCCTGCGGTATGACACAAGCTACAGTACTTAAGGTAAGTACCATGACTTACCTTCCTTATTGTCTTTTTAACCTATTATCTCCATTAATGTCCATTCTTATTGCTGCGATTGGTTACAAAATTGCACGTAAGTAAAAATAGTTTTCTATATTTGTAGACACTGTAAATAATTTATTAACGAAAAATATTCAAATTATGAAAGAGTTGAAAGGAACTAAGACTGAGGCAAATCTTCAGACAGCCTTCGCAGGCGAATCAATGGCCCGCAACAAGTATACATACTATGCGTCAAAGGCAAAGAAGGACGGTTATGTCCAGATAGGCAAGCTCTTCGAAGAGACTGCAAACAATGAGAAGGAACACGCAAAGATCTGGTTCAAGCTGCTTCACGGCGGTGAGATGCCTGACACAGCAACAAACCTCCTTGACGCAGCAGAAGGTGAGAACTATGAGTGGACTGACATGTATGCCGGTTTTGCAGTAGAGGCTCGCGAGGAAGGATTCGAGGAAATCGCAATCCTCTTCGAGAAGGTCGCTGCAATCGAGAAGATGCATGAGGAGCGTTATCGCAAGCTTCTCGCAAATGTTGAAGGCGGACTCGTATTCTCTCGCGACGAGGATATGATGTGGGAGTGCTCAAACTGCGGTCATATCGTAGTAGGCAAGAAGGCTCCGGAGATCTGCCCTGTATGCAAGCATGCAAAGAGCTACTTCATGATCCATCCGACAAACTACTAGTCTATGATCAAATATCTTTACCGACTCCTGCTCATGGCGGGAGTTGTTTTTATTAGTGTCACTTCTGCCTATGCAGGCAATGAAGAAGAGCGCGTAGAAGCGCTGCTTCAGCAGATGACCCTTCAGGAGAAGATCGGTCAGCTCAATCAGCTCTCAGTCGGAGGTTTTGACCAGAATGCCGCAGGAATGATGCGTGCGGGCATGGTGGGGTCGATCCTCAATGAGTGTAATCCTAAAGTCTTGAACCGCTACCAGAAGTTTGCAGTTGAAGAGTCTCGTCTGGGAATTCCGTTGATCATTTCACGAGATGTGATACATGGATTCAAGACCATGTTCCCTATTCCTCTCGGTCTGGCTGCAACGTTCGATCCGGAACTTGTAGAGCAGGGTGCCCGTGTCGCGGCTGTCGAGGCTACGGCCAACGGTATCCGTTGGACCTTCTCGCCGATGCTCGACATAGCGCGTGACCCACGCTGGGGACGCATAGCAGAGGGAAGTGGAGAGGATACATATCTCGATGCTGTTATGGGGGTGGCCATGGTGAAGGGTTACCAGGGTGAAACAATCGATGACACCAGCATGGCTGCATGCGTGAAGCATTTCGTGGCATATGGTGCTGCGGAAGGCGGCCGTGACTATAACTCTACCGGAATAACTGAACGTACGCTCAGAAATGTCTATCTTCCTCCTTTTGAGGCTTGTGTAAAGGCCGGTGCGATGACTCTTATGACATCATTCAATGACAATGACGGTGTGCCGTCGACGGGAAACGGTTTCCTCGTGAACGATGTCCTTCGTGGAGAATGGGGCTTTGACGGGTTCGTTGTAAGTGACTGGGCTTCTATCTATGAAATGGTCAATCATGGCTTTGCTGAAGATAACAAGAGGGCAGGTGAACTTGCCATCAATGCAGGCGTTGACATGGATATGATGTCATATGCATATATCAGTCATCTTGAAGAACTTATCAATGAGGGGAAGGTGTCGATGGAGACTGTGGACAATGCAGTGCGCAACATTCTCAGAATCAAGTTCCGTCTTGGTCTCTTTGACAACCCTTATATAGATGAGTCCAAGGCTGAATCCGTTCTGTACTCGGCGGAAGCTCTTGAATCCGCACGCAAATCAGCTGTGGAAAGTGCTGTCCTCCTGACAAACAACGGTATTCTTCCTTTGGATAAGTCAGAGGTGACAACTGTGCTTGTGACTGGCCCTATGGCAGACGCTCCACATGATCAGCTCGGAACATGGACTTTCGATGGCGATCCTGCTCATACAGTCACTCCTCTCAAAGCTATCCGTGACATTTATGGAAAGGATGTGAAAGTTATCTATGAACCTGGGCTGACATTCACCCGTGAGTTCAATGAGGAAGGCATCGCAAAGGCTGTCAAGGCGGCCGAGAAGGCAGATGTAATTCTTGCATTCATGGGAGAAGAAGCAATCATGTCAGGTGAGGCTCATTGTCTCACAGATATCACTCTGAAAGGTGACCAGAGAAAGATGATCGAGGCTCTTCATGCAACAGGAAAGCCAGTAGTCATCAACATAATGGCTGGTCGTCCGCTTGTGCTTGACTTTGAAATAGAGCATTCAGACGCAATCCTGTATTCGTTCCATCCTGGAACAATGGGCGGTCCTGCCGTTGCGCAGCTGATTTTCGGTGACGAGACCCCAAGCGGAAAGACTCCGATCACATTCCCGAAGAATGTCGGACAGATTCCTATATATTATAACCATAACATGACAGGCCGTCCATATAACGGAACGGAGACCATGCTTTATGATATTCCTCTCAAGGCAGGCCAGACCTCGCTTGGAAATACAAGCTATTGGCTTGATTCTACATTTGAGCCTGAGTTCCCGTTCGGATATGGTCTGACATATACCACATTCGATTATTCTGAACCATCGGTTGAAAATACTGAGTATGGCGTCAATGATGTAGTGCGCGCGAGCGTAGAGATTACAAATGCCGGTGAAAGAGATGCTGAAGAGGTGGTTCAGCTTTATGTCCGTGACATGGTAGGATCGGTGACAAGACCGGTGAAGGAGCTCAAAGGCTTCAAGAGAGTGAAGGTGGCTCCGGGCGAGACAGTAAAGGTTGAGTTTGAACTTCCTGTGCAGGAGCTTGCCTTCTATGGCATAGACATGAAGAAGAAAGTCGAGCCGGGCAAGTTCAGGTTGTGGATCGCTGGTGACAGTGCGACCGGCAAGCCTGTCGAATTTGAGGTTAAATGACAAAAAGGAACGATGTGGACTACATCGTTCCTTTTTTTGCTCTAGGCATCAGCATTATGCCGATGTTCATCACTATGTATGAGACAAAGGTCAGCAGTATGATCAGCGACCAGTTCAGTCCCAGCAGCAGAACCAGCACGCTTGCCACTACTGTCACTCCGATGAATGCAATCCTTTGCTTGTGGATCGGACTTCCCGGAAGAATGTTCTTCTTGAACTTCATCGAGAACATAGGAATCTCGCTTACGAGAAGGAATGACAGTATAAGTGAAGCTGCAGGGATGAAGAATCTGCTTGCTGCCCACCCGCAGAGGACGCTTGACGGATCCTTGAATACGTAGTATGCGAATGATCCGCATATCATAGCACACGCAGGAGTCGGCAGGCCTATGAAATTGTCGCTCTGGCGCTCGTCAATGTTGAACTTTGCCAGTCTGATTGCGGAGAATACGGCAATCAGCAACGGAATATAGCACCAAATGCCGTCAGTGCCGTTCAGAACCATGAGCCTGTGTGCCATAAGGGCCGGTAGCGCTCCGAAACTGACCATGTCTGCAAGAGAGTCCAGCTCCTTTCCCAGGTCGGAATATGCTTTCAGGAGCCTTGCTGCAAAGCCGTCGCAGAAGTCGCATACGGCTGCGGCCAGCATCAGGTAGAATGCTGTGTCTAGCTGTCCTTTGAATGTGAATATCACACCCATGAGTCCGCAGAACAGATTCATGGATGTGATTGTATTCGGAATATGCTTGATGATATTCATGTCTGGCTGTTATTTGATGCCGAGCTTCTTGGCGATGTGCTTTGGAAGAGCATCCTTGTGAACAACGATGTTCAGGGTCTTGTAGCGTACGAAAGCGTCTGAAGCATACCATATGCCCTTATACTTTCCGGCCTCGCCCCAAGAGTTCTTCACCATGAAATACTGGTTGCCGTTCTGGTCCTTTGCAATGCCGTAGATGTGCATTCCGTGGTCATCGGTAGTGGTCTTGCGGTCATATCCGTCCTGACGCATCTCCTGAGTGATTGTCATCTCTTCAGGAAGCTCCTTCTTCACTTCCTCCTCAGGCTTCTCGGCAGCCTTGCCGACCCAACGCTCCTGGTCTGATCCGGCAACAGCCTTCTTCTCCTCTACAGGCATTACGGCGAGACCGTCGCGGGTGAAACCCTTTTCACTGACGTCAGAGCCCCAGGCGATTGTGTAGCCCTTGTCGATCGCGTTGTACATTACTTCCATCATCTCGTCCATAGGAAGGTTGTATGCGCTGTCCCATCTCCAGTTGTCGCATACCTCGATGATGAACGGCTCATAGAATGGGTGGTGAGTGAATGAGGTGATGTTGACATAGTCGTCATAGTTGATTCCGAGGTGGTCTCTGTATGACTCTGGAGTATACTCAGCACCATCAACCACGAATGTCTCAGGATATTCGCCGAAATATGCCTCTACGATGCCGTCGAAACCGTTTATCCAGGCAGTGGTGAGCTTGCGGTTAGGATTGCTTCTGATTGCGTCTACATAACCCTTGAGAGCCGCGTCAAGCTCGGAGTGCTCAGGTTTGTCTGTGCCATAGTTGAAGCCAGGCATTGCGTCCTGTGGGACGATGCCGTAGTCGTCGATCACGTGAAGGACATCGCCGAATGAGCTTCCGGCAGCGAAATTGAGGTGTCCGTCAAGGCGTACATACTTCACGGCTCTGTCGTGATATGACTTGCCGACAACGAACATTTCAGAAAGGTCCACCTCTACGCCCTTTGTCCTGAGGATCTCAGACTCGATGAATGAGAGCGCCGAGAAGCACCAGCATGTGCCGGAACGATACTGGTTCTTGATAGATGTTACTGGGTTCTCCTTCACTGTGGTGAATTCGTACTCTTGCGCTGAAAGCGCTGTGCATGCGATTGCGAGAACCGCAGCAGACAAGAAGAATTTGAGTTTCATAATATAAGGTTTTGTTTATACTTCATGTGTACATCAAGGCAAAGATAAGAAAAATATATAACTTTGCGATGTTTATGGCTCATGTGCTTTACATACATGGCATGGGAGGCGGGGGAGACAGCAGGATCCCTTCAATCCTCGCAGATGCATTTTCTGGTGAAAATGTGTCTGTAGTGGTGCGTACATACGATTTCGATCCTGAGATTGCCGCCGTTCAGATAGCGTCGTGGGTAGATGAACTGAAGCCTCGTCTGATAGTAGGCGAGTCGCTTGGAGCGCTTCATGCAATGCGTATAGAAGGCCTTCCGCATCTGTTTGTGTCTCCGGCCTTGAATTCACCGTTATACTTTGAGCCTCTGGCATGGCTGTCGCTGATTCCCGGTGTCACGAGATTCTTCGACTGGTACTACCGCCCGAAGGATGGAGATCGTCAGACGCTTCATTTCACCTTCCAGATATTAAGAAAATACCGCCATCACAGGACGGAAGCCTTCGCTTCTGTTCACCGTAACGGCGGCAAGGATAGATATTTCGCCTTCTTCGGAACTCATGACCACTATCGCAGGAGCGGTGTTGTGAGTGTCAGAGCCTGGCGAAGGATTTTCGGCGTTGATTCATATCAGGAATATGACGGAACCCATTTCATGGAAGAGGAGTTTGTGCGTTCCCTTCTCGTGCCTAAGATCAGAGAGTTCTTCCAGGATATGCCTTAAGACCCTCCTCGAGGATGTGCAGCGCCTTCTCAAGCTCTTCAACCTCAAGTACATATGCGATGCGTGCGTGGTTCTTTCCCTTGCCTGGAGTCTTGTAGAAGGATGCGGCCGGGGTCACCATCGTGGTCTCGTTGTCAATCCTGAATGACTCGAGCATCCATTTTGCGAATTTCTCAGTGTCATCAACCGGAAGCTCTGCGATCGTATAGAATGCTCCCATTGGAAGCGGGGTATATACACCTTCTATCTTGTTGAGTCCTTCGATCATGAAGTCTCTTCTCTTGATGTACTCGGCCTTCACTGCTTCGAAATATGAATCAGGAGTGTCAAGTGCTCCGATCGCCGCCTTCTGGCCGAGGACGGGAGGACAGAGGCGCGCCTGCGCGAACTTCATGGCAGCAGCCATCACGTCCTTGTTATGCGATACGATGCACCCTACGCGTGCTCCGCAAAGGTTGTATCTCTTTGATACAGAGTCGATAAGGATTACATTCTGCTCAAGTCCCGGGATGTTCATTGCGGAGAAATGAGGCTCATCCGTGTAGCAGAATTCGCGATATACCTCGTCGGAGAGGAGGAAGAGGTCGTGCTTGCGGGCGATCTCGCCGAGCGCAAGCATGCTTTCTTTTGAATACTGTGTTCCTGTCGGATTGCCAGGGTTGCATACAAGGATAGCCTTTGTCTTGTCTGTGATTGCCTTCTCGAATTCCTCGATAGGAGGGATCTGGAAACCGTTTCTGATGTCTGTTGGTATGGCCTTGAGAGTCAGGCTGTTCATGAAGGCGAATGTGTTGTAGTTAGTATAGAAAGGCTCAAGCACGATGACTTCGTCTCCGGGATTGCAGGCAATCTCGAGCGCGAGATTGACACTTTCGCTTCCTGCAACTGTGGTGATGAGCTCGTCTACTGTGATGTCGATGCCTATTTTCTTATAGTATTTCTCTACGAGTCCCTGGCGGAACTCCATAAGACCTGCTGAGTGTGAATACGATACGTTTTCCTGTGAGAAGTTTCTGATTGCGTCGAGGGCGCATTCCGGGGATTTGATGTCAGGCTGTCCGAGATTGAGGTGATATACTTTTACTCCCTGTTTCTTTGCTGCATCAGCAAAGGGTACCAGCTTTCTGATGGCTGATGCAGGCATCTGGATTGCCTTTTCTGAAATGTTTGCCATAGTCGTTTATTTTAGTCCGTTGTTTACTTTTAAGACGTGCAAAGATAGATAAAAGATAGATATATTTATTATCTTTGCGACCGACTTGACAAATAATGAATCCAAATTATGGCAATTTTCAGACAAAGAGCATTGAATGAGGCGGCTTCCCATCAGACTATCAGGTTTTATGATGAAGAAGGACCAGTCTCTAAGTATTTCGGACAGAATGTCCTGGATCTTGATAAGATGCGCGGGTATATGTCCCAGCAGGCTTATGAGGCTGTGCTTGCGTCTGTGAAGTTCGGCGCGAAGCTCGACCGCAGTTTTGCGGACGAGATTGCAGCCGGAATGAAGGAGTGGGCCATAGAGATGGGAGCAACCCATTATACACATCTTTTTCAGCCGCTTACAGACTCTACTGCAGAGAAGCATGAGGCTTTTATTTCCATGAAGGATGGACTTGCTTTTGAAAAGTTCGGAGGTACAGCCCTCGTACAGCAGGAACCTGATGCGTCAAGTTTCCCCAACGGAGGCCTCCGCAATACTTTTGAGGCGCGAGGATATTCTGCGTGGGATCCTTCTTCTCCGGTGTTTGTGATGGAAGGAACATTGTGTATCCCATCAGTATTTGTTTCATATACAGGTGATGCGCTGGATACCAAGGTCCCTCATCTGAAGTCGTTAAGCGCTCTGGATGATGCCGCAACTGCTGTTACAAGCCTTTTTGATGACGAGGTCAGGTCAGTCAAGGTCAACCTTGGAATAGAGCAGGAATATTTTCTTGTAGACGAGTCGCTATATAATGCCCGTCCGGACCTCATGCTCTCTGGAAGGACAGTCATAGGACATACTTCGGCAAAGGATCAGCAGCTTGAAGACCATTACTTCGGTGCCATACCTTCCCGTGTCATCTCATTCATGAAAGATTTTGAGACAGAGGCCTATAAACTCGGTATTCTCCTTCAGACACGACATAACGAGGTGGCGCCGAACCAGTTCGAGTGCGCTCCGATGTATTGCGATGCGACAAAGGCGATCGACCAGAACATGATGCTGATGATCGTGATGCAGAAAGTCGCTCAGAAACATCATCTCAAGGTGATTTTCCACGAGAAGCCTTTTGACGGAGTCAACGGCTCCGGAAAACATTGCAACTGGTCCTTGGTGACAGATACAGGAGTCAATCTTCTTTCTCCGGGCAAGACCCCTATGAAGAATCTCCGCTTCCTGTCATTCTACGCATCAGTCCTGAAGGCTGTGCACAAGCATCACTTCCTGCTGATGACATCTGTGGCTTCTTTGAGCAACTCATACCGCCTTGGCGGTGGCGAGGCTCCGCCGGCAGTCATGTCAGTATTCTCGGGATCGACGTTATACAGCATATTCAACTCTATAATGGAGATGAGCGAACTGGAAGTTGCATCTGACAGCCAGGAATCCATCAGGATTGTAAACTCGCTTCCGGATATCTTCCCTGACAATACAGACAGAAACCGCACGTCGCCTTTTGCATTTACAGGAAACAGATTCGAGTTCAGAGCTGTTGGTGCATCCCAGAATGTTGCCTCAGCCGCATATGTGCTCAATTCCATCGTTGCTGAGAGTCTTAACGAGTTCCGTGCGGAAGTCGATGCTTTGATGGCCGCAGGCGAAGACAGGTCCTCTGCCGTGATGACTGTCGTCCGCAAGTTCGTTTCCGAGTCCAAGGACATAATGTTTGAAGGAAACGGATATAGTCGTGAATGGGAGGCTGAATCTCTCAGCAGGGGATTGCGACCTGTGGAGAATGTCCCTGATGCCTATGAGGTATATCATGAAGAGCAGACCATTGACATGTTTGACAAGCTTGGAGTGCTTGCTCCGAATGAGGTGGAGGCGCGATTTGAGATCCTCAATGAGACATACGTCAAGAAACTGCAGATCGAGGCCCGCATAATCGGTGACATGTGCCTCAATCATGTGATACCGGCAGCTGTACGCTACCAGAATCTCTTGATTGAGAATGTGAAGGGACTGAAGGAGATATTCGGAGACGACAGTTTTCGCTACTGCAGTTCAGAAATAGAAACTTTAAAGAAGATATCTACATATATAAATGATGTATCCGCAGACGTGGAGGCTCTTGTCGAGGCCAGGAAAAAGGCCAACAGGATTGCCGACATTTCTGAAAGGGCAAAGGTCTATTCACGCGATGTCAAGGATATGATGGATAAGGTCAGAGTAAGTGCTGACAATCTTGAAATGCTCATTGACGATGAGATGTGGCCTCTGCCGAAGTACAGGGAACTCCTGTTCTTCTGATGCATTGATTGACAATGATTATGTTTAAGGAATGTGTAATGCCCGGAGATATGGAGAAGCTGGAATATGCTTCCTGCCCGGGAAAAATAATAGTGATAGAGTCGGTTGGAGCGGAATTCAACCGTGCCATTGCGTATCTGCGTTCGCAGAAGATCATAGGCTTTGATACTGAGACAAGGCCGACCTTTACGCCGTCGCAGCCTCGATACTCTGTCTCCTTGCTCCAGCTTTCAGGGCCGGACAGGGCCTATCTGTTCAGGATCAACAAGATAGGCATGCATCGCAGGCTCTGCAATCTGCTTGCAAGCGACAAAGTGATAAAAGTCGGCGCTGCCATACATGATGACATACGAGGTCTGCAGAAGCATAGGGACTTCAATCCGTCCTCCTTCGTAGACCTGCAGAAGATCGTATGGGAGTGGGGCATCAGGGACAAGGCTGTGAAGAAGATGGCAGCCATCATCCTTGGCATCCGCATATCCAAGACGCAGCAGCTTTCCAACTGGGAGGCAGAGACACTCTCCGAGTCACAGTGCAAATATGCGGCGACAGACGCCTGGGTATGCCGTGAGATGTATCTCAAGCTTATGAGATCAGAAAAGAATCCATTGAAAGAAGAAGAAAATCAGATATGATAAAGATAATATTGAGAAGGGGCAGGGAAGAGTCTCTGCTCAGATTTCACCCTTGGGTGTTTTCGGGGGCGATTGCCGAAGTGCAGGGCAATCCTAAAGAGGGTGAAATCGTTGCTGTGCATGCCTCTGACGGCTCTTTCCTCGCATATGGACATTATCAGATAGGATCGATCGCAGTCCGCGTCCTGAGCTTTGACGACTCGGCTCTCCGTCCGGATTTCTGGGAGACAATGCTTGCACGTGCGCTTCAGGTGCGCATCGCATGCGGCCTCCATGGCTCTGATACAACCAACTGCTACCGTCTTGTGCATGGTGAGGGTGACAATCTTCCTGGCCTTATCATCGACTATTATGACGGTGTATGTGTCATGCAGGCGCATTCGGTGGGCATGTTCCGCGCAAAGAAGCATATCTCGGAGGCTCTCCAGAAGGTTTATGGCGAGTCTTTGAAGGCAGTATACGACAAGAGTTCCGGCACAGCGCCTTATAAGGCAGGTCTCGAGCTTATAGACGGATATATGTATCGTCGTGAGGACTTCAATGAAAATGAACTTGCAGTCCTTGAAAACGGTCATAAGTTCATCGTTAACTGGACTGAGGGACAGAAGACCGGATTCTTCCTTGACCAGAGGGAGAACAGGGCATTGGTCGGCAGTGTTGCCAAAGGACGTAATGTGCTGAACCTCTTCTGCTACACCGGTGGATTCTCAATCTATGCTTTAGCTGCTGGAGCAGAGCATGTGGACTCTGTCGACAGCTCCAAGAAAGCCATGATGATGGTCGACAGGAATGTCGCACTGAACGGCTTCGATGAGACAAAGCATACCAGCCTCTGCTGCGATGCTATTGATTACCTCCGCGATGTTCCGGAAGGAAGGTATGACCTGATGATCGTTGATCCGCCAGCATTCGCAAAGCATAGAGGAGCGCTTAAGAATGCCCTCAGGGCATACCAGCGCCTCAATGCTGCCGCAATTTCAAAAGTCGCCCCGGGCGGATTTGTATTCACATACAGCTGCTCACAGGTCGTGGACAAAGAGGCCTTCGCCCTCGCTGTCTTCTCGGCGGCAGCCCAGTGCGGCCGAAGCGTCCGCATCCTGGACCGCCTCAACCAGCCGTGCGACCACTCTGTAAACATCTACCATCCGGAAGGAGAATACCTCAAAGGACTTTTGTTGTATGTTGAATAATCGTATGTTTCTCATTCTGCTGCTGATTGCAGCAGTGTCGTGTGCAGGACGTCCTGACAGATCTCAGGATACTGATGGCGTTACAGTTTCTGGTGTCATCCCGGTTGAAGGCGTGTGGGATTCTGAGTGGATCCACCGTTACGCTGCCGATGTCGATGTGTTGGCTGAAAAGACCGCTCGGGATACTGCGGCTGTTGATGTCGTATTCTTCGGCAGCTCGTCCATCAGGCTATGGAAAGGCCTTGACGAGATGATGGCGCCTCTGAAAGTCGTAAATCGTGGATACGGCGGAGCGACAGTTCGTGACATCCTTGTCAACTACGACAAGATCATGGCCCACTACACTCCAAAGGCTTTTGTGGTGTTCTGTGATAACGACATATGTGGAAACGAAAATCTTGATCTGTCGGTTGTGGGTGTGCTTGACCATTACAGACTTCTTTTCCAGAAACTTGAGACGGACTATCCGGGCATCCCGGTATTCTTCCTTTCATGGAAGTATTCAGGCTGCCGTGCCGCCCTTCGAGACACCCAGAAACTTGTCAATGACATAATGTCTGCATATGCCGCACATAGCTCACAGGTGACATTCGTAGATGTGAATGCTACATTGCTTCTTCCAGACGGAACAGTAGACCAGTCCCTCTTCGAGTCTGATGACCTTCACATCAATGCAGAAGGCTACCTCAGATGGACCTCTGTCCTGAAACCATCCCTTCTGGAAGTCTGCAGCAAATAACTGAAATAAATTTTGTAAATCAGATAAAAGTATCTATATTTGCAATCCCAAACGGGAAATGGTGCTTTGGCCGAGCGGTTAGGCACAGGTCTGCAAAACCTGCTACAGCGGTTCGATTCCGCTAGGCACCTCCAAAAAATGCCCTACAGATAGCTGTGGGGCATTTTACGTTTCTAGACGTGACGCAAATGTGACTACATTGGGGCTACTTTTTTATTGTCTCACTTTGTATCAATATTTCTCATAATTAATATTGTTTCTTCATATTTTATAGCCCCCTGGTGAGAAACTCTCTCAAGGAAATATGCTTTATGCCATTCTCATCCCTTGATGTCAGGAACGGAGTAGCACTAATCACGTATTTCGGATGATTGTCACGAATCTTTTCTAATGGTCTAAACTCTCTGTTTCTTGTAGCCTGTTCTCCCATCAGATATGTAACCTGTACATACGCAGTTTCGCCCGGTTTTGTGCATACGAAATCTACCTCACCGGCTCCAAGAACACCGACTTGCACCTTGTATCCTAGAAAACACAGATGCTTGTATACGGCATTTTCGATAACCTTTTCTATGTATGAATCCATACCGCCTTCGGCTTTGAGGTTGCGAAGGCCCAGATCATCCCAATAGCTCTTTTCATTGGATTCCAGAATCCTCTTCCCGTGAATATCGTAGCGTGAAACTGCATTCAGCAGATATGCCTCCTGGTAAAAACTTCTATAGAGCAACACCAAGTTGCTTGATATGTTTTCACCCTGCGATTTCATATACTTGGATATACTGTTGGCAGAAGTCAGTTTACCCGTAGTGTCAGCGTAGAATGCAATCAGATTATTCAAGAAAGGAATATTACGTATGTCATGACGTTCAATAATATCCTTAAGCATTATCGTATTGAAAACACTTGAGAGATAGGCCCATACATGCTCGTCACTATCCAATCCGATCTGGCGGAGACCAGGAAGACCGCCATAATTCAGATATATCATCAGTGAGTCATCGCTATCTTCAAGGCCATGAAACTCCAGAAACTCAGGATAAGTCAACGGATGAACACGAATCTCGACATATCTTCCTGCCAATAAAGTAGAAAGATCACCGGACAGCATCTTAGAGTTACTGCCAGTAATGATCACATCAGTATTATCCTCGGTGTACCAACTGCAGATGCTTTCCTCAAACCTTTCAATCTGTTGAACCTCGTCAACCAGGATACAATTATGCTTTCCTGGCAGATAAAAGCTCTCAATATAGTTATCTAGATCATCCTTGGTCTTGATGTTCTTGAACGCCTTCTTCTCCTTATCCACATAGATGACATTTATATCCTCTTCCTGAGAATGCCTCTCAATAAAGTCCTTGAGAATATAACTCTTGCCAACACGACGAGGCCCCACAAGTACAATGATATTGCCTTTCCCGATCCATGAATCTACTTTGTCTGCGTAGTGCTTTCTTGTCAAAATCTTCATAGCGTTTCGTAATTATGCGAGACAAATTTAATACTTGTAGACAATAAAAACAAGGTATTTCTTATTTTTGTTGTCTATGAACAATGAAATTGATTGCGTGATCGAACGCCATCTTCATCACTCTCTTCAGATCTAAAGAGCCACCAGCGCCAACATCTCTTCTGACAGAGAGTTCTTCGTTGTTTCATATAGAGACTACATATGTATCTTCAGATGGGACGGAAGCATGCACCGTCGCATCTGTCCCGGATTTAATGTTGCAGGAGCCTATTTCAGCGGTTCAAACAGAGTCGTCATCAACAAAGTAGGCGGTGGAGGGGGATTTTTAACTTCGATGGAGGATTAAATACGAGTTTCTAAGTGCAATTTGGACATTAATATATAACTTTGAAAAAATATATAACTATGAAGACATTAATACTCAACCCCAAAAGTGAGGAACAGAAACATAGGGAGAATTCGATATTATCGGTTCTAAAAGAAGAGACTCGCAACCCACGAATTAAGTTTCCTGATTATATTTATTTTCGATTAGATGGTAATACTCTTAACATAGAAATTGTTCCATCAATAAGAAATACCGGTACTGTAAACTACACATGCGAAAACATGCAGAGCGACAATGCTGCATTTGAAGGATGGGCAATCTGCCTAAAGGCATGGATAGAAGGAATTCAGAATGTAACACTTAGATGGGACATTCCTGAAGTAGAGAAAAAAAATCCCCACTACAATAGATTCTTATATAGAGTATTGAAATTCATAGAGTTCTATGATTGGTTCTCTGTCGAAAATGATTTGATTCAGGAACTTGATTTATTTAAGTCACAATTGGTGGATTTATCTAACAATTTCGGTAAAAAAGATCCTAAGGAACCGGCCTCTAAAGGAGAGAAATATCTAGAGTACAGTATTGTTCATAAATACGCAGAAGAGTTTAAAAAGGAGTTCAAGGTGACTTCTTTCAATCATCAACTTCCTGTAGGTGTCAAGAAGAACAAGGATTGTTTCTTTGCCGGCAGAGCGTCAGCTATAGATTTATGGGGTATAAATGACAACACGATTTCAATTTTTGAGTTGAAGTATCAAAACAAAATGATAGGTATTATATCTGAATTGTTCCTATACACGAATATTATACACGATATGATATCGGGGAGGATATGTCCTCCTGATCCATCTATCTGCATTAGGCCATGTGAACGCGAATTGTACATCCACCTTTCTAAATTAACACAAATTAAAGCGTATATGCTTTCTGAGGAAGAATTCTATCATCCACTGTTGAGTGATAAGGTATTGACGTTGTTGAACGATAATAATCTACGTGAGGATAAGATTAGAATTGAATTTATCAAAGCCTGTACTCCGGAGAATTGGTTTAAGAATATCAAATGAAAATCACAATCCACAGAGGACTGAATCAGATAGGTGGCTGTATCACTGAGATACAGTCGCTTTCTGGAACGAAGATACTTATTGACCTTGGTCATAATCTCCCGGATGGCGGCGGAGTATCCGAGGATAAGTATGAGTCGCCTGAGAATTTGGATCAGCTTCTTGATGGTTGCGGTGCGGTTTTCTATACCCATTATCATGGAGACCACCTTGGATTTGCAGCGGAGATTCATGAACGTGGTGTGGCTCAATATATGGGTCCGCTTGCTATTCAAATCATGATGCATCTTAATGGTCACATGGCTTTTGCTTCAGATTTGAAGGATCGCGCTGAAGCCAACCTTAAGGCGTTGAAAGAGTTCAAGACATTTAACATAGGCAGAAGAACAATTATTGGCGACATTGCTGTAACCCCGTATAGTGTAAGTCATTCTGCACCGGACTCATATATGTTCTTGATAGAATGTGATGGCAAGAAAGTTCTTCATACAGGAGATTT
>X418_Giraffe__coassemble_44_pt1 | contig 24292 bp, 21 predicted proteins | sample X418_Giraffe__metabat2_high_PE_001 | metagenome-assembled genome bin X418_Giraffe
CTGCAGCTCGTCCGAAGATTGCAGACTATCCTTTCACCACCCTCGAGCCAAACCTCGGCATCGTCAGCTACTATGATGACAAGTCATTCGTGATGGCTGACATTCCGGGCATCATCGAAGGCGCGCACGAGGGCAAGGGCATCGGCATGCGCTTCCTCAGGCACATCGAGCGCAACTCCATCCTGCTCTTCATGGTAGCAGCAGACCAGGATGACATACGCGAAGGATACGAAGTGCTGCTCAACGAGTTACGCGAATACAACCCCGAGCTTCTCGTCAAGGACCGCGTCCTCGCCATCACCAAGTCTGACATGCTTGATGATCAGCTAAAGAGCGAGATCGAGGCGCAGCTTCCTGAGGACATCCCTCATGTATTCATATCGTCATTCACCCAGGAAGGCATCAAGGAGCTCAAAGACCTCCTTTGGGACGCCCTCCAGAGAGACATCACGGAAGAAGAACAGCCGACTGTCCTCTTCCCTGGCGACGACAATGAAATCACAGTAGAATGACCTGGCAGGAAATCCATAAGCTGGACCAGCTCGTCACCCTTGAAATCAATAGCTGGGACTCCTCCGTCACCGACCCCATATGGCAGTTCTTCTCGGACAAACTCGTATGGGCTCCGATGTATGCGGCCATCATAGCCCTCCTCATCTGGAAGCTCGGATGGAAGCGAGGTCTCATAATCCTAGCCGGGGCACTGCTGACATTCGGATTCTGCGACCAGTTCTCAAACATCATCAAGCATGCTGTACAAAGAATAAGACCGCTGAACGACCCATTCATGGTCGCCAGCGGCCTTCATATACTCGAATCAGGCGGCGGCTACAGCTTCTTCTCGGCGCATTCAGCCAATTCCTTCGGCCTGGCCTTCAGCACCTTCCTCGGCATGAAGCTAACACTGCGTACTCATGACACACCTCAGGCTCAGAAATGGCTCAAGGCCTACGGCGCATGGATGTTCTTCTGGGCCTTCATGGTAGCCGTCAGCCGCATCTTCGTCGGCAAGCACTACCTCGGCGACGTCATCGTCGGCATCCTCATCGGATCCCTCGCCGGCATCGCCTTCGGCTGGCTCGCCAGCCGCCTAAGCCGCAAAATCCGCTAAAATCACTGGCCGCCAACCCTCTGAGCAGCAACCAGTTACAAATAGTTCGTGCTCCCCAAAGGGAGCACGAACTTTGCTTAAGCGACTGATTATCAGCATGTAAGGCGCCAGTATCTATAACGCCGGCAGGACTTTCTCCATGCGGGTGCCGCGAGATCCTTTGATGAGGACTGTCGCACCGGTCACCGGATTTGCCTTGATGTACTCCGCAAGCTCATCTGATGTATTGAAGAACATAGCAGAAGATCCATCTGCCACAGAAGACACTGCACCGAACTCCTTGCCGACAAAGAACACCTTGCAGAAGCCACGTGAGAGAGCAGACCGGACTACTGCCTTGTGCTCTGCTGCCGAGTCTTCTCCGAGCTCGAGCATGTCGCCAAGCATGGCGATCCTGCACTCTGCTGACACATTCGAGAAATTCTCCAGCGCTGCTGACATGCTTGTAGGATTGGCATTGTAGGCATCCACAATCAATGTGTTATGCTCGGTCTTAGTCATCTGAGAACGGTTGTTCGAAGGAACATATGCCTCGATTGCACGGACTGCATCATCAAGAGATACACCAAACTGAGCACCGACAGCAAGAGCCGCCATGACATTGTCGGCATTATATGAGCCTACAAGGTTGGTGGAAATAACACGACCTGTCATTCCCAGCTGTCCTCCTGTCATTCCGAGCGAAGTCGAGGAATCCCCAAGCCGAATCCGAAGGAAAGGCTCCTCCACCGATGATGGCAGCACCTCAGCCCCCTGATACTCAAGGCCATATGGAATGAGAAGCGAATATGGACGCTCCGGATCGCTCTGCAGATTACGCTCGGAGGCCATCTGGCAGAGGTGCGGATTGTCTACATTTATGAAGACCTTGTCCGCAGTTCGACGAAGATAATCATACAGTTCTCCCTTGGTCTTCTTCACACCCTCAAAGCTTCCGAAGCCGAGCAGATGCGCCTTGCCGACATTGGTTATAAGTCCATAGTTCGGCAGAGCGATCTCCACAAGCTCCTTGATGTCGCCAGGGTGGCTCGCACCCATCTCAACCACAGCAAGCTGTGTATCTGAATTGATGCGGAGCAGAGTCAACGGCACGCCGATGCTGTTGTTCAGATTTCCCTCTGTCGCGGTCACATGATATTTTACAGACAGCACCTCACGGATCAGCTCCTTTGTCGTAGTCTTTCCGTTGGTACCAGTCAATGCTATGACAGTCAACGGTTTGCCACCAACGATAGTCATAGACCTGTGCCAACGCGCAAGCTCCTGAAGAGTCTTCAAAGTGTCATCCACCTTGACAAGACGAGGGTCATCCGAAGTGGCAACAGCCGCAGATTTATTGACCACTGCATATCTGGCACCGAGTTCCAGCGCCTTCAGCGCATACTCATTGCCGTCGAAGTTCTCTCCCTTCAGAGCGAAGAACATCTCTCCACCTTTGAGAGTGCGCGTGTCGGTCGTAACTACGCCGCACTCCTTGAATTTATTGTATATTGATATTATTTCCATAAATATAGATTCCTCCACTCAGTTCGTTCGGTCGTAATCGACAAAGTCGCTTGAGCGATAGCGAAAGAAATGACAGGTCTAACGTCCGGTTGAACCGAAGCCGCCCGCTCCGCGTTCTGTCTCGTCGAGCACCTCGACCTCGTCCCATTCCACCTTCTCATATCGGGCCACCACCATCTGCGCGATCCTCTCGCCCGGATTGATGACGAATGGTTCATTGGACAGGTTCACGAGGATGACCTTCACCTCTCCCCTGTAGTCCGCATCGATAGTGCCAGGTGCATTCAGCACCGAAATGCCATACTTCGCCGCCAAACCGCTGCGTGGACGCACCTGCGCCTCCGTTCCGTCAGGAAGGGCAATGAAAAGGCCTGTCGGCACCATGGCCCTCTCCAGAGGTCCGAGCGTGATCGGCTCAGTAATATTCGCCTTCAAATCCATACCGGCCGACTTCTCCGTAGCATAGAACGGAGTCTCATAAGCCGACTTGTTTACAATCTTGACTTTCATAGTGTTCTATTTAAATACCGTCAACCATGCTCTGCAACAAATCGGATGTCTTCATTAATGATGCGAACAAGGCGAACAAAGTTCCAACAGCAACGAGCGACAGATAAACCGGCCAGTCTCCCCAGAATCCAATAAACAGCAGACCATATCCTATCAGGCCTGTCAGGCAAGCGAGTCCTATACTGTCCTCTCCGATAATTGACGCAACAAGAGAAATCAGAAGGAATATCATACAGATGAATCCTAAACCCGTCTGCAATAGATACCATATGCGCTGAAGCCATTTTTCAGGTGTTACTTCAATGGAACCGAACATCGCCTCCAATGCCTCCTTATCCTCCTGGGAAGAATAAGTCGCAAGCACGATGAATACATTATTCCTTGTATGGGAGCTGAAGGTCATAACACGACCTCCGTTTTCTGCCTCATAATATTTTTTCAAAAAGTTTTTTCTGATCATGTAGAATTTTTCATTCTCCTTATCTACAAGAGAATAATCCTTGAGATTGAAATACAGCCTGTCAGCACGGTTCATGAACTTATTAAGGTCAAAGTCCCCGGAATCCATCATCTTTACAAGAATGACATCATTCCCTTTCAAGGCAGCCAGGGCATAGCCTTCCTGATCAGTCAGTTCATAGCCATCAGGCAGGGCAAGTGACAGGCCCTCAGGCAGTTCACTTCTTTGCGCATTGACCGTTAAAGAAAAAAGAATAAAGAAAAAGGTTAGAATTCCTGTTTTCATATCATCATAATTTAAATATTTTCCCACCACCTGCCGGCATACATTGCCGACCATGCTCCACATGCCAGCACAAGAGCGACATAGGAGAACCATAGCCCGTTAAGCGGGAACCATAGGAATATCGCACATGCTATCATGCAAAGAAAGGCTGCCGCGCCACGAGACATGATCAGCCCCAGTATTGAGGCCACCAGAATCAAAACAAGGCCCATCAGGACTATCTTGACAAACGCATTCTTAATCACCATTATGAGCTGTGCAAAACCGTCGGGTTTTGGTTCCTGGAAACAATCGCAAAGCTCCCTGAAGTCCTGCAGCTCTTCCTCTGTCTCATAAACACATAGCACCGAATATGGAAGATAAAAGGAAGTGAAGTTGAATGTCACCGCAGTCTTTCCATCCTTATACTTATAGAACTTATAAAGATAATCCCTGGTCCATTCCAGCCAATCCTCGCTCTCTCTCTCAACAAGTTCGGCATCCTTGAGGTTGAACACGACTGTATCCATCTTATTCATGTATATATTCCTGTCCTCGTTGTTTATATCTGCATCATAACTCTTCACTACAGCGAACGACACACCTCCCTTATGCAAACCAGCCCACCTCGCCCCCTGAACGGAGAACGGCGCATATTTATCAGTCGGTTCAAACTTAAGGGCATCATCAAGGATAACTGTCTTGGCATAAGACACCATCGACACGAATAACAAAAGAAAAAAAGTAAAGTGTTTTTTCATACGTAAACAGGTTTAGTCTCGTCTGAATACATCACGGGTATATACCTTATCCACAACATCGTCCAGGACTGCATCATAGCGGTTCGCTATGATCGCATCACACATGGTCTTGAACTTTTCGAGATCATTCACCACAAGGCTTCCGAAGAATGTAGTGCCGTCCTCAAGAGTCGGCTCATATACCACCACGGTCGCTCCTTTCGCCTTGATGCGCTTCATGACACCCTGAATCGAACTCTGACGGTAATTGTCCGAATTTGCTTTCATTGTGAGACGATATACGCCTATGATACACTGGCGTTCCTGGGCGGCATCATAGTGATAGCCTTCGCTATATGAATAATAACCGGCCTTCTGCAGCACACGGTCCGCGATGAAGTCCTTGCGGGTGCGATTGCTTTCAACTATTGCCCGCATGATCTCCTGAGGCACATCGTTATAATTGGCCAGAAGCTGTTTTGTGTCCTTCGGGAGGCAATATCCACCATAACCGAACGATGGATTATTGTAGTGGTCACCGATACGAGGATCTAGACATACTCCCTTTATGATCGCATGAGTATCAAGGCCTTTCATCTCCGCGTATGTATCAAGTTCATTGAAATATGACACTCGAAGGGCAAGATATGTATTGGCGAAGAGCTTGACCGCCTCTGCCTCTGTGAAACCCATATACAGAGTTTCCACATCGGGCTTCAACGATGCCTCACGCAGGAGACCGGCAAACGATTCTGCCGATGTTACAAGCCTTGGGTCGGAAAGATCGGTTCCCACCACGATACGTGACGGATAAAGATTATCATAAAGCGCCCTCGACTCACGCAGGAACTCCGGGGAAAACAGGATATTCGGACATGAGTATTTAGTTCTTACTGACTCCGTATATCCCACAGGGATGGTCGACTTGATGACCATAACCGCTTCCGGGTTGACCGAGAGTACCTTTTCTATAACCGACTCGACGGCAGATGTATCGAAGAAATTCTTCTTAGGGTCGTAGTTTGTCGGAGCCGCTATGATCACGAACTCCGCATCGGCATATGCCGCGTCCGCATCAAGAGTTGCAGTAAGATCCAACTGCTTCTCAGCAAAATACTTCTCGATGTATTCATCCTGTATCGGCGACTGCCTTCGATTGATCATCTCAACCTTCTGCGGAACTATATCCACAGCAGTAACGGTGTGTCTCTGCGACAGGAGCGTCGCCATAGACAGACCAACATATCCAGTACCCGCAACAGCTATCTTCATACTATAATCTTTAATCTAACAAATTTAGAAATTTTATATTAGATAACAATAGCAATAATTGCATAGATTTCGTACATTTGTTTGTTCAATAAACATTATGGATATGAAACGACTTGAAGGAAATGTCACCATCATCACCGGTGGCGGTAAGGGAATAGGCTTCGGCCTCGCACAGGCCTTCGCACAGGAAGGATCAGATCTCGTGATTACTGGAAGGACCGAGTCCAGACTCATAGATGCAAAGCAAAGACTTGAAGAAGAATATGGAATAGAAGTGCTGCCGATAGTGGCGGACGGAGCCGATGAGGCTGCCATAAAGAACGTGGTGGCCAGAACCATCGAGAAGTTCGGCAAGATCACAACACTTGTCAACAATGCCCAAGTGTCAAAATCGGGGCTCCCGCTGACGGAGCACTCAAGAGAAGACTTTGACCTTGCGATATTCTCCGGTCTTTATGCCGCATTCTTCTATATGCGTGAATGCTTCCCATACCTGAAGGAAAGCAAAGGATCGGTCATCAACTTCGCATCGGGAGCCGGCCTCTTCGGCAAGCTCGGACAGTCATCATACGCTGCGGCAAAGGAGGGCATCCGCGGAATGTCAAGAGTAGCAGCGGCAGAATGGGGTCCAGATGGCGTCAGAGTCAATGTGATATGTCCTCTCGCCATGACAGAAAGTCTCAAGGAATGGAGAGAACACTACCCTGAACTGTACGAAAAGACCATCCAGGGTATTCCTCTCGGCCACTTTGCAGACCCTAAGACCGACATTGGCCGCGTCTGCGTTTTCCTTGCCAGCGAAGACGCTGAATACATCACAGGAGAGACCATCACCCTCCAGGGTGGCAGCGGTCTAAGACCGTAATGCCGGATATACCCGCACACAAGACAGCGGCCACATGACATCTGTCATTACTTCACAATCGCGGACTGGATGCACTCGACTATGTAGCGGACATCATCGTCAGTGACGCATGGGCCTGCTGGCAGGCACATTCCGACTTTGAAGACAGACTCCGCGACACCGTTTACATATGATGGAGCCGATGCGTATACCGGCTGTTTGTGCATGGGCTTCCAGACAGGTCTTGCCTCAACCTTCTTCTCCAGCAGGAAACAGCGGAGTGCTTCGACGTTTTCGTTTGGCTGGCAATCGGTCGTCGCGGATTCAACGGCGTGGATAACGCCTGCTGCGCCTCCGACTGCTGTCCTGATCACCTCTTTGTAAGCATCCTCCTGTCCCATGATCTTCAATGACGGGTCAAGAGTCACGGTACATAGCCAGAAGTTCGAGTCATACTCACCTGTCGACGGCTGCTTGTGAACATTAACACCATCTACATCAGCCAGAAGTTTCTCATATAGTGCCTGCACGTGCTTATGGTGATCCAGATGATCTTGAACCACGGTCATCTGTCCTCGGCCGATGCCGGCACAGATGTTCGACAGCCTGTAGTTGTATCCGATTACTTCATGCTGATAATATGGATAAGCTTCTCTGGCCTGGGTAGCATACCACATGATGTTGTTCCTTGCCTCGGCATCTGCGCAGATCAATGCGCCGCCTCCTGATGTCGTGATCATCTTGTTTCCATTGAAGGACAGCACGCCGAACATGCCGAATGTACCTAAAACCTGTCCGTTGAACCTCGAGCCGAATCCTTCTGCCGCATCTTCAACAACAGGGATATCATAACGGTCAGCTATCTCCATTATCCTTGTGCAATCATATGGCATGCCGTACAAAGCAACAGGAACAATTGCTTTCGGTTTCCTGCCGGTTTTTGCAATACGGTCACGGACAGCCTCCTCAAGAAGCTCCGGATCCATATTCCATGTCAACGGTTCCGAGTCGACAAACACCGGAGTGGCACCGAGATAAGTGATCGGATGGGAAGATGCGCAGAAAGTGAAACTCTGCACGATCACCTCGTCACCTGGTCCGACACCACAGGCCAGCAGGGCAAGATGTACTGCTGCCGTCCCGGAAGACAGCGCCACCACTTCCTTTCCTGCCCCTACAAACTTCTTCAGATCCTCCTCAAATCCGTTCACATTCGGTCCCAGAGGAACTACCCAGCCGGTATCAAAAGCCTCTTTAATATATTTCTGTTCAACACCGTCTTCTGACATATGCGCCAGACAGAGGTAAATCATTTTTCTGTCCATAATATCAATTTTATAGAATTCTTGCCGGGACACCTGCAACTGTCATACCGTCCGGGACATCCTTCAGGACAACAGCACCGGCACCGATCATGCAGTCTGTTCCGATCTTGACATATTGCTTGACAACAGCACCAGCACCGATCCAGCTGCCATTTCCCACCTCCACTCCACCGAGCACCGTTGCGTGCGGGGCTACATGCACGAAGTCCCCTATCTTGCAATCGTGATCCACTGACGCACCGGTATTTATAATACAGTGTCTGCCCACTGAGGCTGACGATTGAATGATGGCGCCCTGCATGACCACAGACCCATCTCCGACAGATGCCCGCGGTGACACCACCGCTGTCGGATGAACCAGAGTAAGATATCTTTTGACAGCGATGGCATCAGCAAGCCGCCTTCTCACCTTGGCAGAACCGATTGCTATGACAACCTCCTCACCATCATCAATCTCCTTACGAACCTCATAGCCAAGAAGTTCAGTGACGGCCGGATCATCATCGACAACATATTCGATCTCTACATTCAATGCTTCAAGAATATCAATCACAACCTTTGCGTGTCCGCTTGCTCCATATATGACCATATTGTTTCAGTTTTAATTTGTTCCGTCAAAATATTCCATGGTAGCCGATGAAGCCGAACTTATATCCTCACGGAATATCACCTTTTTTACAGTTATGAAAATGACCTTCAGATCGACCCAGAATGACAGATTGTCGACGTACCAGACATCAAGTTTGAATTTTTCTGTCCACGAAATCGCATTCCGTCCATGGCATTGGGCCCATCCGGTTATTCCCGGCCTCACCTCATGTCGTCTGGTCTGCTCCTTTGTATACAACTGAAGGTATTGAGGGAGCAATGGTCTCGGTCCGACAAAAGCCATATCGCCTTTGAGGACATTGAACAGCTGGGGCAACTCGTCTATAGATGTGGAGCGTACAAATTCCCCGACTTTCGTCAACCTGTCGGCATCAGGCAAAAGATTCCCGTCCCGATCCCTTTCATCTGTCATCGTCTTGAACTTTATCACTTTGAAGATTTCGGCATTTCTGCCCGGACGTTCCTGGACGAAGAATACTCCCGAGCCTTTATTTGCGAAATGCAGACAAAGGGCAACTATTGAAAGGAAAGGAAACAGTATCACAATGGCAGCGAGGGCTACCGTGAAATCAAAGATCCGCTTCAAGAAATTCTTATACATCGTATTAACTGTCTATAGAAATCATATACATCCGCAGAGGTCTTCCTGGAGTCAAGCAGATTCCTCAGATACTTACGTCCATATTCAGCCATTGCCTTGGCTTCTTCCGGACGGGCGATGACCCTCTCTATAGCATTTGCTATGGAGTACGGATCAGCCGCCTTGACAAGGTATCCGGTCTTTCCGGGAATTACAATATCAGGAAAGCCTCCTACATCTGTTGCAATCGTCGGTATTCCAAGCAGCAATGACTCCGCAGCACCACCAAGATTCTCGGAATGAGACGGATGCACGACCATGTCAAAATCCTGATACAGCTCCGGCACATTGCTTCTGGTACCCAGGAAATGCACATTGCGCACCTTGCCAGAGCCATAGACAGTCACTTTCCTTGCATATTTATCCGCTCCTTCCCACGGACCGCCGACAAAGACAAGATGAAGATCGGGATACTTATCCTGAAGCATTGCCACCGCATCAATCAGGTCCTCATGTCCTTTCAGACCTCTCCTCTCTCCGAGATACCATTTAGGGGCATACATATATGCGACCATTCCTACAACGACATCATCATGTGACAGTCCCAGTTCAGCACGCAGCAGACCGCTCTGATACTCCCTGTCCACCAGATCTCCACCATAGTATGTCAGGAACAGACGTTCATCCCCGATGCCAGACTGCCTGTATCTGTCAAGAGACCATCTGCAGGTGGGAATCCAGAAGTCCTTCCCTTTCTGAGCTGTCAGCAGGTCTGCATTCCGGAACATGAAATGTTCCAGATGCAGAGGGCCCGGCACCTCAAAGACACGAGGCACTCCGACATTTCTCAATGCCAGACGCATCAGAAGAGTTGTCAGCACGAAATGACTGTGCACGATATCAGGCTTGACATCCTCAACAATTTTTCTGAGCTGTCTCATGGCTGGCACTGCATTTCTAATGGAAAAGTCCAGTTCATGCACAACGATTCCGGAATCGACATATTTCCCCACCAACGCCCCGCCAAGCGGCATGGCTACATGCACCTCCTCACCCATCTGAACCAGGTCACGCATCAGACGGTATGCCCAGGAGGCACCTGTGGAAGTCTTTACCAGATGTAATACTTTCATAACACCTTGATATAATCAAAGAATGCGCCTCTCAATGCATCCAGATGCTCTTTCCCATATTGATACGCCACTGTGAGATTCCTGCGTGCCTGAGCATCATAGAACTCAGAATCATCGATCAGTTTTTCGATCAGGTCAGCCAGGGCTTCAGGATCCTCCTTTTCCACCAAAGCCTCATCATCCAGTAATTCAGGGATTCCCCCTACACGTGTGCCGATACATGGGACACCATGGGCCATGGCTTCCACCACTGCCCGTGGCAGGCCCTCCGTCCTGGAAGCCAGGACAAACATATCGCACTGACCGATAATGGAGTGCACCACATCCGAAGGCACGTTTCCCTTGAATTCAGCCGTCACTCCTGTATCCGCAGCCAATGCAATCATTTCATCCTTGAAACGTCCGTCTCCCAACCATATCAGCCTGACATCACGCCCCCGCTTCCTGAGAGAGGCCAAAGCCGCAATCACTATGTCTGGAGCCTTATACATCTGCTCCAGCGATCCTATGGACAGCAGGACATAATGATCTTTAATGGCATGGACCTCAGGTTCTGCCGCCATGACATCGTCACGGATAATGACATCTGACACACCTGCAGAGAAGGCTCCGTCCGACGCAGGATATCTCTTCTGCAACGTATATCGAGTCACATACAGAACTGCACGCGCTGACGCAACCTGCCGTTTAAGCGAGACAGCACTTACGATCCTGAGGATCGGACGCAAAGGGTGACTTACAGCGCCCGGAGCAAATACATCCCAAGGATCTCCGACCACCTCACAGGCATATGGAATCCCCTTTCGCTTGAGAACGCGGATCACTTCTCCGCCGACCTGTCCCGGAAGACGACATATATGGCAACCGTCGTCGCTGAGCCTGTCATTAAGGATTGCATGGATTTCCTTGCGGTTTTGAAGATAGCCTCTGAATCCGACATAATAAGGAAGTTCGAGAAAGGTGACTTCCGGAATGGATATGGCCTGACCTGGGTCAGACACATATGAATCATCATGCTTGACACGCGCAATCACCACAATATGATCGAAATGTTCCAGATACCGCTTCCACAACTCAACGGAAAAGCCTCCGAGGCTATGATACGCACCCTTGCTCTTTACGAATCGGGCCTCTGTTGCAAAATACAGTTTCATTGTCATCACTATTTGATTATACGCCCTTTATAAAAATACACGACAGCTACATATATCGGGAGTATGTAATAAAAAACGCTTCTGACTGTTGCCAGAAAGGAATTTCTGACCGTCTTTATGATCAGGAATGACAAGACGAATGCCAGAACCAGCAAAAGGGGGTTCCGTCTGTCGCGGATATTGACATTCAAGATTGAAGCGAACATATATCCCAGCAAAAGCATCATCATAAATCCAAATCTGCCGAAATTCACATATGCTTCAGCAACAATGGAGAAGCCTGGCCCATAGCTTAAATTCATCACCCGTTGCAGCCAGTCATTCATGTTGCCATATTTCATGGCAGGATGCAAGTCCCAGAAGCCAAAGTTCGGCACGATGCTGCTGAGTGCATACAGATAACTGGAACCATACTTGAAATCATAAGCTTCGGGTACCACCTCCATGGTGGCAATCATCGGATACATGCTGCTGCCCATCTCGCTTATGGCTGAGAAGAAGGCATTGTTATCAGAGAATCCGTTTGAAAGTGCCTCCGCGAAGTCCGCATCCGGATCGCTCCTTATCTCAGAAATCACTCCAAGAGCAGATATGAAGAAGAAGGCAGCCACGCCGACAAGCAAAGCCTGCCTGATCTTTATAGGACGTACACATATATGGTAATACATCAGGATGATGGCAGCGATTATCACTCCATTGCTGCGTCCTCCTATGAAAAGCCAGAACAAGGCTTCAATCACAAGAAGTGCAAGACAGACATTACGCTGCCGTTTGGTTCTTGCGACACATATCAGACACAGGACACCGGGAACATAATATTGAGAAAGGATATTGATGATATTGAAGATTCCGACTCTGGCTTCCTGCATATATATGCCGGCATAGCCGAAATTACTGACCAGGACGAACGTCGAAACCCTTTCAACGATATAAGGGATTACGGAAACTCCCAGAAACAATAATCCTATGGCTCTGATTCCACGTATCTGATTGGAAGTATTGACATTGTCAGATTCAAGACGCTGCACATTATGACGGGTCCCGGGTCTGCAGCTCAGCATAGCCCCTATGTTGAAGCAATTAAGGAATATCAAAGTCAGATACTGAGCCGGCATTATCGAAGACACCAGAAACATATCGGAAAGATCCCTCTCCGGCGTCACTCTGTCAAGCACATACAGCATCGACTGACCATATGTAAAGATATAGGCAGCCACCAGGAATACAACATATGGCACCAGGATCGATCCTGTCAGCCTCGCCCAGCTGAAAACAGACAGAATCAGCTGCATTATCCCAAGAATGCCCATGACCTTCATGCCGCTCTCATTCATCGGGAGCAGATCATATACGGCAACAACTATACACAGGTATAATATTGACAATGCTATATACTGCAGCCGTTTCATACGTACACCTCAGTTGTTAAATAGTTGACAGTGTGAACAATATCATATCCCTTTTCCGTCAGGCCATAAGTATATTCATGCCTGTCCAGCAATTCTGTATCATTCAGACACTCCGCCCATTCCTTCGAGGATTTCTCCAGTTCAAAATATGACAGATATTCAGTCAGCTTCGCCTCTGGAGACACCTTGTCCGAGCAGACGGTCATCACACCGGATGCCTGAGACTCCACCAAGGCCACCGGCAAGCCCTCGTATAGAGATGGAAAGACCAGATAATCAAAGGATGAAAGATATTTATATACATCCTTCTGCAGACCTGCCAGTATCACCTTGTCCTGGAGTCCGAGGTCATGAACCTTGCTCCTCACAGCATCCATCAGTTCCCCGACACCAACGCATATCAGATAGGAATCGGGATGGAGACGTCGGAAGTCATTGAAGACATCCAGCAGGAAAACATGATTCTTCACCGTATCGAAACGTCCGACATGGCCGACGACTAAGGAAGAAGCCGGTATATTGTATTTTTCTCTGACAGCACGTCTGTTGTCCGGATCAAATCGGAACTGCGACAGGTCGATGCCGTTATTGATGACTACTGATTCTGACAGAGCCCCGGTAAACTCATACAGCCATTTTGCCGCCACCTGGGAGCAGGCCAGATAATCTGTCGCACAAAGTTTGAGAAATGGCTTCTGCACCCAATGAAGCACATTATGGAGCAAGCCTTTCTGCACAGTGTTATGACTATGGATGATCCTTTTCCTTATGCCATGCCTTCTTGCATAATACAGTACTTCCAGAGATGACAATGATGAGGTGTGGTAATGCACGGCATCAAACTCATCCCTATGCTCCTTGAAGAAATCATTCAGATTACGGCAATATTGCACTATGCCGGCAGAACGGCCAGGAACAACATATATCGTTCCTCCCAACTCTTCTATTTCCGCCTTGTAATCACATTCACCCTCAGCCAACAGGAAGGAGAAAGAGTATTCCGACCTGTCTATATGTCTGAATATGTTCATGATCAATGTCTCTGCACCACCTCTGTTCATATGGGTCAGACAATGTAGCACCTTGTACTTCATAATCATATATTGTTCAACAGCCAACACTTGCCCTTGTCAGCAAATGAGCTGATGCGCTCACTCTTCTGTGAATAGTCGGTCGGATTGACAAGAGCATCATACACGTTCCTGACATTCAAGCGGTCAAGCATGCCGGACTCATTAAGAAGCGAATACATTCTGGATGAATTCGAGACGCTGTGATAATTATAGGTACAGAATTGCTTTCGGGATATCATTGAGAACGCGGTAGCATGGAATGAATTGGTGAAGACATATTCCGCATTGAAGATCATCCTTACAAACTCCTTCGGTCCGATGTTCACAAAATTCCCGTCAACACCCGGCACCTTCATCGGAGATATGGAGTATGACTTCAAGCCCTTGGCACTGGCAACATATTGCGCATCATGCAGCAATCTGCTGTTGACAGAAGTAAGGTTATAGATCAACACATATGGCTCCGTATCTCCATTCACAATATCTAGCGCTTCTCTCCATTCTTCTTCTGACAAAAGGAAGACGGGGTCGCATACATGCGTACATCCGAACCCGAGCCTCCGCACGATATCAACTCCTGAAGACTCCCTGACGGATATCGCATCAAAGGATGACAGATAAGCCCGTATATTGTCCCGGACATCATCGTTAACATCGTCTGCCCCGAAACTGGCGGCATATGAGATCTTCCTCTTTCCTTCAGGCACAAAATTCAGGAAAAAAGCCGGGTCTTTGCCGTTGAGCATAGTGGTAGAGTTCCAGACCTGGTCGCTTCCGACAATATAAGTATCAGCCTCCGGTACATCACGGAGCAATTCCTCATCATTCTTGTATTGATGGGTGAGATTGAGGAAGGAACGGGTAAATTCATCAAATGCCTTTTTTCTTTGACTGTAAGGCAGATAGAAAAGGTACCTTTTCAATGCATACAGCAGCTTGACAACAGCAGAACGGTCTGCATATTTCTTTACCGGAGAATCCGGGTGGACGAACAGGCTGAGCTTATAAGGGAAGTCAATATAAGGCGGCTTATAGTCTATCAGCTCCACATCATGCCCATTGTTCTCCAGAAATGTCTGGAGAGCAAACGCCTGCAGGGATGCTCCGGCATTATAGACATCGTGACAAGTCATGATCTTTATATCCATACTATTCATCTTTACTTAAATGGAGCCTCTTCAATAAACGAACCAACAGCGCTACATAGCCGAGTCTGACAGACTTCTGTCTGAGCAGGCGCATTATAAACCCATAGTACCAAGGTCTTGGCGGATTCCGCTTCATCTGCCCTGCTGCGACAATCTCAAGAGGATGCTGTTCAAGAACCAGATCCGCCTCATGAAGCACTCTGTCACCTCTCTCGGAATAAACAATGACAGAACTGACACCCTCCTGATTTGACTTATATGCTTCTCCCCAGAAGTCACCGATTCTTATATCTGCGGCAGAGCTGCCGTATTTGAACTTGCAGGACTCATAGCATGCCTTTCCAAGGCATGCGTCTCCCAGAAACATCGTGAAGAAATCGTCCCTTCGCTCAGATGAATGAAAGGTTTTATCTTCACTTTCCAATGTGATGCAGTAGCTGTTTCTCCACCCGTTCTTCTTGTCCCTCCATGATGCAGACCTTATCGGTCCCAGACCATTGCCGTGCTCCTCAAGATACTTTTGCCACAGCAGATAGCTCGGAACGCCGTGACAGAAGAAGTCCATCAATATGAAATTGTCCGTCCTGTTGAACATATCGACATATCTGCGGAATGAAGCGATCTGGCATGGGGTTCCGACAACCAGGTGCTTCTGTTTTCTATCGACATTCGCAAATGCGGCAAGAGTGTAACTCTGCAAATATTTACTTCCTTTGGACTGCAACAGAGACTTCGTATCATTTGCTATGAAATGTTCGGCTCTTGCATGCTCTGGGGCATACCGGACACCGCAGAAAGAATATCCTTCTGCCAACAATGCCCTGGCGATTTCATGACAGACTCCTCCGGAGGCTGAGGTTCGGATAACCTCCTGGTCCCGGCTCCAGGCAGCATAAGAATTCAATGGTGACTTTGCATTGAATTCATTGACATACGAGCACACACGGGCACAGAGTCCACATCCTACGCATCTGCTGCGGTCACTTATGTGCGGCTGGTAAAATCCGTCAGCATCAAGCACAATGTCTATGACCTTATGCGAGCACACTACAGCGCATAATCCGCAGCCATAACAATCCTTGACATCAAATATGTTCTTCATTTCTTCAAGACTTTTGAACGCATATCGGACAGTCTGGCAAGTATTGCACCTCGTTCTCCTTTCGTAAGTCCGGACAACATGACGGCAAACGCTGACCATACAATTGAAATCAGAGTAACCGAGACAAATCTCATCATCGTAGGCGGAAATACCCGGATGATAAACATAGGGATTGCCAAAGACAGCACGGTCGGTATGACGATTCTGCCCAAGACTTCCTTGACATACATACGGATAGGAAAATCAAGCATCATTTTCATCAGTATCAGTCGCGCGATCTGGACAAACACATAAACTATGATGTATATGTAATATGTAAGCTGAACACTCGCACCGGCCTTGTACGCAATCCAGGTAATTATGAAATTCATGCTTCCTACAATGGTTATGACAATGGAATATGTCCTGATATCACCGGTTGCAAGACATGCAGTATATCCGGAATTTCCAAGAATGGTGATCATTGTCGAGATCAGTCCCAATCTTGTAAACAGGGCGGCATCCTCCGGAACATCCACCAGCCACAGCTGCAGGATCGTTTCCGTCTCCAGCAATATCGGCACAGAAAAGACAAGCAACAGAAAATAAGAGAACTTCGCCCCTTTGCATATAAGGTAATTCATCCTGTCCCTGTCTCCCTGTGCATATGATTTCGTAATCTGTGGATTTACAGCTGTCGTAAATGTCGTCACGAACTGATGCATGGCAGCCTGAACTTGCGAAGCTATCCCCCTGGCGGAATTTGCAATCACCCCAAAGAACACATTGATAAGCAGATCTATACCCTGCGTATTGATTATGCTTGTGGCATTACCGAAGAAATTCCAACCTGCAAAGCCTAGCATCTCCCGGAACAGCCCTTTATCATATGACTTCACATACCTGCATTCTGCAAAATGCTTCAGACAATAAGCTCCGTACATCAGCCTGACCCCGATTGATGCTACAAGAAGAAGTACGGCATAGGCTATCAGCTTATCCACAGGAGAGACAGTCAGGCAATATGCTACTGCAAGCTTGAGGATTGCGTCAAGAATGCTTATATAGGCATATGCCTTCATATGCTCATGCGCGATGATGCAGGCATTGTACGGCACGCTGATAAGATTGACAACAAAAGTCAGCAAAGAACAGTGAAGGACCCAGTTCGCGGCATACATGCGGTCAGCCGGTATGTTCATCTTATGGTTCAGGAACCATATGCCGACGAGCTCACATAACATAAAGACTACGAGAGATATCACGATCTGGATCCTGACACTTGTACTGAACACCACCTTCAATTTCTCAATATCGTCTTTGCCAATATTATAGGTCAGATAACGGCTTATGGCATTGGACAATGCCCCGGAAATCACTGCAAACATGGCGACGACGCCTCCGACAGCATTATACACTCCATAGTCTTCGACTCCAAGCGAATTCAAGACCACGCGACTGGTATAAAGCGTCACAAGCATTATCAGGATCGTACGGAAATACAGAAAAAGCGTATTTCTTGCGATCAGCCGGTTATTTGCAGCATTATCTGTCATCAAACTCCTCAAAAATGGAATTCTTGGAAATGAATTCCGGAACAATGCGTTTCATCAGCTTGACCATGGAGGTGACATCCACCTCACGGGACAGACGCTCCAGTTCTGCTGTCGCAGTCTGGGCATCGGCATAATCATACTCCCTTACCTTTGCTATATGTATGCGCGAGTGGTCTGTCGGAAGGGTGTTCTCCTTGTTTGAGAGCACCTCCTCATAGAGTTTCTCTCCAGGACGAAGGCCGCTGTATTCAATCTTTATATCCTTGTCCGGGATATAGCCTGCAAGCTGGATCATTCTTCTTGCCAGGTCATCGATCTTGACTGACTCTCCCATGTCGAAGACAAAGATATGGTTGCCGGTAGACATTGTAGCTGCTTCCATCACGAGTCGGCAGGCCTCAGGGATAGTCATGAAGAAGCGGGTGATCTCCGGATGAGTCACGGTCACAGGACCTCCTTTGGCAATCTGTTCACGGAAACGAGGAATGACTGAACCGTTAGATCCAAGCACATTGCCGAAACGCGTGGTGACGAACTTCGTACTACCCTTCACCTTTCCTTGCTCCAGTGCAAGCCCGAGTGACTGGACATAGATTTCAGCAAGGCGTTTTGTGCATCCCATTATATTTGTAGGGTTCACCGCCTTGTCTGTAGAGACCATCACCATCTTCTCCACATCGTATTCGATACATTTGTCTGCAACATTGCGCGTACCTGCCACATTGACCAGGACCGCCTCGCATGGATTCTCTTCCATAAGAGGAACGTGCTTGTAGGCCGCTGCATGAAAGACGACCTGCGGACGCCATTTACGGAATGCATAATCCAGTCTGGACACCAGACGTACGTCTCCTATCACCGGGGTGAAATTGAGCTGAGGAAACTTTTCTTCCAATTCCAACCTAAGATTATGCATCGGAGTTTCTGCATTGTCATAAAGCACGAGTTCCTTGATGCCGAATGTCGCCAGCTGACGGCAGAGTTCCGATCCGATCGATCCAGCCGCCCCTGTCACCATCACAGTCTTGTCATGGAAATTCGCTATGATCTCATCCATTGATATCTCGATTTCAGAACGCATCAGAAGGTCCTCGATCTCTATGTTCCTGAGCGCATGAGCCGGTTTCCCATCAACCATCTCGTCGATTGGCGGAGCATAGAGCATCTTGATGCCGCAATCTATGGCAAATCTGATCATGCGGTCTTTCTCAAGGCGCGCTTCTTCTTCCCTCGCAAAAAGAATCGCATCCGCATCGACATCCTCTATTGCCTTACGGAACTGCTCTTCCGTAGTGACATTATAAACCTTGTAACCGGAAATGACATGATCTACATGACTTCCTCCTGCATCGATGAATCCTACGATATTGTAATGTTTTGACTCCTTGAGTCTTGGGATCAGAGAAACAGACTTGACACCTACGCCGTAAACTATCACATTCATGCACATATTCCTGCCTTCCATGATGTCCTTGACCGTGTCGTATGCGATAAGCATCGTCACTCTCAGGAAGAAGAAGGCTCCGAAAGTCAGGAAAAAGTCCGAAAGCATCAGAACCGGAAGCCAGATGCTGCTTCCAAACGCAACCCCATATACATACCCCATGAACAGGACCTTGCAGAATGCCAGAAGCGCAAACTTTGCAAGGTCTCTCAGAGACATGTGACGAATGATGATCCTGTATGTCCTCAGCGACCATATGAGCAGGAACGAGCCTGCTAAAGATGAGATCATCCAGAGAAAGAACGACATCCGGCTTAGAAGGTCCTCTTCTACAAACAGATTGACCACAACCAAAGAAACGAATGAGGCCGCGAGGGACATTATCAGATCAAGCAGGAAGACCACTCTGGTATTGAGATACCTGCTTGCATATCGGTTAAGAATCTTGCTTTGTTTTCCCATATCCATCGTTTGATTTAAATAAGTTTGACAATTCCGGTCTGAACCCTGCGATTCAACTGGCCCTGGAGAGACTTGAGACTGTGACAATCAGTGCCTATGTCCGTATACCAACCTTTCTCAAGAAGAAAGGTGGCTTTCTTTCTGGCGTTCTCGCCATAATATCCAGCAACAGAACCCAGATTCAACTGGAAGCGTACGCCCATGTCGCGAAGCCTGCCGTATTGCGATCCGTCAAGGTATCTGTAACGTTCCGGATGCGCCAGAAGCGGGATGTACCCTGCCCTGAGAATATCATCCAGGATTGCTTCAAAGCCCTGAGGAGGATTCCATGTCGATGTCTCGACGAGAAGAATGTTTCCTTCTGCAGTCAGAAGATCCTGCTTTTCCAAGCGGTCTGCGAAGAGGTTGTCAATCATGTACTCGGCTGCAAGATGCAGCCTCATAAGACCGGTATAGACACCGCACAACTCATCGAATCGCCGGCGCAGAGCGTCGGAAGTGTTGGGAACGTCTTCCATGATGTGCGGCGTGCACCATACATCTGTGACACCCAGGGATTCTTCGTATGCAAGTACCGCAAGGGATTCCTCGAGCGTAGCGACGCCGTCGTCCACTCCATACAGTATATGGGAATGCCGGTCGGTACGACCGCGCATGACTCCGGAGTCCTGAATGGAGATCCGGTGATGTATGAAATCAAACATTGACATGTCTATTCCTTGCTTCCGTAACCATATCCATAACCATATCCGTAGCCATAATGTCCGTATCCGTAAGTCTTGCTGTAGACGTCAACTCCGTTCAGGATAAGCACCATATGTCTGTACTTGCCAGATCTGTATAATTCATCCAGCATAGGCAGGATCCTTTTGTCCATGACGTTCGCCCTCATTACAAACACTGTCATATCCGCCACATCCGCTATGATGCTGGCGTCTGCTACTATGTCGACCGGAGGACAGTCAATGAATATATATTCATACTCGCTGCGAAGCTCGGCAATCATGCCCTTGAAGCCTGGTTTAAGCAGGAGCTCTGTCGGGTTGGGCGGGAGCGTTCCGACAGGAAGAATATCCAGATTCGTATCAACAGGCGAAATGCAAGAACGGAAATCTGCAGTTTCCCCATTCAGATATTCGGAGATACCTGTTCGGTTATGTTCCAATGCATCGCTTAGAGTTGCCTTTCTCAGGTCAAGGTCCACGAGCAGTGTCCTTGCTCCCTTAAGAGCCATGGTTGCTGCAATGTTCATTATAGTGAACGTCTTGCCAGCATCAGGATTGATGGATGTCATCATGATCACATGCGACCTGTCGGTCTTGTCCAGCATCAGGTCGATGTTTGTTCTGAAGACTCGGAAGGCTTCGTTGATCATATCGCGACTGCCATGCCTGACGAATATCCTCGTGAATGACTTGTCGTCTACTGTTCTGATTCTGAATTTCCTCATGCGGTCTCCCTCACCGACCACAAGCGGGATTTCCACCAGAAACGGAATGGAGAGATTGCCAAGATCCTGCCTGGTCTTCACCGTATAGTCGAACATCTTTCTGAGGAGGAAAAAGGCGAACGGAACTGAACATCCAAGCACGAATGCAGCAAAGAGAATGAGCATCTTGTTAGGTGCCGCAGGACTGTTTGAACCATTAGGATTCATAGTCACGCGGGTATTCCCGACATTGATGAGAGCCGTAAGTTCGTTTTCCTCGCGCTTCTGGAGGAGGAATATATAAAGATTCTGGGTGATCTGCTGCTGACGCTCGATGGAAAGGAGCTGAAGCTCCTGACCAGAGCTTGAGGACATTCTGGCAAGGATCTGCTGTTCCTGACTCGTGATCTTGGAAAGCTGAAGGTCGAGAGTTGCGATCAGGTTCTCTATCGAGCGGAGAATCGCCGAGCGAATGGAAAGGAGCGAGGCATTCAAGTCAGCGATCATCGGATTGTTTTCGCCGCTGCCGGTAAGAAGGCGGTCTCTCTGCAGGACAAGGTCATTGTATTCTGCTATCTGAGATTCCACGGAACCGCTGCTCAGACCCAGGTTGGACGGTATGAGAGTCATGCTGTTTGCCGGGTCGTTCAGGTAATCCTTGATGAAATTTGCAATAGACCTTTGATTGTTCACCTCGAATGCTTTCGTCGCATAATGGCTTGACTCGTCAAGATATGTCTGCGCGACGGCCTTGATGTCAGTAAGGTTATTGCTTGACTTATAACTCTTCAGAGCTTCTTCAACTGTTGCAAGTTCCTGTTCTATGACAACAAGCCTGTCGTTGATGAACTCGGCGGTATTGATTGCCGATCTGTTCTTATTGTTGATCCAGACCTCATTGTATATGTCTATAAGACTGCTTATGACAGATGCCGAACGCGCTGGAAACGCATCCTCCATAGATATCACTATCACTGAAGATTCCTTGCTTGAAAGATGGATGCTGAGTCTGCTGCAGAATGACTTCGCCGAGGCCATGGCGTTCGACCACAAGACACTTATATCATTGTCAAAGTGATCGATATTGCCTGCCTTTGGATAAATGACAAGGGCTCCCGCAGGAGTATGCAGGGTATCCCCCATGGTTCCTTCTACGACATCTTTGAGCTTGTCCTGACGTATGCGGAAGTCATATAATGAGATTTTGCCATCGCCTTCATTTGAGACGGTGAACGAGAACTCTGTTGTAGGATTGCCTCCTGCAAGTGTCATCTCGAAGGGAGCATTGGTATATAGTTCCACCTCACGAAGGAACTGATGCTCCACATATCTCGTCTGCAGGTTAAGCCTCTGCACGACTTCCTTCATGAGGTCAGGAGACGAAAGCGCCTCCATCTCGTTCTCCACACTGTTGAAGCTGCGGAGACGCATCATATTGGCCGACGCCACTCCAAGGTTACGCATTGTCGCATCCTGATCACTTTCATCAATAATCACCTTTGCACTGCGGACATACATGTCAGGGATGCGGTAGAGATAGAATCCTGCAACCAGCAGGCATGCGATGACAGAGAGCACATACCACCATTTGTTGTCCCATATGATACGCCATAGATCTATAAGCCGGACAGATGATTCTTCTTCCGGAGCGAACGGGCGGTCTTGAGTGTATTCAGACATAACTTCAAATATTATCTTACGAGGTTAACGATAAGTGCAGCCACGGACACAAGAAGCGAACCGCCTGATACGAATATGCCGGTCATGCGGAGCGCCTTGTCGTCTGTTGTTGACTGGCGCGCCTTGACTTCGCTTGGCTGTACATAAACGACATCATTCTGCTGGAGATAATATGCAGGAGAATTGAACATGCTCACGTCGCAGAGGTTGATCTCATAGATAATGCGTTCACCTTCGCTCTCACGGATTACGCATACATTTTCCCTCTGTCCGTAAATTGTAAGGTCCCGGGCAAGACTGATTGCCTGCAGGATGGTGACCTTGTCGTTATTGAGCGTATATGTGCCTGGTGAGTTGACTTCTCCGAGAACTGAAACCTTGAAGTTCATGAATTCGACAGTCACTACCGCATCTGTAAGTAGACCATCTTTCAGGAGTCTGTCCTTTATGAGGTTGGAAAGTTCCCATCTTGTAAGACCTGTCACCTTAAGTGGACCTAAGACAGGAAAATCAATATAGCCGTCATTATCGACTACATATCCCATCAGGCGCTGGTTATATCCGGCTGTTGCAACTATTTCAGAACCTGCCTGATAACTGACCACGGGAAGATTGAACATTGCCACCAGTTCAGGATTCCTGCTGGAAACAACGATTGAGAGCATATCCTTAGGCTGTATGACTATCCCGGCGTGCTTCTCGATAGCCTCCGGTTCATTGATGACCTTGTTCTGGAAATAAGCTATATCCTTGACCGTGCCGCAAGAAGGAATCAGCATCAGAGAAAGGATCAGAAAGATGGGAATACTGCTTCTGACTGTCATAATCATTTAACTTTAAGCCATATGTTCAACATACTGAACCCGCCAAAAGCAAAACTTATTCCTAATGAACGCCCCACCAGCCAAAACCACCTCAGCACCGTCTTCCATATACCATACAACCCTACCGCATTGCTCCCCATTGGGAATGGGTGTGCCATTCCCAATGGCACTCCGTCCCGAATTGAGCCCGGTTCCCAATGGCGCCGCATTCCCAATGGCGTCCGGTTCCCAATGGCGCCGCATTCACAATGGCGTCCGGTTCCCAATGGCGCCCAACGCCCTGGAGCACAGCAACTTACCCAAACCTCGTGCTCCCCAAAGTCGGCACGAGCTTTCAGCATCTCCTTGGTGCTCAGCAACTTACCCGCCAGCCGGTGCGAAATGATTTTGGTTCACCACCGTATGATCCGCTAAAAGCACAAAATCGGGGCGAAATGTGCTTTTAAATCAGTTTTCTAGCTCCAAAAGCACATACAGCCCCGTTTTTGTGCTTTTGGGATAGCTCTATTCATAACAAAACACCCTCTTGGTCGCAATCTAGAACTCACTTTTGACACTCTGGACAGAGATGCACCAAAGAAAAATGCCTCTTCAGATTACTGAAAAGGCATTTGAAGTTTTTAGTGGGAGCAGAGGGAGTCGAACCCCCGACCCTCTGCTTGTAAGGCAGATGCTCTA
>X418_Giraffe__coassemble_45_pt1 | contig 22855 bp, 25 predicted proteins | sample X418_Giraffe__metabat2_high_PE_001 | metagenome-assembled genome bin X418_Giraffe
CTGGCTATTTTTATGTCCTTGATTGATGCTTCGAAAGTCACTGAATGATCCTTGCCCATCCATTCGTCAATATCAAGCTCGGCATCGGTCAGCTTCACTGTTCCGTCAACGGCCACCTTCTCAACAAGCGCCTTCTCGGCATGAAGGTCAACTCCTGACAGTTCGAGAGCTTCGACCTTGATAGGATCAATGACTATTCTCCTGTCCTTGTCAAGACTGCCCTTGATGTGTACGAGACCCGACTCGTCCCTCAGACCATCTCCCAGTACAAGAAGCTCCGGAAGCGACACCGCAAAGTCCAGCTCGAGACCGGCATTGCCTGTGTCCGGAAGAGATGACGCATCCATAAGAAGATTTACATATACATCTTCCAGGTCTATTCTTCCGGCTGAAACGATCTCTTCAGGTATCTGATCTGGCTCAAGAAGAGTGAATTCCACCTCCTGAGTGATGTCTGCCACATACTGGTCCAATGAGAAGCTTGCCGGAACAAGTTCCGGAATGTGAACCGTCATGGAAACCTTGGCATCTGCCGAAACCAGGGCATCTACATCTGTCTTATGTACTTCACATGCAGCGATACCTACAGATCCGGTCACTGACATGTCACCCATGATGAAGTATTTGTCCTCCACCTTGACAGGTGAGAGTACCAGACAGTCTATCGGAAGCTCTATATGCGATGGGAGCACATCACGGAATGTGATGGTATTTGCGGCAGTATCATAGTTATACTCGGCCGGCAGCGACTTGAGCTTGAGCATCTGCGGAAGAGTTATCACTAAGCCGTCATTGACAGGGCCGAGAGGAAGTGATGTCTCAGGCAAGGCTACATCGATCTCGATGACAGGATCTCCTTCAGGATAGATCACAGCTTCGCCTATCCCACTCAAAGCCTCCGGTATCTCCTCCTCAATATGCTGAGCAATGTCTATATGATAGTCATATCCATCTATCCTTGCACAATAGTCCGAAACCTCCATGGAACCTTTTACAGACACCTTTAGCCTGAGGTCGTCAGCTTCGGTTTCTGGAATATCCTTTGTACTTACCGTGCCGCTTGCCACTGTCTTCGCCTTGACACTGATCTGTCCGCTTGGAGTTATGGTTCCTTCTACCGGCTCAGGAAGATCATACTTCTCGATCCTGAGTTCTCCTTCAAAACCGTCTGCAAGATTTACGTGCTCATATACCAGACGTCCGTTCTCCGCACCAGTGACTACCATACCTTCCGGTATCGTGAACTCCAGATACTCGACTTCAAGTTCCAGGCCCTCGACTTTCTCCAGATTGTCGACCGAAAGTGAGAACTCCACCTTGGAGTCATCAGCAAACTCCACATACTCAACGTCTTTTATACCTTCCGGCAAAACTATCGGATCCAGTTCCAGCACTGCATTTTCGTTATTCTCCACTGTGATCGGATTGATTGCCGCCTTGACATAATCAATTTCAAAGTCGACGAATTCCACCTTCACTTCTACCGGTGTCCTGCCGGACTGATGCTCTGAAATATGCCTTGTGGTCGTCACTACGTCATTGTACACCGGATATCCTTCTATCGCGATGTCAATGGTCTTATTCAGCTGTAGACGTCCGTCGGAACCGACAACCCAATCCTCATCGTTGAAAACGACAGACTCTACTCCGTATTCCCGTGAGATCTCACCTCCGGAAGCAGGCATTTCGAAGTCCGCTATGATATGATCTGCCGTAATGCCGTCCGAGAGATGAAATATCTCATGCACATCAATGTCCAGATGAGGGTTGATGGTTCCTCCTGTAAACAATGAGCTGCCGATGTTTGCGGTCAGTCTTACTCTGGAGCTTTCCTTGAGTACGACTTCCTGGATTGAGCGTATGCCTTCCGGGAAACTCATCTTTACATTCACCTCATAAATTTCAGGACCGACCTTGTCCGCAAGGTCTGCCGTTATACCTGTAAGATTGACAAACTGCTGGATTGAAACAGGTGTATCATTAATCAGTCCTGACGGAACTTCATAGCCGTTTTCAAGAGCTATCAGGTAGTCCCTGTGTTCGATCGGATCTATGTTTAAGGTCTTATCCTTTGAAGACAGGGCATATGTATACAGTTCGGTTCCATATTCATAGCTCTCATCTATGGTAAAGGTCGGGATCGAAGGCACTTCGAATGCATCAGCAAGACTCTCTTCATATGACTCGCTGAACTCCTTGATCTTCACTTCGGACATGTCCACATCCGACAGGCTGAACTCTATGTCCTGAGCGAAGGCGATGTCTTCGATCTTCAGCATCTCCTTCATGACCGCAAGAGAATCCGACAGGTCATATGAATCTGCATAGTAGATGGAATACACACCGTTCTCTCGCGCCTCTAGGTATTTGCGGTATTCATCATCGAGCTGTGAGACAATATCCTTGATATTGATGGCCTCTGTGCTTCCGAGGGGCACCACCACACCTTCCTGGAATACGGTAACCTCCAGGTCAATCTTGTCTTCCGAGATTTCATACTTCTGATTCACGCATGAAACCGAAAATATCAGCAGCGGCAGAAGCGCCAACGCTGACAGTTTTGAAATGAAATCCTTCATAGGTTGAATATTTCGTTACTCTAAGGTTTTTAATTTTTGAAGAGGCTGCGGCACAGAGCAGGAACATCTGCCACCTTCACAACCTCGATTTTCTGCGTATCAACTCCTTCAAGGCTGCTGAAGCTTGACACGAATATCTTCTTGAATCCCAGTCTCGCGGCCTCGATTACGCGGCGGTCGGTCTGCGCCACAGGGCGGACCTCGCCGCTCAGTCCGATTTCGCCAGCGAAGCACACATCAGATGGAATTGCAAAGTCAAAATTTGAAGACAGGACTGCCGCTATCACTGCAAGGTCACAGGCCGGGTCGCTGACCTTCAGGCCGCCAGCCATGTTGAGGAAGACATCCTTCACACTGAGCTTGAATCCGGCTCTCTTCTCCAAAACTGCCAAGAGCATGTTCAGACGGCGGACATCGAAACCGGTCGCGCTTCGCTGTGGTGTGCCGTAGGCTGCTGTGCTGACGAGCGACTGCACCTCGATAAGGAACGGACGCGTTCCGTCGAGCATCGCACTGACAGCTACGCCGCTGAGACCTTCCTCGTGCATCGGGATCAGCATTTCAGACGGGTTGCTGACCTCGCGCAGGCCCTTGCCTGTCATCTCGAACACTGCCAGCTCAGATGTCGAGCCGAAGCGGTTCTTTATACTTCTGAGCAGTCTGTATGTGCCTCTGTTGTCTCCCTCGAACTGAAGGACCACGTCCACGATATGCTCCAGGATCTTCGGTCCGGCAATGCTTCCCTCCTTTGTTATATGTCCTATGAGAATGACCGGAACTCCTGTTTCCTTAGCGAACCTCAGAAGCATCGCAGCGGTCTCCTTGATCTGGGTCACTGAGCCCGGAGACGACTCGACACTTTGAGAGAACATTGTCTGGACAGAATCCACGACCATCAGATCAGGCATCATTGCACGAGCCTCTGCTATGATGTTCTCCATCAGAGTCTCGCTGTATATCATGCAGTTGCTGTCGTCACCGCCGATGCGCGTCGCACGCAGCTTCACCTGCTTCGCGCTCTCCTCTCCCGTCACATACAGAGTCTTGAGATCCGGACAATGAAGAGGTATCTGAAGAGAAAGCGTCGACTTTCCGATGCCCGGCTCACCGCCTATGAGCACCAATGAACCTTCGACAAGTCCTCCGCCCAGAATGCGGTCCACCTCACCATTATTGAGTGAAATGCGGTTTTCGACAGAAGAATCGATATGGGACAGAGGCATAGGCTTATGGCCTGATCCAGGCACTGATACTGCTGCTGCACCGCCCGGCTTCTTTCCCGTCGCCACAGTCTCCTCCACCATGGTATTCCACTCCCCGCAGGCAGGACACCTGCCCATCCATTTCGGACTCTCGTTTCCGCATTCCTTGCAGAACCATACCGTCTTTGTCTTCATATAAATAATATATTTGCAGAAATACAGCCTGTATTTCTGCAAATATAAGCATAAAAAAAAGATATTGTTCTTTTCAGGACAATATCTCAACAGACGGGTTACCGTCAATCTTGAATTGTTGATTACTCAGCTACTACAACTGTGTCTTTAACACATGTGCTGTCGCACTGCTCGCAGCACTTTGTTGTGTCGCAGCACTCAGTGCACTCTGTGCAGTCACCAGCGCACTCAGCCTTCTTAGAGTTGTTGTTGCATGAGCAAGCTGCTGCAGCGAACATAGCCGCTACTACAACCATTGACATAACTACTTTCTTCATGGTTCTAATAATTAATAGGGTTAAACAAAACACATTTGGGACAAAATTAGAAACATTTTGTCGAAAACCAAAAAAAAGTTAGCGATCCAGCTCAAAAACCTCCATATCATAGATTCTGCCGGCATCCAGACGGAAACGGAGGGCCGTCCTGACAAGATGGAATCCCTGAATCCCAGCAGCACCCGGATTGATTACCAGCATGTTGCGCTTCGTATCGCGGACGACCTTAAGGATGTGAGAATGACCACATATGAAGAGATCGGGCCTGTGCTGGTCTATGAGCCTGCGGGCATTCACATCATATCTTCCGGGATATCCTCCTATATGGATCAACAGGACTTTCAGACCTTCGCATTCGAATACTCTGTTGAGAGGATGGGTGTATCGGAGGTCATGGTTGTCACAGTTGCCGGCGACGCCGGTGAGGGGCTTGAAGGCGGCGATCTCAGCCGCCAGCTCAAGCCCCCCGCCGAAATCGCCGGCATGCCAGATTTCGTCCACGGGCTCCAGAAAGTTGCGGAACTCGTCGCTGAACACTCCGTGCGTGTCTGATATCAGTCCTATGTATTTCACTGTGATTTAAAGCTTTATGAAAATTTTACGACGATATAGCACGACAGCAATACCAAGATTGACAAGCATATACAGGAACGAGAACAGGAAGGACATGAACTCTGTCTGTCCGAAAACCAATGTATAGTCCCAATCCGTATAGCGCCATATTATCTTCATGATGAGCCCTGACAGAACGAAAACAGCCAAGGCATTCATGCCGAGAGCCTTGAACGGGAAGAACGGCTTTTCCCATCCTTTCACATCAACGAGATATATGAGCAGGGCCAGCACGAACGAAGCCCATCCTGCAGTATAGAGCACATAAGAGGCTGTCCAAAGCGGCTTGTTTATAGGGATCACCAGACTGAGTGCGAGGCCTCCGAGAAGCAGGCCCGCCGAAATAGAGAACACTTTCGCAGAAACATTCACCGGAGTGTCGCTCCTGACGACCTGTCCTGTCATATAGCCAAGGAGCACAGTCGCTGCACCCGTGAGGCTGCCGAGAAGACCTTCAGGGTCGAAAGGAACGCCATATCCATGATACATGTGCTGCTCGCCCAAAAGCACAAGATCCACCTTTCTGGCAAAGTTACCCTCCAGTGAGAACGCACCCTCAGGCCCTGCAAATATCACCAGCAGTGCCAGATGCAGGACGCAAAGCACACCTGCCGCCACAGCGATCTTCTTTGGGGTACGGAGCCATAGGACTAGCACAGAGGCCAGGACATAACACAATGATATACGCTGCAGGACACCCATCAGACGCCGGCTTCCGGCCCATTCGAGCCAGTTCTGCCAGGGGGTCAGGTCAGGATTGCCTTCTGCTGGATAGAAAGGGAATGCCATGAGCAGGAACCCCACAAGATACAGCAGGAATCCTCTCTTGAAAACCTTCTTTACTGCCGGGGCAGTCAGGCCAGGATATTTTGCCAATGCGAAAGCCATGGAAGTTCCGACGCAGAAAAGGAAGAACGGAAACACGAGATCGCATGGCGTGCATCCACTCCATGATGCATGACGCAGAATCGGATATATATGGCTCCACGAGCCAGGATTGTTGACCATGATCATCATGGCTACGGTAAGGCCTCTCAATATGTCCAGTGACAGATATCTCTTCATAGCAGTCTCTTTTGCTGTGCAAAATTAACATTTTGATTATATTTGCGAGGCAAAATCCCGACTCAGATGGAACTTTTTTATTCACGCGACATAGAAGGCGGCATATGCCGTCTCGACCAGGACGAATCAGGTCACTGCATCAAAGTGCTCAGACACAGATGCGGAGATGAAATCGCAGTCATCGACGGCTGCGGCACACTGTATAGATGCCGCATGACATCAGACAGTTACAAGGGGGTCGAGGCCATGGTCCTGAGCAGTGAGGAAGGATGGGGTTCGCACCCATACAGGCTGCACCTGGCCGTCTGCCCGACCAAGAACAACGACCGCTACGAGTGGTTTGCAGAGAAGGCATGCGAGATGGGATTTGACGAACTGTCTCCTGTCATCGGAGACCATTCCGAGAGGCGCGTCCTTAAGACAGCCAGGGTGGAAAAGATCCTTGTAAGCGCTGCCAAGCAGTCCCTCAAGGCCGCAGTCCCTTCCGTCAACGAACCGGTTTCCGTGAAGGAATTCATAGCAGAGCATGCTTCTGACAATGCTCTTAAACTCATAGCATACTGCTTCGAGGACGACTCCGCCCCACGCAGAAGCATCAAGGAAGTCCTCCAAGGCTACGAAGGCATCGAGATCATAGTGATGATCGGTCCGGAAGGCGACTTCTCACGCGAAGAGGCTGAGCTGGCGCTCAAGGCCGGATTCATCCCGGTGCACCTCGGCGCTTCCCGCCTCCGCACAGAAACCGCCGCTCTCACAGCCGCCGCAGCAGTATACCTCCACCACATGGCGTAACCCCTTCGCCATCCAGCACCACATGGTGTAACGCCCTCGCCATCAGCCTGGCGCTCAAGTCATTTACTATTAGTATGTTACAAAAACCTCGTGCTCCCTTTGGGCGGCACGAGGTTTTTGTAATGCGCTATCGTTCAGACGATTAGGCGCCAGGTTATTTACGTATGATTTCTATGCTGTAGTCCAGACCGACCTTGATTATCGATGATGACTGGCCTGTCGAGCCTTTTTCGAGAGACGGGTCTACGATGTAGTCGACCGCCGACTTGATTTCTTCCGAAATTTCTACGAATTTCTTCGGGGTAGGTTCACCGGATATGTTAGCTGACGTTGATACTATAGGGCGGCCGAACTTTGCTACGAGCTGCTGGCAGAAGTCCATCATAGGGATTCGGATGCCGACTGTTCCGTCTTCTGCAACCGTGTTGCATGCAAGCACATGGCGGTCTGCCTTCATGCAGCCTTTCTCACCGGCCACTGCACCGGGATAGATTATGGTCATCGGCTTGTCGTTGACCTCGACAAGCTGCACGGCCATCTCGGGGATTTCCTTCACATAGCGGCATATCATGTCCATGTCTGAAGCGAGAAGAACCAGCGACTTGCTGTCCTCACGTTTCTTGATTGCATACACCCTGGCCACAGCCTCGGGGTTTGTGGCATCGCAGCCGATGCCCCATACGGTGTCGGTCGGATAGAGGATGATACCGCCGTTTCTTAGTATGTTCAGTATTTCGTTCATGTTCTTTTGGGTTATAGATTCCTCGACTCCCTTAGGTCGCTCGGAATGACAGTTGGTATGGTTGCTCGGAATGATAGTTGGTAAGGTTGTTCAGAAGGGCCGTCAGAGGGATATTTCAGTGATTACGGGATAATGATCGGAAAGTTTTACATGCGGGCTTCTGTGGGTGTGTACCGTGCAGGAGTCCGGAGCGAGGACGTAGTCTATGCGCAGGAGCGGCCACAGGAGGGCGTAGGTGGCACCGAAGCCGTCGCCGGCCTCGACGAAGGTGTCATTGCGGTCACGCATCAGGCGATGATATGTATATGACATCGGATTGTCATTGAAGTCACCGCATACGAAAGTCTCCACAGGACAGTTCTCAATATCCGTGAATACCTGATTGACCTGCTTGGGCCTGCGGGTTATCGACCTTTTCATCTTGACTCCGGTTTCGGCAAAGACGTCATTATTCTTGTCGATTATCGACCTGACTATACCTGAGAAGGATATGTTATAGCTCTCAAAATGGCAGTTATATACTCTGAAGACCTTGCCTTCGTGCTGATAGTCTGTGAAAATCGCCAGATTTGTGCTGCCGTCAAACTTGGCTACTCCCCTGTTCCTGACCGGAAGACGGCTGAGAGTGAGATTGCCGAAAGAGTTGTTACTGTCGGTAAACACATAATACTCTGACGAATAGCCGGCCATCCTCTGACGAAGATACTGCCTGATCCTGCTGCCGTCCTTGATGCAGAATTCCTGAAGGCAGATGATGTCAGGATTCTCATGAGCGATATATGCAAAGACAGAATCCGCACAGGCTTCCATAGACATGGGCCCAGCCGCAAATCTTCCCACGTTCCATGACATTATCTTAAGGCTGTTCTCCGGAGCTGTTTCCACCTGTTCCTCACCGGTGAAATGTACATATCTTCCAAGAAAGAACACGGCCGGCAACAATGCCAGAAGCGGTATCACAAATGCCCTGGAACGACGGGCGAACGCCCAGATGAGCAGAAAGAGATTAAGAGCAGAGAACGGCACGAAGAGCAGGCCGGCGATGGACATCAGCCAGAACCTTGCCGGGTTGATGACCATGGACAGATATGACAATGCGAGCAGAAGGGCTGCCAGCATCATCATAAACCTGTTCGTGAGTCCGAAAAACCTGTTCTTTGCCATAATATGCTAGTCGCGGCCGTACAGCCTGTGGGTCTTCTTCCAGTACATGATCAGCAGGAAGCCAAAAACGAGTCCGCCAAGGTGCGCGAAATGCGCAACGCCGGCCTGGCTGCCTGTGACGCCGAGCAGAAGTTCGATGCCGGCAAAAATGAGGACGAACCATTTCGCCTTCATTGACACCGGTGGTAATATAAGGGTGAGACGCGAGTCAGGATAAAGCATCGCATAACCCATGAGGATACCGTAAATCGCACCTGAAGCACCTACGGTCAGAGCGAAATCACCGGTCAGATACTGCACTCCTATATGCACGAGACCTGCACCTATTCCTGTCACGAAATAGAAGACCAGGAACTTTTTAGTGCCCCAGATGTTCTCCAACACACTGCCGAAGATATACAGGGTGTACATGTTGAACAATATATGGGCGATACCTCCGTGCATGAACATATAAGTGACAATCTGCCAAGGACGCCTTATGAATGCAAAGGGATTCAAAGCGAAGATCCTTGTCATCAGCGGTTCGTTAAGAAATGTTAACACCATCATTCCTATGCTGATGAGGATGATGTGCTTGACTGCAGGCGGTACATTGCTCATGAAACCTCGGCCGCCATTGTATGAATAATAACTCATAGCTTAAAATTTCTTGTCTAGTTCTTCTATCGGGAAAAGGGCCGCAATGCGACGGCCTGAACTTGTATATTCTGCATTCTCTGATGCAAATAACTGGTCAAGCAACCTCTGTGCCTCGGCAGGATTTGTCACCGGATCGGCACTGAATGAGCCCAGTTTGGCCATTCTTGATGCTATGTTGGAGATCATCATCTCCGGAAGCGCGCTGTGGTCGTCCGCAAGGACGAGCAGCAGGTCGCCGATCATAGCCTGGACCTTTCCAGGCTCGGCACTGTAGCCCTCCGGCACTCCGTTCACCACCACTGTATCATGACCGAAAGGAGTTATGTCGAATCCCATGGATGCAAGCATCTGCGCATGCTCCTCGAAGAGGCACATGTTCTCCACGCCGACATATACATTCACAGGGAAAAGAGCTGTCTGGGTCACATGGACATTCTTTGAAAGGGCCTCCACAAAACGGTCATACAGGATGCGCTCCATAGCCCTGGATACGTTGATGACCATAAGGCCGCTGCGCGATGTTGTCACTATATACTTGCCCTGGACCATCAGGACCTGCTTGCCTGGAGAGAGTTTGTCCTCGAACAGCTTGCCGTAGTCGTCACGACGCTCCACGAAGCTGCCGTAGCCTGAGGAGTATGACGTAGGCTGCGGACGCTGATGCGAGGCGTGTGCCGCCTGCGCCTCGGCGTCAAGGCCGCCGATGGTGTTGGCGAACGGAGAGGACACTGACGGGAAGCCGTCGTTGTCGAACGGGTTGTATGTCTCGTCTATGTCCAGCTTCGGCTCCGCAACAGGCCTGAAGTCTTCGAAATTGCTGCTGAAAGCAGGTATGTCAGGCATTCCTTCCGTGTCGAAATCTATGCTTTCTCCGAATGAATTCCTGCCGAGCACCTGGCGGATGCATGCAAACAGGGTCTGGAATATGACGCTGTCGTCCTCAAACTTGATCTCGGTCTTTGTCGGATGGATGTTGACATCCACAGACTCGGGATTTATGTCCATATATATGAAATATGATGGCGTATAGCCCTCCGGGACGAGGTTTTCATAGGCCTTCATCACTGCCTTGTGCAGATATGGGCTACGGAAATATCTTCCATTGACGAAGAAATACTGGTTGCCCTGCATCTTCCTCGCCGCGTCCGGACGTCCTACGAAACCGCTTATCGCCACCACCGAGGTCTCCGCTCCGATATCCACCAGATCGTCCGCCACGTTTGCTCCTGCCAGATCCCTGACTCTGAACTTGAGCGACATCGCTGGCTTCAGGACATATACGTCCTTGCCGTTATGCGTGAGTGTGAAACCTATGTCAGGACGCGTCAGAGCAACTCTTGTGAACTCTGTGACTATATGCTTGAACTCAACATTGTCCGACTTGAGAAACTTGCGTCTTGCCGGCACGTTGTAGAACAGGTTGCGGACGCTGAAGTTGGCTCCGCGCGCCGTCGCGACCTCCTCTGTCGAGAGGTGGCGCGAGTCGGCATATTCCACCTGGCATCCGACCTCATCTTCCTCACGACGCGTCCGGAGAGTTACTTCGGCGACAGCCGCTATCGAGGCGAGCGCCTCTCCGCGAAAGCCGAACGTCAGTATGTTGTGCAGGTCCTCTGCAGTATGAAGCTTTGATGTGGCATGTCTCTCAAAGCAAAGGACAGCCTGGTCCGGAGACATTCCGCATCCGTTGTCTATGACCTGGATCAATGTCCTTCCGGAGTCCTGGATGACCACAGTGACCTGGTCTGCGCCAGCGTCAACGGCATTCTCCATAAGTTCCTTCACCACGGATGCAGGTCTCTGCACGACCTCTCCCGCAGCGATCATGTTCGCTATATTCGATGGTAATATTCTAATGTCCATATTATTTTCCGAGGGAGTCAATCAATATCGGGAAGTACTTGTAGATCAGGTACACCACCGCAAACAGCAGGATCGTCGTAACCACTCCGATGATCTTCTGATTGCGTCCGACCTCCTCCGTACGCGAATAGTTTCCGTCACGGAAGCTGCCCCTGATGTGCTTGCCTGGCTTGTATGGCTCATCCTGCTTTGTGAAATCGCCATACTTCTTCCTGCGCTCCTCTGCCTCAGGGTCATAGAAACGAGGCTTATAGCTGAACTTACGCACTTCCTGAGTGCCGAAAAACTTGAAACTGAATCCCATAGTCCTTAGTAATTTATTCTGACGGCCTCGACTTTGTCATGATACCGTCTGCTTTAACAAGCAAAATTAATGTTTTTTATTTACTTTTGTAGAAATAATTTCAGTTATATGGATATTAGGATAGGAAACGGATATGATGTCCACGCTCTCGCCGAGGGGCTGCCGCTCTGGCTCGGAGGCGTGAAGGTGGAGAGCCCGCTCGGATGCATCGCGCACTCCGACGGAGATGTCGCCATACATGCTCTTTGTGATGCTCTTTTAGGAGCATTGGCCTTGGGCGACATCGGGAAGCACTTCCCCGACACTTCCGACGAGTTCGCCGGCATAGACAGCAAGATCCTGCTCGGCAGAGTCATGGAGCTTATCTGGTCGCGCGGCTGGCATGTCGTGAATGCAGACATAACCATAGCCATGTAGAGGCCAAAGCTCGCCCCTTACATAGTGCCCATGCGCGAATGCCTGGCTTCCTTGATACAGATTCCAGTCGAAAGGGTCTCAGTGAAGGCGACCACCACGGAGAAGCTCGGCTTCGTCGGCCGCAGCGAAGGCTGCGAAGTCTACGCCGTCGCCCTCCTCATGCACGACGAGATCGAAACTGCTGACTGATATGGGCAAAAGACTACTCATAACCGCACTTTGCGCTCTTGGACTGCTGTCCTGCACCGGACAACGCCCCGGAGGCGATTTCACATTTGACGAACTTGCCCTGCTGCACACATCCGACAGCATCATGCGCGTGCTGACCATCACCGACAGCCTCGACCTGCAGGTGCTCCGCTCGCAGAGCACTGACCTCTCCGAGGCCGCGCTCCGCTCCGAAGACTACGCCCTCCTCGCCCGCCTGATGGTCGCGACAGTCATACATCCTGCCCAGGACGGCGTCGGCATAGCCGGCCCGCAGGTTGGTCTCAACCGCAGAGTCGTAGCTGTGCAGAGATTCGACAAGCCGGGTGAACCTTTCGAAGTATACCCCAACATAAGCATCGTGTGGGCTTCCGACTCGCTGGCCTCCGGACCCGAGGGCTGCCTGTCCGTTCCGGACCGCCGCGGCGAAGTCCTACGCTCTCAGGAGATTGTGATCGAATATGCCTCAACAGACTGCGAGAACAGCCTCAAAATGGTCAGAGATACCGTAAAAGGCTTCACAGCGGTGATCTTCCAGCACGAAATCGACCACCTGGACGGCATCCTCTACATAGACAGGCTGTAAAAACTGCAATTTTTCTAAAAAAGTTTTGCATTTTAACAAAACATTCATACCTTTGCAGTCCCAATTCAAAAAACGGGAAGCCAAATTGAGATATGGTGTAATGGTAGCACTACAGATTCTGGCTCTGTCAGTGAGGGTTCGAGTCCTTCTATCTCAACAACATTTTGACATAAGTCATGGCGGGATAGCTCAGCTGGTTAGAGCGCATGATTCATAATCATGAGGTCCGCAGTTCAATCCTGCGTCCCGCTACAAGAAAGCACAGCAAAACGCTGTGTTTTTTTCGTTTACAGCCATCAGGCCTTCCCCGAAGGGGTCTGGACATTGGCATTTATGGCGCTGAAAGCTTGCTTTCAAAGCGGCAGACGTGGAGATGACCGGCAGTGAGCGAAGCGAACGAAGCTTGATGGCCATAGCATAATATGAAAACAGCACACAGCGTCCTGAGAACTTTCTTGGGTACAATGCGACCGGACAGCATCTCCTGCTCAAGCTATAAACACAGACAAATTTGCATGATGAATCATTGAGATGCACTTTGCTACATTTTGGCAAAGTGCATTGCTATTTTTGCACGGAATTTAATACAAACTATCATGGAAACGATCGACTTTATCGATGAAATCAAGACAAGCATAATTACTGACGACACACTCCGTTTTCATCAGATTCTACAGGGAATCAAAAAGATTGACTGCTTTGAAGGTGCACTGACACTTGCACAAGGATTTGATGCCTCTAACTCGCGCAGCTATTCTCGATTCGTTTATCTGGCATTATGCGAAAACCCGGAATGGGGAACAATCATGAGAGAGGGGTATGGGCAACCGCTTTTCAGACAGTTCTTCCGTAGCGGTGCTTGCGAATGTATGTCACGGTACCTCAATGACATGTCACAAGCTATCAAGGAGATTCTCCCTCGAATGATAGAGGATGCCAAGACATGGCACCATGAAAGTCTCCGGCAACTTGAATGCTTACCGGACAAACTTCCATTCGGGTGTCTGCGAGGAGAACTGATGGATATTTATGCCATCGGCGAAAAGGACTATAATGACATCTTGCCCATTATTAAGAATCACGACATAGTTGTCAGACAACACTTAATGCTACGCGAGATGGGAGCATACACGTCTTAGCCTATTCTGAATATTTTTCTATATTTGTGAATCATACTAACTTATAACCTTATAACTCAACATGAAGAGGTCATATAGAATTCAAGATGGCAAGATTTTGATCTATCAAGAGATAGAACTAACAGACCATGCACAGTATCTAAAGTTTGACTGGCACTTGTACAATCTTTCTAAAGATATTGATGAGGAAAATGACAAGACTAAGAAGAAATATTTGCAAATTGCAGAAGAACAATTTGCAAATGAAATTGCAAAGTCTAAACCAAACAAACGAGTTGATCTATTTGGAAATCATTCTGCATTCTATTACCTCTATGGTCACACTGCTGATTGGATAAATGTCACTAAACAAGAGATTTTATTCATGAAAGCCCTTTTAGTGTGCATTACAGAAGAGGGTTTGAATACAATACAGGGAATCCGGAATTCGAGTTACCGTCGATCAGAAGAACTTGAAGACAATCTGAGCAAGGCCCTGGGAATTGAAGCCTCTTTAGCCAAGCGAATACTATCTATGAAGCTAAATCAGCTCTATGGCATAGAGAGTAAGGTGTTGAAAATACAGTTGGCGGAGAAAGAGGCTTTTCTTCAGAAGTTGATTGAAATGCAGAAAGCTGAAAATAATAATGGCTAAGAATTATTTCAAACGTTATGTGTGGTTGATCGATCTGATCAGCCGTCATGGATATATCTCCAAGCGGGATATCGATTACGGGTGGCAGAAGTCATCGCTGAACGATGAGCGTGAGAAATCTATCCCGGAACGCACATTTCACAACCACCGCGAAGCCATTCTTGATGTATTCGGAATTGAGATCAGTTTTGCACGAGGGCAAGGGTATTATATTGCTAATCCTGACGAACTGGATGGCAGCGGAATCCACACCTGGCTTCTGGAGTCTATGTCGTTGAGCAATCTTCTCAATGAGTGTGCAGACATGCATAGCAGAATCCTCTTTGAGAAGGTGCCATCATCGTCACGCTGGCTTACAGTCCTTGTCAATGCCATACGTGACGGGAAAGCCATCCATATGGCATATAAGAGTTTCAGACGCGCCGAACCGACAACATTTGAGGCTCATCCGTATTGTCTGAAGATATTCCGTCAGCGATGGTACATGCTTGCACATACGGTCGGAAAAGAAGAACTCCGCATCTACTCATTGGACAGGATATCGGACATAGAGCTGCTGGACACTCCCCTTCTATTACCGGAGGAGTTCGATGCTGCTGATTTCTTCTCCGACTATTTCGGCATCATCATCGGCCATAATGTAAATCCAAGTATTGTGGAGATCAAGGCCACTGCAGAACAGGCCAAATATCTGGAATCCTTGCCACTGCATCATAGCCAGGAGGCTATTGAGGTAACCCCTGAACATACTGTCTTCCGTTATCGCCTTGTCCCGACCTTTGATCTGAAACAGGAAATCCTCAGCAGAGGTGCAACGCTTACGGTATTGTCTCCGGAGTGGTTTAGGGATGAGGTAAGAAGTGAAATCAATAAAATGTATCAGGCTTGTCTTCCCGAAGATTTTTGGAAGATGACACTAGAGGATTGTTATGCAAAGAATTATCTTGATGCCTATTCTATTCTCGCTAGAGGTTTCTGGTGTTGTGAAAATAAGCCAAAAGAAGGAAAATTGTTGCTAACAGGAATTAATCCATCTTATAATAATAGAACTCTAGACAAACCAACTACACCTTTTGCTGACCTAAAGGGTGGATTCTGGGAGAAAAAGAAAGAACAATTTGGCGAACTGTGGAATGACGACACTATGTCTTATTTGGATCTTTTCCCAATAAGAGAGAGTGACCAAAGACACTTCGAAAAATCATTTGATAAGGATGACCATTTACGTGATTTAAGAAGAATAATACTTCAAAAGACTCAAGACATAATAGAAAAAGTTCTTAAACCCAAAATGATTATCCATGCCAATCGTGCATCTTCGTATTATTGGGGGCTTATCGATGATGCTCCATGGATGGGATATAAGTTTGAACTTGTAAATCCAGCCGAATATGACTATTTTCCTAAATGTATGAATGATGAACGTCTTCGTCTATTTCCGTTCTATAAAATTACAGGATTCACAGATGACACGAGACGTATCAATAAAGAAATGTATCCTAACATAACACACCTTGAAGGTTGTTTCTTTATGGAATATGTAATGGAATACAGAAAGAAGGAAGACCAAGAAAAAATGTATAATCCAAAAGACTGGGAAGAAATCTGGAAGTGGGTCCAAGATCAATATGCAGAGTCTCATAAATAATTTGAACTGACACACAAAGATATTTTCAAATCTTATTTCAGTCTGCCACCCTTTGGCAAGGTGGCAGACTATTTTTGTGTCGTAAATCAAAACAAACAATTATGTACAAACCATTAACATTCCGCGACGATTACAGCAGTACGTACCTGTCCGCCTTTGAAACCCTCTTTTTCTGTGCGACGAACGACTTTATCATTCCTCATGATGTAGTTGGTGCCATACTTTACGCAGAGGTATTAGGCGAGGCTGAAGAAGTTTTCTTTTCAAAAGAATTCATAGAGAAGTACACCCTCGCCCTTAGATCATTAGTTCCTGATGGCGATTCATATTTCAATGCAATAAAGCACATGGGATATCAGGACATTATCGATGAGCTTGACTGTAACAGCCAAAAGATCAACGCATTCATCAAGGAGAAATTCACCACCGAGCCATATGATACAGAGGAAGTCGTCAAAAAGATCGAATCACTCATCCGTCCGGAATATATGGCCATCATCAAGAAACATCAGGAAATTACCAAACACCAGAAAACCCAAAACGAAACAATAAATGAATTACTGCTGGTAATCGGATTATCTGAAAATGAGACTTATGAATCTATTGATCTCCTATAAGCAAAGAATATCCTTGTAGCAGGTGCCCCGGAACAAGGCAAGAGCAAATTTCTGGAATCAATGCGGGACTCTCTGAGTAGTAAGATGACAGATGTATATTACATCAATCTGGAAGAAGAAATATATCCGGAACGCGAAGCCACACTAAAGATTGACTTTGTATATACAGAACTTCAAAGTCGTAATGACATGTTTTTCCAAAGTGGGGCGCGAGACATAAAAGAATACAACCGGCATAATCCCGATGAGATAATGCCATACATAGTGGTCATATTTGACGAATACACTATTCTCCTGGACAAAACGGATCTGATGAAAAAGATTTTATACCTGGCTCAAAAGGGTCCTAAAGTGGGCATTCATCTTATTATCTCCACCTCCCACCCATCTGTAAACGTGATTAGTAACAAAATCAAGACACTTTTCCCTACAAGAATTGCATTCAAGACCAGAACGGCGGGAGATTCCCGTACAATACTTGATGTAACCGGAGCAGAAGAGTTGGACGGATATGGAGATATGCTCCTCTTGTATAAAACTGAACTTATACAATTAAAGGGGTGCTTTCTATATTTACGCACTGCCCTTTAATCCATTGCCACTGTGAGTCACAGATCTGAATGGCATTCTCTTGTCTGTATCCCATCCAGGAGTTATGCCCTATAGCCAGACCATAGAATTTCATGCCATCTGATTTTGCCTTGGCAATCAATTCCGTGACCTCTGTATTGAGTGTCTCCCATCCGAAATCAGAAATGCAGAGGATATCTGCCGCATCGAACTTTGGTTCCTGAGGTAGAACAGTCTCGAAAAGATCCTCTAACATACTGTTCTCACTATTACCACCGACTCCGGTCCATTGCAAGAACTTCATCAATCGAGGTCTATCAGCCCTTCTCTTGGTGAAGGTCTCTATTTTGTGCGTATTGGAGTACTTGATCACCATCACCTTTCTTCTTCGCCTCATGGCGTAAATGCTTACAGCTATCGCAAGCATACGGGCTATTCTTGCCGGCTCACCATTCATCGAGCTGCTGGTATCCAGACAGATGATTACCGGGCCATCCTGCCTTTGCTTCTTCTGCTCTCCGCTAGAGGCAGAGGCGAAGACCTGCAGACGTTTCTCTGCGTAATTCATATAGAACACATCCTGCGTCCCGCTACTTGAAAATCAAGCACTTACGATTCTTTCGTGGGTGCTTTTTTCTTTCCCGTGAACACCGCGTGAACACCAAATCTATTTATTTCATTTAGTTTTCATTATTTCCACAAGTGGCTTGTAGAGCGTTCTGAGTGGGTTTTCCAAGTTCCCCTTAAGTTCCCTGGTCATTTTCATATCTGAAATTGAGTTGCCGCCCACCTCTATTTTCATGCGATTTTGGGGTCCGTGAACACGGGCGTGAACACCGAAGATATTTTTTGAAGACTAAAAGGACAAGATTTATACATCACGCGAAGCATATTTTAAAACAAAATGTTGCCAAAATAGTTATAAGCACACAACCTTTTCAGCAACATTTAACGCATCATTGAAGAGCCTAATCCTCCTGTTCATAGTAATATGAGTAGTCGATACCCTTCATAAATGTCTCACGATCGTTGATCTTGTCTGTGAGGGCTGATGCCAGGAGTCTGTGAATCGGAGCGGTATTGACAACGCTCTCTTGCATCGCCTGAAGATATTCCTTCTTATTGATCCTGCTCCAGTCAACGCATTTCCGGAGGCGCTTCTTGAGAATAAGATCAAGCCAGATACGAGTTGAACGACCGTTACCTTCCATAAATGGATGAGCAACGTTCATTTCAACATACTTTACCACAATCTGGTCGAAAGTATCCTCTGGCATTGACTCAATCTTCTGAAGTTCACGACCGAGATATTCAGCAAGGCAGAATGTAAAATCGCCTTTACTGATGGTCTTCGTACGGATCTGACCGGCAAAATCGTAAAGGCCGCCGAAGAGATAGCCGTGAATCTGCTTAAGTCCTTTCACCGTACCGACTTCAATATTGTCTATAAGACTGCTTTCAAACAGGGCGTATGCTTTCGACTTACTCCTTCCATCTATAGTTTCATCGCTATACGTAAACCACTCGACAAAGCGCGAAGCCCGCGCGTTAGGGAAACTCTTTGCCAACGATATGACACCATTATAGTCCAGAACATCGGTAAGGTAACGTTTCCCATCAGCAGCTGTCATTTTGAGTTGGTTAGTGGCACTAACCAACTGACTTCCTTCTTTCTTTAATTTGGTCTTGAGATACTTCCAGTAGTTCCTGTTCTTCGTATAGTCATCCTGAGCATTGAGAACTCCCACAACATCAAGCACAGAGAACCACCATTGGGAATTTGCCTCATCCCAAACGGCCCTGACCTCCCGGTCATTGAAGAATCTGATGGAAATCTTACTCATGCTGCGGCATTGTATTTCTGCAAAAATAGTGAATTATCTGATACAATGTCACATATATCTTCCAAGTATCTCACCCTTCTTTTCTATGAATAATTTACCATTCGCTGGGTAAGACCTGACGTTCGGTGGATATATTCGTCATTCGGTGGATGTATTTGCTTGAGGTATTTCTATGGTTTAGTTTTGCGTTGTAAACAAATAAATCGCAGAATTATGAAGCATTATCAACTATTAGCGACAATCTCCATTGACGGGTGCCTACTTAATCTAACTCCCGAATCTCATTGGGTTCTTATGGCAGCCATATATTCCCTTAGTGATTACATGAATCTTGCCGGCTCGATGACGGGTGAAAAAGATACTATAAACTTTGATGAATGCTATCCGTTAATTGAAGCCAGGATAGACAACATCGATAAGATCAAACAAATGCTCAACAATGGCCAAATCCGAGAGATGATCATATATACAGTTCCCATTCTCGCCGGAAACGGAAACAATCTCTTCGATAACATTGTCTCGCCGACAATCTGGAGAGTCGCCCATAATGAAACTTCAAGCCCGTCAAATATTATACGTACGACCTATGTGGCGATAGATGAAGAGTAAATCAGGAAGCATAATGCAATAATTATCCATCGTGATAACTACTTTTGTAGCTACTACGATCATTTATATTCAGGTGACCGGAAAGCTTAAAGTTCATTTAGTTTTCCGGAGACCCTTTCCCTGATATTAGATGCATCATACCGGGAGTGTCACTTAGGGCTTGCTATAAGCAATTCCATTCTTCCAGTTCTCATTAAGTTACAGGAACTACAACAACATATTTACATGAATTGCAGCGAGAGTTTGAGGATCTGCTTGCAGTCCTCATATTCTCGCTTGTGCGGTGGGTATTGAAGGCTGCCGACTGACCGGAGGGAAGTGGGCAAGTGCCGAGACTTATTGTTTATTATTTTTATACTTCCACTCTTGACGGTTGTATTTTGTAAGGTCATGCATTGCTTCTTGAACAGCTTTGGGTTTGCTCAGACTATATGATCCTACTATCTTGTGGTAGATAGTGTCGGTGCCAGCCCATATTTCAAAGATGTAAAGAGGAGTACGTTGGGCATTGGTCCTTTCGCTGAGAACTCGTAGTTTTTTCTCTTCTTCAAAATAGACAGCCTCTCTGAATACGGTCTTGAAATATCTACTAATGAGGAAGTCAGCACCTGGAACAAGTGCTTCTTGATATTTCTTAATTACATCTTCTCCTGCTACAGTAGAAAGAGGAGCGAGCGGGAATGAACTGTCTTCGGTTCTGTCCACTACTTGAATTTTCCATCTCTTGAATCCATAAAAGGGACTATCGGGACTTTCACTTGTGTTTTGGTATATCCATTCACCCATTGAGCCACCTTTACCTATGCGATCTGTTAATGGTTTTTGCGAATAATTCAATAAACGTTTAAAGGATGTTTGGGCTTCTTCGGATGTTACAGTTCTCATCCACGTGAAGTTTGAGTCTTCTGATTCATATCCCCATAGAAGTGAAGGGTTTGCGATGAATTCTTCAATGCTTCCGCAAATCCTTTCTATCTTTGCTCTTGTAATAGGGTTATTCAAGGCATTCTCCAGTCTGGTTACCCAGCGAAGGTTTTCTGGTCTATTGTTGCAGCGGTTGGTGTCAATATGATCTACTATTAAGTTTGGCGTCTCTGGTGTACCATGAAAGGCTGTTGCAACAATTTGATGTATACGCACGCCTGCTATCATCATATATCCACAACTATTGTCTTTTTTTGCCGAATGTCCAAACGTTATCGAGTGGAGCTTTGTTTGATCCTTCTTTTTGATGACGATATACTGCACCATTGTCGCGAACTGAGTATAAGCGGCCTTTATACTCGCATTGCATTTCTCTTTTGTAGTCGTCTATATTTACCATAACTATAGTCAGATTGTTTAAATATCCTAAAGGTGCCACGCAGTGTGACACCTTTGAGGATTATTCAGCAGTTTTATCTAGATATGCATCTTGCACTGCTTTACGAGTCTCTAATTTGGCAGTTTTTCTGTCAAATGACTCTCTGCGACATAACCAGCAGCTGCATGGTGTGCCGGTAGTTCTTAGACACTGTGCCCATTTTGTTTTCTTGAGTTCTTCCCAAGTTGTCTGAGGATAACTCATACATACTGCTGCGTACTTAAGTCTTGCTTTGAAGACACGTCTTGCCTGATGTCTACGCCAGGCTCTTGTTCTTTGTTTTTCCATCATCTCTTTCTATTAAGTGAATAATGTGAGACTGATGGATTTTATTTGTTGTGATAATTGTCTTCATGTCAGTATGGATTATGCGTTTACTGAATATAATCAAATGATGTACCTTAGCTTTATAAATGACATATTGTCAGAATGCTAGGGCTATAGACTATCAGCACATGTTCGTATGCGGTCAGCGAGATCTACAAGTGCTCCTTTGAGTTGGATGATTTCTTCGGTAGTAAATTGTGTTTCTCGCTCATCTATTTTTGAGTAGAGCCATGATGATTTCTTATCGAAATAGAAGTTTCCCATTTTGCCTATATTGATCCATAGAAGGATGTCTCTGAGTTTGTTTTTTACTTCAAGTGCCATATAATCTTTATTGATATTGTTCAATGATTTTTGCCGCCAATGTATCTGCTGTTTGGAGTATTGTCACTAATGGATATTTTGATTCTGCAACTCTATATGATTGCCGATCGTCATTACTATTCATATTTACACACCATGGCCCCATGTGCCATCTGATTGCTACCATCTCAGAATCGGTCATAATTAAACCAGAGCACAAGGCAAGAATTACCGACTTCTCACCATGGCCAATTGGAAACTCATCATACGAAGCAAAGAAATCTGTCTTCTCCTTACCAAAAGACCAGAAACGACTTTTTGAATCCTTCTTTTTTCTATACACATCACATTTACAGATATCATGTAGTAAGGATGCTATAACAATATTATCCTTGGTAACCTCCTTAGCGATATGCGGACAGAAAGATTTCATATTTTCCCAAATACCTATTGCCGCATGGTACGTATTCAATGAGTACTGAAGAAGACCACCATCCGTATTCAAATGATGGACTGCCGATGCAGGAGCTGTAAAGAAGTGCATCTTCTCCAGTTCAATTATAAGATCTTCTACACCTTCTCTTCCTGTTTCCCTAAAGAGTGCCAAGTACTCTTGTTTATTCTTATTGATATCAAGCTTCATAAATTATGAGATTATATTTTATCTACAAAAGTAAAATAGCATTGTACCAAATTGCGACACAATTAAATTTTATTTCGACATTATGATTTACGGTTACATTAGGGTCAGCAGCGACAAACAGACTGTTGAGAATCAAAGATTTGAGATCAATAATTTTTGCGAGAAGAATGAAATGAAGATTGACGGATGGATTGAAGAGACCATCAGTGGAGCCAAGGCATACAATAAACGTCAGCTTGGAATCTTGCTTAAGAGGGTCACAAAAGATGATTTGATTATCTGTGCTGAACTATCACGTCTTGGAAGAAATCTGTTTATGATTATGGAAATCCTTAACATCTGCATGACTAAAGAATGCAGAGTGTGGACTATCAAAGATAATTATAGACTGGGGGAAGACATCCAGAGTAAAGTCCTTGCATTTGCTTTTGGTCTATCTGCAGAAATTGAACGAAACCTTATCAGTCAAAGGAC
>X418_Giraffe__coassemble_46_pt1 | contig 22340 bp, 17 predicted proteins | sample X418_Giraffe__metabat2_high_PE_001 | metagenome-assembled genome bin X418_Giraffe
GATGCAAGGACACAGATTCATCTCCAGAAATATCTGTCTAGTCGAACTGATTCCAACGAGGCCCTATTTGTTTCTCTAATTTCGCCATATGACCGACTTCAGATCAGTGGTGTTGAGATCCGTCTTCGTCAGATTGGCCGGGAACTGAACATACCAAAGGTTCACCCGCATAAATTCCGTCGCACACTAGCTACAATGGCGATAGACAAAGGAATGCCAATAGAACAGGTACAGCACCTGCTCGGCCATCAGAGTATGGACACCACCCTCCAGTATGCAATGGTAAACCAGAATAATGTTAAACTCTCCCATCAAAAATTCCTTGGATAGTATGAAACATTATTCTACATATCAGTCGCAATTTATAGAGATGTTTGGTGATCCTATGACTAACTCAAAAGAGTGGCCAGAGTACGGTAAGATTAATCAGTATGCTCAGGTTATTTTAGGTACTACACCAAACTCCAAAGAAGCCTCATATTGGGATGGAGATATCAAATGGATTACTCCAGCAGAGATGACAGATGAATCATATTACATATACGATACTGAACGTCATATTACTGAAGAAGGGGTTAAGTCTGCAAGCCTAACATTGTTGCCATATCGTTCCGTGTTATTCTCAACACGTGCTCCTATCGGCAAAGTAGGACTTGCAGGATCTCCTATGTATTGTAACCAAGGATTTAAGAATTTTATCTGTGGAGAGAAATTAAATCCTGTATATCTGTATTATAGCCTTATCTACAAGAGAGACTATTTGATATCATTAGGAACAGGTACAACATTCAAGGAGTTATCGAAAAAGACTGTTGAAGGATTGAATATGGCGGTGCCTCCTCTTCATCTCCAAGACCAATTTGAGTCGATCTACGATCAGGCCGATAAATCAAAATTTACCAGTCTCAAATCGCAATTTATCGAGATGTTTGGTAATCCATTATCATCAGTTCAAAGATACCCGCTCAAGAAACTTGGTGATTGTTGCGAGTTGAATCCAAGAAGGCCAAATCTAACTCTCAAGGAAACTGATAAAGTTTCATTCGTGCCAATGCCATCAGTTAGCGAAAAAGGTTATCTTCAGGATGTCGTCGATGAAGAATACGGAAAAGTCAAGAAGGGATTTACGTATTTTGAGAATAACGATGTTTTGTTTGCGAAGATAACTCCTTGCATGGAGAATGGCAAAGGCGCTATTGCAGAAGGACTTACAAATAACATTGGCATGGGTTCTACAGAGTTTCATGTTCTTAGGCCTATAGAAGGAGTATCTAGTCCATATTGGTTGTTGGCTTTGACCAGATTACCGATTTTTAGAGAAAGAGCCAGCAAGAATATGACTGGAACTGGAGGACAAAAACGAGTACCTACAAATTATCTTGAGAACTTCATGGTAGGTCTTCCTTCAATTGAAGAACAAAACAGGTTTGAAAATATCTACAAACAGGCCGATAAATCAAAATATATCAACTAGAAATAAAACATAACACTATATGTCACACTTTAACGAAGAGAATACAGTAGAGCAGATGCTTATTTCCGCTGCAGAGAAATGCGGATGGTCATACATTGAGCCACATAATGTTCCAAGGCTTTCAGATGAAGTCCTTGTAGTGGACTGGCTGATGGAGGCATTACTGGCTCTGAATCCGATAACCCCGGATCAAGCGGAGCAGGTGATTTATAAACTTCGTGCTTGCATTACTTCAGGCGGTGCATCAGATGAGCTTGTTACAGCTAACGATAGATTCCGTAGATTGCTTTTCGAGGAGAATTCTTATCCATTCGGAGACAATGGAGACAATATCAACATCAAGTTCTTCAGCGACGATCCGAAAGTATATAAGAATCGTTATGTAGTCACCAATCAATGGGAGTACCCAAGAAAGAGCAAGGAAGGTGGTAAACGCCTAGATTTAGTGTATGTCATCAATGGCATTCCGATGGTTATAGGTGAGGCTAAGACGCCTGTTAAGGCTTCCGTTACTTGGGCTGACGGTGCAAGTGATATACTTCACTATCAGAAGAGTATACCTGAAATGTTTGTGTCAAACATCCTTACCTTTGCTAGCGAGGGCAAGGATCTTCAGTATGCAGGTATTGGATGCCCCGTAGATAAGTGGGGACCTTGGTATGCGGATGAAGATCGTAAGAAAGGCACATTGGCAGAAGTTGAGCATAATTATCTCTTTTTGATGAATCCTGAGAGATTGCTTGACATCTATAGATATTATACTGTGTTCACTGGTACATCCGGTGGCCGAAAGATAAAGATAGTATGCCGATATCAGCAGTATTTGGGCGGAGAAGCGATTGTTCAGCGTGTCCTTAACACATACCAGAGTGGTAAAGGACCACGTAAGGGACTCATATGGCATTTTCAGGGATCGGGTAAGTCGTGGCTGATGGTTTTCGCTGCTCAGAAACTCCGTCGTCAGGAATGTCTCAAGGCTCCTACTGTTGTAATTGTAGACGACCGTATCGACCTTGAAGATCAGATTACAGGCGACTTTACACGTGCTGAGATTCCAAATGTGGATAGCATCAGTTCAAAGCAGGAACTTGAAGACAAAATACATCAGCGTAAGATCCTGATTACGACCATCTTTAAGTTCGGAGATCTGGCTGATGGAGAGGTTATTGATGAAAGAGATAATATCATTCTCCTTATGGACGAGGCGCATCGTACGCAGGAAGGTGACCTCGGTAAGAAGATGCGCACTGCACTGCCTAATGCATTCTTCTTCGGATTGACAGGTACACCTATCAATCGTAATGACCACAATACCTTTGCTTGCTTTGGTGCAGAGGAAGATGAATATGGTTATATCTCAAAATATACGTTCCAGAACTCAGTGGCCGACGGTGCTACACTTGAATTGAACTTCAAGACTGTCCCTGTTGAAATGCACATGGATGAAGCCAAGCTTCAGGAAGAGTTTGATACGCTTACCGACCATATCAGCGAAGAGGATAAGAATGAACTCGTTCGCAGGACGAGTGTAGAAGCATTCTTCACTGCTGATAAGCGTATCAACGACGTATGTAAGTATATCATCAATCACTTCCGTGAGTATATTGAACCAACAGGCATGAAGGCTCAGGTAGTTGTATACAATCGTGAGTGCTGTGTTAAGTACAAGAAAGCCCTTGATGCTCTTCTTGGCACAGATGACCAGACAACGATCGTGATGCATACGGCAGGCGATAAGGCAGATGACTATAAGGCATATAAGAGGACACGCGATGAAGAAAAGAAACTTCTTGATCAGTTCCGTGATCCTCTATCTCCTCTAAAGTTTGTCATCGTAACCAGCAAACTCCTTACTGGATTTGATGCTCCTATTCTGCAGTGTATGTACCTTGATAAACCGATGAAGAATCATACTCTTCTTCAGGCTATCTGTCGTACAAACCGAACATATAATGAGAACAAGAAGTGTGGCCTTATCGTTGACTTCGTAGGAGTCTTCGAGGATGTGGCTAGAAGCCTCGCCTTCGATGAGGAAAGTGTTAAGACAATCATCAAGAATCAGGACGAAATTAAGTCATTGATTCCGACCTTCATGCAGGAATGTATAGAATTCTTCCCAGGTGTGGATCGCACAATTGGAGGATGGGAAGGATTGACTGCAGCACAACAGTGCCTTAAGGATGAAGGAGTGAAGACAAACTTTGCTAGACACTTCTCAAGACTGAGTAAGGCCTGGGAGATTCTCTCGCCAGACAACTTCCTTTCTGAATACCAGCAAGACTACACTTGGCTTGCGCAAGTATATCAGAGTGTACGCCCGGTAAGCGGAGGTAACCTGATATGGACCCTTCTTGGTGCTAAGACCATCGAGATTATCCATAACAATATCGAAACTATTGACATCGGAACTCCACTTGAAGACCTTGTGGTTGATGCCGACATTATCGACTCAATCCTTGAAGATGAAAAGAAAATCCAGAAGAAGATTGTAGAGGTAGAGAAGATGCTTCGACTCAGGCTGGGCGAACATAAGGGCAATCCAAACTATAAGAAGTTCGCTGAGAAACTTGATGAACTGCGCGAGAGAATGGCTCAGAACCTCATTTCAAGCATTGACTTCCTCAAACAGCTTCTTGAAATGGCTAAGGAGCTCCTTGAAGAAGAAAAGAAGGTTGAGCAGCCACAGGATAAACGCGCACAGGCTCGTGCAGCCCTGACAGATCTCTTCCAGAGCATCAAGACAGATGAAACACCTATCATCGTAGAACAGGTGGTGAACGACATTGACAACGAAGTAGTCAACATCATACGTCAGTTCAACGATGCATTCCAGAGTGTAACTGCACGCCGTGAAATCAAGAAGAAACTTCGTTCTATCCTCTGGATCAAGTATCAGATCAAAGATAATGACGTGTTCGAGAGAGCATATCAGTATATTGAGCAATACTATTAAATACTAAAGCTATGGCAAAGTGGCGTTCTAACAAACGATTTGCTGAGAGAACTCATTTGGGGCCCTATCCGAGGCAGAGACATTTCAATATCTGCAAAACAAAGTTGGATAGACTTCGTTCATTATAAATACAGGACCTACATTGAAGATTATCCATCATTTGTTGAGGGTTTAGATAGGTTCAAATCAAATATAGGTGATGTCAGACTGTTCAATGACAAATATGCTGAACAGATCGAGCACATGGGCATTGATAGCATAAGCGACTGCGAGATCCCTGATGATTTGGCTCGTCCGGAGAAAATACTTTTCCTGAACTTCAACTATACCGATTGGTCGGACCAATATATCCCTGATGAGGAATCCCGATTTTTCATTAATCACATACATGGATTCCTTTCAAAGTCGGAAAGTATAATATTCGGTTATGGTGACGAACTAGATAAAGATTATGAAGGGCTAAAGAATCTAAACAATAACGAGTATCTGCGTAATATGAAATCTACTAAGTATCTTGAAGCAGATAACTATCGCAAATTATTGTCTTTCATAGATTCAGCACCATTTCAAATATACATAATGGGGCATTCCTGCGGCAACTCTGACAGGACTCTGCTAAATACTCTTTTTGAGCATGACAACTGTGTGTCTATAAAGCCTTTCTTCCATAGAAAGGATGATGGTTCAGACAACTATCTCGACATTGTTCAAAACATTTCTCGCAACTTTACCGATATGAAGAAAATGAGAGACAGAGTTGTCAACAAGACCTATTGCGAACCATTACCACAACTAAAGAAGGCTGTCAAAGATAATGAGTAATATATGGCAGACAGATTAAACACTCATCAGCGACATCACTGCATGTCCCGTATCCGCGGGAAGGATACCAAGCCGGAGATTCTGGTTCGGAAGGGATTGCATGCGCGTGGGTTCAGGTTCCGGCTGCAGGACCGGAGGCTGCCGGGGAGGCCGGATGTCGTGCTGCCGAAGTATGGCGTCGCCATCATGGTGAACGGATGCTTCTGGCATGGGCACAAGGGGTGCAGATATGCGACCAGGCCGAAGACGAACGAGGAGTTCTGGGAGGCGAAGATCGCGAGGAACCGGCATCGGGACGAGGTGACGGAGGCGCATCTGGAGGCTCTGGGATGGACCGTGATCACGATATGGGAGTGTGAACTGCGGGGCGGAGCGGCGCAGGCGAGGCTGGAGGCCTTGGCGGATGAAATCCGCAAGGCCGGAGAGCTGAGACGGGAGCGCGAAGCCTGCAAGCGGCAGAGCCGCCTGGAGGCAAGACGTGAACGGGAGGCGATGCTGGAGCGTCATGCAGCGCTTGAAGCGGAGATCAACGCCCTCTACCCTATCCCGAAACGGATAAAGAAGGCGTCAAAGGAGTAAGGAAATGAAAACAATTGAAGTAGCAGCAGCGATAATTGTCCGAAGCGGAGAGGTGTTCGCCACGCAGCGCGGGTATGGCGAGTGGCGGGGCTGGTGGGAGTTTCCCGGCGGGAAGATCGAGCCCGGGGAATGCCCGCAGGAGGCTCTCGTGCGCGAGATCCGGGAGGAGCTCGACGCCGAGATCGAGGTCGGCGGGCTGCTGGAGACTGTGGAGTGGGACTACCCTGCCTTCCATCTGACCATGCACTGCTTCATGTGCACCCTCCTGTCGGAGTCAATGCACCTGAATGAGCACGAGGCGTCAGCCTGGCTGACCCGCGACACGCTGGACTCCGTCAAGTGGCTGCCAGCAGACGCGGGGCTGGTAGATATCATAAAGAATACAATATAGCCAGATCAGACGTACATAATAGACAATCAATTCTTTTTGCCCTTCATGTTTGGGATGACCCAGATTCCTGGGCCTTGATCACATCTACATCCGTATCGCACCTCTAGTATGCACACTAGTTATTACACATCTGGTATGCATATATAATAATATTATAGTGTAGTATAATTAGTGTACACATTGATTTTATAGCGAAAAAGTCGTTGAAAGTCAATATTTTACATTTCGTTTCTATTTCATAGATTTGCCTCCGATATCAAAGAAATCCCGAGATTGGGCTTGGCGGCTGCCGTAAGCCGTAAGTGTAACAAACCTTAAAATGATTGCGATATGAATAAAGATGTTGTGATTTATCAGTCAAGTGACGGGCTTGTCAAGATGGAGGCGATAGTTGATGCTTCAAATGAAACCATATGGGCTACGCAGAAGGCGATGGCTCAGTTGTTTGGGGTTAATGTGCCAGCCATCAGCAAGCATCTGAAGAATATTTATTCTGAGGGCGAATTGGTGGAATCTATGACTATTTCCAAAATGGAAACAGTCGTGCAGAGAGGCTTTAGAGGTGCGGTTCGTGAGATGGTGGAGTTCTATAATCTGGATGCCATCATCTCTGTCGGTTACCGTATTAATTCCAGACAGGCCACAGCCTTCAGGCAATGGGCAACCTCTGTTTTGAAGCAGTATATGATTAAAGGCTACGCCGTTAACCAGAATGCTGTTTCAGATCAGAAGTACGAGGACTTGAAGCGTGCCCTGGGCTTGTTGGAGAATGTATTCGGTCAGAACCTGATTATGGCTGAACAGCAGGCCAAAGAACTGTTTGCAGTCGTAAAGGATTACACCTATGCTCTGGATACTCTGGACGCCTATGACTATCAGAGCCTTGATATATCTGATACTACCCTTCAGGAGAAGTTCCATGCGACATATGAGAGTGCAATGGATGCAATTCAAAGCCTGAAGGAAAAGTTCAAGGAGAGTCAGTTGTTTGGAGTAGAGAAGGACAAGTCCTTCCATAGCAGCATTGGTCAGATCTATCAGACATGGGATGGTCAGGAACTCTACCCAAGCGTCGAGGAGAAGGCTGCGATGCTTCTGTATCTTGTCGTGAAGAACCATTCCTTTGTCGATGGGAACAAGAGGATTGCTGCGACCCTGTTCCTATGGTTCCTTCAGAACAACGGCATACTCTATCGCCCTGATGGCACCAAAAGAATCGCCGACGGTACCCTTGTCGCATTGACCCTGATGATCGCCGAAAGCCGGATGGACGAGATGGACATCCTTGTCAAGGTGGTCGTGAATCTTATAAACAGGAAGTCCGAATATGCAAAATGACTATATTTGCAGATCAAAGAATAAAGGCCACAAAGAAGTAATATATACATGACCGAAACCAAACCATCTAAGATCGAGCTGTTCAGGCAGGAGCTGAACCGCGTTTTTGATGACAATCTGCACACAAAGCAGTGGCATAACTATGTTGATTATGCCATAATCGGACTTATTGTGATATCGACCCTCGAGGTCTTTCTGTCGACATATGACGGGATAGTCGAGAGGTATGGCAAGTGGCTGCATTTCGTGGACTATTTCACTACCATCTTCTTCACTATAGAGGTGTCGCTGCGCATATGGTGCGCCGACCTTCTCGATGAGAAGTATAAAGGCTTCAAGGGACGACTCAGGTACTGCTTCTCGTTCTATGGACTTATAGACATACTGTCTACATATCCGTTCTACCTGCAGTTCTTCATGAAAGTGCCTTACGCTGCGCTCAAGGCCCTCCGAATCGCCCGTCTGCTGCGTATATTCAGGTATATGAAGGCGTTCAGCATCCTCTCTCGCGCCATCAGGGCGAAGAAGCAGGAGATGGTCGTGTCGCTGCAGTTCCTCACCATCGTGACCCTCATACTTTCGTTCATTCTCTTCTTCGTGGAGCATGCCGCCCAGCCTGAGGTATACGACAACGGATGGACATCGGTCGTGTGGGCGTTCGCGCAGTACATCGGCGATCCGGGCGGATTCGCCGACACTCCCCCGATCACCTTCACCGGACGCATCATCGCTTGCATCATCGGCGTGCTCGGTATCGCTATTTTCGCCGTCCCTGCCGGACTCATAGGCTCTGCGTTCACCGAGGTCATGGACGAGGACGCCAAGGAGGAGGAGCTTAAGGAGAATGCCTGGAAGATCAATGAGTTCATGCTTGTCAAGAGCATCAAGCGCGGAGGCATTTTCTTCCCGGCCAAGAACATCAGCGCCGGAGACCTGCAGTATGAGTTAGGCCTGACCGATGCGGAGGTCACCAAGGCTGTGGCAAGCTCGAATAACCTTCGCATGAAGAACCTTGCTGCGGCTAGCAGCAACGGACCGAAGACGGACATGATTGGGGTCAATCAGTTCTTTGTCAATACCGCAGATGGATGTCATATAGAAAGAGAGTCATCAGTCACCATAGTCAATCCTCTCGGAAGGGGCGACAACGGACTGAGCTACTTTGACTGGCACATTGCGCAGCTAGGAGGATTCAACTATGTCGCTAACGAGCTGTTCTCCAGAACAAATCCGAATCCGGACCTGCGCTGCAACTTCTACACAGTCCTTGACGACGAAAACCCTGTGTTCCAGCAGTTTATCGATGACATCACGAAGGGACGCGGAAAGAACGACTGGATTGTCGTCATTGCCGGAGAACAGATCGTGAAGAATTCGCCATACGATTTCCATTTCGAGCTGGGCGGCGAGAAGGGAGAGTCGTCACTGGACTTCGAGGGTGCCATACCTAATGACATGGAGACAGTCAAGCGCCTCTTCGCAGACTTCTCCAACACTCTCGAGGAGACCCTTCAGATAAGGACCGACGCTCATCAGATACAGCCGAAGGTCGGCAAGCAGAACATCGCCCGCTACCTCAAGACCAAGACCGAGGCAAACGTCCTTCTCATCACGGTTTCATACGACCTGATGATATTCAACAAGAATGTCCAAGAGGCGATCCTTCAGGCCGCAACCGTCCTCAACAGAAACCTGGAGACCCGCAAGCCACATGGGCTGCACAAAGAGCACTACGGCAGACGCCCTGTCGAAAAGGGCTACTGGAGAAAACTTTACCTGCAGGAAGAATAGGGATGGAACTGCTGAAGCAGCTATACAAGATCGTATCGGCAACTTGTTCATCACCAAGGGCACAGCCGACATATACCCATGCGTGGCGGCCCATCAGGACGAGATCCACTCTCCGTGCGAGCGCGAGATTGTGGTCGAAGGAGGATCTTGGAAAGTAAAATAGGACAAGGTAGTCCAGGTATTATGCTCTCGGAACATTATGTTCTGGGAGCATAATTTATAGTGTCCTTTACAAAAGCGATTTCTTCGAAAACTCGCCAGAAACTCACCCTAAAATACACAAAACAAAAGTAGGAAGTCTTTGATTGTCAAAGACTTCCCACTTTTGTTTGTGATTCGGTTGGGAAAATATATTATGAAAACTTGCCTCATCCGTTAGTTGCTTGAAAAACAGCATTAAATCATTTGTAAAGCCTTGAAAACGAAATAAATATAAATAAAAAACACTTCTCATTTGTTTTCGTTTGATTTCGCTTGTTTTCAGATAAATCGCCAGAAAGTCGCCAAAAATGTTGGAGAAGTCGCCAGGAATTCCATACATTTATGATGAACATAAAATGTGGGTATTATGGCGACTTTGGTATATAGTTTATCGTCGAAGACGGATAAGGTGACGGGGCTGCACGAAGTGTTGATCCGGTTCTTTCACGGAAGGCTGAATCAGCGTGCGAAGAGCGGGATATTCATCAGCGCGGAGTATTGGAATGATGATCTTCAGCGGAATTTTGTGCCGAAGTTCCGTCTGATGAATAACCAGCAGAGGGCATTGGTTGAGGAATTGACCGGGCAGAATGAGGCTTTACAGAAATTGAGTGCTCATATACATAAGTCATTCATCGAGGCTGGTGCCGGGAAAGACCCTCTCCCGAAGGATTGGCTTGTGGCTAACGTGGATATGTATATGAATCCTCCAATGCTGGAGTCTTCTGAAGAAGAGCAGATTGCAAATATGCCGATAACTGAAGTCTTTGAGTTGTTTATGGAGAGGAACTGAGCTTCGGAGGCAAGGGTGAGGCATTATAAGGTTGTGTGGAGAATGCTTCGACGATATGAACTGTATAATCGCACGGTCCTGAAATTTGATGACTTCACCGCTGATACTTTGAGGGACATTGAAGCCTTTTTGACGAATGAGCATACATTGAAGGGCAATCGCAGATATGACCGTATATGTAAGGAAGTGGATGATTCCCGATCTCCGGCAGTGCGTGGTGGCAATACGGTGAGTTCAAAGATGAAGATTCTGCGTACATTCTTCCTTTGGGCGCTCAACAATGAATATACGGATAAGAATCCGTTCAGGAAGTATTCGATAAAGACGGAAGTATATGGCACACCGTATTACATCACTCTCGCAGAAAGGAAACAGCTTCACGAAGCGGATCTGTCGGCACATCCTCATCTGGAGCGGCAAAGGGATATATTCATATTCCAAAGCGTTATCGGATGTCGTGTGTCGGATCTATGGTCAATGACAAAGGCAAACGTGGTGAACGGATTTGTCGAATATATTGCGAGGAAGACCAAGGAGAACCGTCCAGTGACTGTGCGTGTGCCGTTGAATGACGTTGCCAAATCAATATTGGAGAAATATACGGATCTTCCAGGACAGCAACTTCTCCCTTTCACCTCTCAGCAGCAGTACAATCGCGACATCAAGACAATGTTCGAGAAGGCAGGTCTTGACCGCATTGTGACTGTCATCAATCCCAAGACTCGTGAAGAAGAGAAAAAGCGTCTTTGCGACATTGCAAGCAGTCACCTTGCCCGTCGCACCTTCATCGGCAATCTCTATAAGGAAACTCCAGACCCGAACATAATCGGTAAGTTGTCCGGGCACAAGGAGGGTAGCCGAGCATTCGCCAGGTATAGGGATATTGATGATGATATGCTGACGGATCTGGTGAGTAAGTTGAATTGAAATGTCGATTCTTGAGCAAAATCTATGGAAAAATTCGAGATTTTTCCCGGAAATCAACTAAAATGATAAATAACTATATTGGAAGTAAAAATGTTTTTATCTTTGGCGTAAAATGATCGATGATATGGAGAGGAAAGAGAACTACGCAATAGCAGTCAAGACCATCAAGACTGCAATCCTTCAAGGCCAATATGCTGCTGCCAAAGGAACCAATAGGATCCAGTTGGCGACATACTTCGCAATCGGTAAATACATATCTCTGAACTCGCGTCATGGCTTCTGGGGTAAAGGGGCAATTGAGACCATAAGCGAGCAGTTGAGAAGGGAACTGCCTGGACTGAGAGGCTATGCTCCAACTCAAATGAAGAATATGCGTAAGTTCTATGAAAAATGGATTATGCTAGACCCGAATTCGCCACTTGCGAGTGCCGAATTACTGGAATCTAAATCGGCACTCGCAAGTGCCGATTTGCAAAACGGTGATTATCAGATAGATATTAATCTGCCCATAGTGATTCCTAGTACTCAGAATTTCCCGATTGAAGCCTTCTTTTCTGTTCCGTTTACACATCATATCCGAATATTGCAAGGCGCTGCAACTTTGGAGGAGAGGTTCTATTATATGTATCGCTGTGTAGAAGAGAATCTTTCTGCAGACGCTGTGACTAAGTTAATTAAACAAGATGCCTTTCATCACGATACTCGCCTTCCTAACAACTTTATAAACACAATCTCTGACTCAGCTACTGCCCGTAAAGCCGTTATGATGTTCAAAGATGAATACCTTCTTGACTTCATTAATGTCGAGGAAATCGGAGAACGTGACTTTGCTGACATTGATGAAAAAGTTGTAGAAAAGGAAATCATTCATAACGTCAAGAACTTCATTATGACATTTGGAAGAGACTTCGCATTTATAGGCAACCAATATCATCTCGAAGTCTATGGCCACGACCATTTCCCTGATCTTCTTTTCTTCAATCGCGAACTCAATGCAATGGTAGTGGTGGACCTTAAAAAGGGAGAATTCAAGCCATCATACCTTGGTCAGCTTGCTGCATACCTGAGAATCCTTGACGACAAAGTCCGCAAGCCTCACGAGAACCAGACCATTGGTCTAATCCTCTGCAAGAGCGCTGACAAGGAGTATGTGGAGTATATCATTCAGGATTATAACAAGCCAATGGGTGTGGCTACATATACGACAGAAAATGATATGCCGGAGAAACTCCGTAATGCCCTCCCGCCGGTAGAAGAACTCAAAAAACTGCTGTAAATCAGTAAGGGATTCCCCGCTGGAAAGAAATTTGCAGTACTCCTCTGTCGCAATGCAATCGCATTGGAGAGGAGTTTAATTTTAAATCTGTGAGAGAGAAAAGTGATGAGAGGTATGGATTTAATCGAAGTCGCAAGACAATGCCCGGATCTGACGGTGTCGATACGCCTGGGCGATCTTATTGAAGCGAATCAAAGTCTGGTTGAGGAAGCCCTGATGAGGCTCGAAAAGTCGGTCGCTGAATCAAGGACGGAAATCTATCTGAGTCGTACGAAAGTTATGGAAATGCTGGAGGTCGCATCTGCCACCCTATGGCGGTGGGAGAAATGTGGCTACCTCGTGCCGATATCCGTCGGCGGCAAGAAACGCTACCGTCTGTCCGACATCCAACGGCTTCTGAACCGTTGATGCTTCATTCAGCAAGAGATGAAAAGGGAAAGGCTCAAGAATCTATCGGTTCTTGGGCCTTTCCAAAAAATTATATTACTCTGAATCCAAGTTCGTCGCCAAGACCTTCATAGTACTTGTCCATTTTGTCCTTGGCTGTTCTTGGTCTTGACGGGTGCTCGAGTAATTGACTTAGGAATGCAATATCATTGATGGCGCTCAATACTCCATTGACACTTTTAGTATATCCACTTATGAGTTTTGCCCCCGACTGCTCTTTAAAATCTAAAAGGTCGTCTTCGTAACCTCTCATGGTTCTGCAACTGCTGAAATGTATCATCCTGTCTTCAAAGGCTCCATCAGCAACCTCGGCAAGTTCTTTTAGAGTCAAGGCTTTGTTGTCTCCCTTTTCTCCTTCTAACTGTATGAGTTGCTTATCTCCATGAAATGATAGATAGAATATGCCGTAATCATTATATTCAGCTCGGTTGAATCTCCTTAAATAAAATGCTAATTCAGCGTAGGTTGCTACTCTTCTATATATCACCTTACAATTATAAGCCTTCTTGATAAACTCAAGTAGAGGCTCTGTATGAATAGGAAGTCTATTATCTCGTATGGTATGTTCCCATTCGGTTTCTATGCAAATAATCCCTGGCGTGTTCATATGCTATGTGGTTTTATAGTAGACTTCAAAGTTAGCAAATATATCTATACTCATATTCAATATGTGTTTTATATCTTCAAATCTTGATGGTAATATGGTGTTGTGGTAATTGCCATTAGTGGGTAATGCGTAAATGTGGCAATATACACATATGTAAAAGTGTAAATGCGTAGCCAATGTCATTCTGAGGAGCGGAGCGATGTGAGAATCCCTTGGGTCTAAAAGCAAGATGTGCGTTCGTCAGACAAAGTCCTCCGAAATCTTCAATTATAATCCTCGGAACTCGGTGAAAAACGTGTTACGTCTGATATGCCACGAGCACACATACACATATATGTGTTCGTGCGTTTTCGTGTGCATATATTAATGTGTTCGCGTATTAACACATAAACACATTCACATATTCACATACAAATATGCTTTTATGTCCTTATACATATATGCAGTTATGCATTTATAACCGTATGAAAATATGACCGTATAACTTTATAATCTTATAAAGATATGTGCCAAAACTCGTCCTGTTCTTCTTCTAAATATATAGCATCCTTTCAGAAAATCGTGTCACATAATCGGGCAGCGTTTTGAAGGACGTTAGTCCAGATTGCAAGATGTGTGTACGTGTCACGAAATACTCTTTGGACTTGGAAAATATTGAGCAATAACTTGGCAATATCTGAGCAATATCTTCTTCCGCAAAATGTATGGCAAAGTATAATATATGTAGTCGCCTCTTCCCTAAAAAAGTTATGAATAAGAAGAGATAAAACTATCCTGTATTAGGGAGGAGAAGCAGACGGATTCTTGAAGTGTTATGCAAGATCATATTGAAAGTTTTTGAATGGTATATTATGCAATAAAGTTTAGATGTGCTTTGTCTTGGCTCAAGGTGCTGTTAATTTTGCATTTTACATATCTTCTCAATTATATAACGAATTACTATATTTGTAAGTCAATCATTTTAAGTCATTATCCCTGTCATTATGAGTAAGTTTTCAATCGGTAGCAGAGTTGTAAAACCAGAATCTGGTAATCATGGAACTGTTGTGGAGGTAATGCCTCCACGTAGAGGAAGACAATTGTACAAAGTTAGTTGGGAGGGATATATATCCGATGAATTGGAGGTTAATTTGATTCCCGATTGTGATATTGCCGATCCTTATGAAAGATGTATAAATGGAATATTTGGCTCATACTCGGATTTCTCGAAGAAGAATACGACATTTAAAATAAAAAGCAAAAATAACAGCACAATATCTTCTCTGAAAGCTTCAAAAACACTTTTTCGTGCATATCAGTTTAAACCTCTGTTGAAGTTTCTGAATTCACCGAACAGACGACTGCTCGTCGCAGATGAGGTGGGCTTGGGAAAGACTATTGAGGCAGGTCATATAATGTTGGAGTTAAAAGCAAGAAAAGAACTGCAGCACGTTCTGATTGTATGTCCAAAATCTTTGCAGAAGAAATGGAAAGACGAACTTTCTTTTAAGTTTGGCTTATCGTTTAAGATCTATGAGACTCAAAAGGATCTTATAAATGATATGGCTGATTCAAGAGTGCCTGTACGGGCTATCGTGAATTATGAGAAGATCCGAATGCGTAAGAAAGAAGAGGAGAATAAGCCTTCGAAGAAATATCCTGCCAATCTTGTAGACTTCCTTCAAGAGAGTTCTTTCAAATTCAGTCTCGTACTATGTGATGAGGCCCACAAGATGAGAAATAAGACGACTCAGACTTTTAGAGGGGCAGAAGTTGTTATGGATAGGACTAATGCAGCAGTTTTTTTAACTGCGACTCCGGTAATGATCAGTACCGAGAATCTATATAACCTCCTTCATTTACTGGATTCAACAAGATATTATAATTACCAGATCTTTGAAAACCGCCTTCAGGAGAATCGTCCCTTTGTAGAAGCGTTAACTGATTTGAATAATAACGTGCCGCTATCTCATATTGCAGGACAATTAGAAAGTGCAAAGATTGTTACTAGATTTGCGATAAATGAGATAACTGTGATGGAAAAGGAGACTACAATTGGTGAAACCTTTGCAGAGGATCCGTTGTATCAGGAGATAATCTCTTTGTTGAATTCAGATGATACGCATAAAAATAGAGCTCGTCTTCAGTATCTGATATCGTCTATGAGTGTCATGAATACAGTCTTTTCCAGGACAAGAAAGAGGGATGTGACGAGAGATCTTTCACAGGCAGAACGTAAGCCGCATCCAAGAAAGATTATATTGAACGAGGAAGAAAGAAGGTTCTTTGATGAGGTTATAGAACAATATGTTGATGATAATTCGTATACTGATGAATGGGGCGAAGAGGTGATGACCCCAGGGGGAGCATTGGGCTTAGTTCAGAAAAAGAGGCAAGTAGCAAGTAGTGTATTTGCTTATATGAATACAGAAGATAATCTGGATCAGGGAATTGATTTATATGAGGGCTTTGAAGATGCTAAATTTGATGAACTGATAAAGATTATTGATGAGGTTTTTAAACATGGAGTAAAGAAAATAGTTGTATTCGCACTATTTCGAAAAACGCTTAAATATCTGAAGCTGAGGTTGAATAAGAGAGGGTTAGGGTGTCTTATTATTCATGGTCAGGTTGACAACCGAGCAGATATTCTCGATGAGTTTAAAAATAATGACAATGCTCATATTCTATTGTCTTCAGAGGTTGGTAGTGAGGGACTTGATATGCAGTTCTGTAACTCTATGGTTAATTATGATTTGCCATGGAATCCGATGGTTGTAGAACAAAGGATCGGTCGTATAGATAGGTTTGGACAGAAATCTCCTGTGGTGAATATATATAATATGATAGTGTCCGACTCTATTCAAGAAGATATATACGTGAGATTGTTAGATCGAATAGGAATCTTCAGAGGAACTATAGGAGATATGGAAGCTATTCTAGATGCCCCTTTAGAGAAAGGAGGGTCCCATACAATTCAAGAAGTTTACAATAATTTAGAACGAGAACTGTTCATCAGTCGCTTGACGGAGGAAGAAAGGCGTGTGAAAATAGCACAGGTTGAACGTGCGATTGCCAATGAGGAAGAGAATATACAGCATTTAAAAGAAGGTCTTAATAATGCTTTGACAAACGATGCCTATTTCCAGGATGAGATTAATAGAATGTTGGCAATTAATTCATATGTGACTGAAGTTGAACTTCGTAATTATCTTGAATCAGTTATTCGAGTAGAAATGCCAACCTGTTCATTAGCAAGTGTTGGAGATGGTATATATCGCTTCTCTATCTCTGTTAGTACTCCTAGAGTATTACAAAATTTTCTTACTCAGTATCAACCGCTGGGGGATGAGAATGATATATTATTCAATAGATTTAAGCGAGAGATTGATGATAAACAGGAATTTCTGTTGACCTTTAATCAGCAAAAGGCATACGATAACTCGAAGATGATGTATTTAAACATCTATCATCCAATAATTCAGGCGTGTCTGAATTATTTCCAAAGGAAAGATAAGATATCGCAAAACTCCTTCAGTTATGCGCTTGATGCTGATGACTTATTGCGTTCAGGTAAGTCGTATTATATGGCTGTTTATAAGATTGCAGTATGTAGAAAGGTTTTGGGAGTCCCTAAAACTACAGAAACACTTTATCCTCTAGTCTTTGATGTCAATGAAAGGGAGGCAATATCTGATGTAAGTTTGACAGATCGTATTTTTGCTCGTTCTCAAGTTGCCGGAAAAGAATCGAATCTTACTCAATTAGCTACTGATAGCGAAATGATTCAAGATATGCGATATGATTTTGCAGAATTGTTAAATGCAGAAAAATCCCGTCGTTTACAAGAGATACGCAAGCAAGTTGAAAGTGATAGAAATAGAAATATACAGCAGACGGAAGAGTATTATGATGTTCGTATAGCAAAAATATATAACGAAATTAAAGACTATGAACAATCTCTTCAATATGGTTTTCTTGATGTCAAGGAACGTCGAGGCGTGGAAGGAGCTTTGCGTTTGAGAAAATCTGACCTGCAAACGGAAGCAAGAGAGAAGGCTGAAAAGATAGCCCAGCTTAAAGAAGATTCGTTAATCACTATTGAAGATGAGATAATATCTCTGAATTACATATCAATTTTATAGCATATGATTACGGTTGGACTTGATTTTGGAACTCATCAGACAAAAATATGTATAGAGAGAAAGGAGGGAGTGGAGCTGGAGTACTCTTTTGTGAAGTTTAATGATTCTAAGGGCGGACTTAAATATACATTACCTACCGTAATAGGTATTGGTGAGGATAATAGACTTACTTATGGCTTTCTTCCCCATAATTACAAGGGAAGAATTATTCGGTATTTTAAACAGAGCGCCTTTTGTATGTCGTCCTCTTCAAATGCTTTATCTCAACAAGAATCATTGTTTTATTCAATACTCTACGTGGCTAATCTTCTCTTTGATTTAGAAGAACAGTATGGACAAATGTTTACTATTCAGATGGGTGCCCCAGCTGATGGCAGTAGTATCGTTATGGCAAAGAAAATTGCGACTACAATTGTAGCAAGCGCTTATCGATTAGTCGAGGATGTGTTTGAGAATGATAAGAAAAGTTTTTTGAATGCTACTTTACAGACGCTAAAAGAACTCACCGAGATAGTTGAGTATTCCGATAGTATCAAGGAAGAGTATGGGTTGTTAGTCTTTCCAGAAGCATACGCCTGTCTGAAGCCATTGACTAGTCAAGGCAAAATATCATACGGTATGAGCCTTATGATAGACGTTGGAGGTGGTACAACGGATATATCTTTTTTTACAGTGCTCAATGGGAAACCCCAGGTGTATGATTATTTTTCAATTAATAAAGGCTTGAATTATTTAACTTGTGCAGAAGACAAAATGAAGGATAATCGTTCGCTGGACTCTAATGTTAAGAACGTGATAGAAATCAACGCAAAAAGGTTGATTGAGTTTACCAAAGAAGTTGGATGTATTGCTAATCAGTTGCATCAGAAATTGATCAATGAATTCAGAAGTCAGACTAATCTGAAAATAGAAAGACTGAATGCTGCTTTAAAGAATCGTCCATTAATTTACTCTGGAGGAGGTAGCACTTTTCCGAATGTTATAAGAGTGTATGATGGCTTTCAAGAACTTAAGGTTATTTCATTGAATGAATGGAATCAAAAAGCTGTGAAAGATATTTATGAAATTAAATCTAGAAATTTGTGCCCAATTCTTTCTACCGCTTATGGCTTAGCAATCAGTACGGAGAATGACAATATAAAGTTAACACCATTCCGAGATATATTCAAGTCAATGCGTGGCGCATCAGAAGAAGTAAAGAATCCTCAACGTCAGAGACCTATGGGTAACTTTAGTTATATGGATGATTATGATGCTTGGAAGTAACTTCTCTATATGATTCATATTCTATATATTTGCATTTAATAAGATTTATGTAGATATGGCTAAGTTGTTTTCATCGTACACCAGTACTGTCAGGGGAATGATAAAGGCGTATAACAGTGAGTTGTACAACTTTTTCTCGGAGCAAAATATTGAAGAAGTCTGGATTGATCATGACAATTGGAACGGAGGTATTGATTTTTATAACATTGTTATAAGTGTACCTGTTGATTTCTTCGAAAGCTTGAGGAAAAATGGACGCGTTGAAGAAGTAGAGCATACGATAAATGAATTTTATAATTATGCAATGCGTGGAGGAGATGAGTCTATTCAGATACGTAATATTTTCCTAAGACCTACAGCGGAAGAAATTCAGTTTTTAGGGGACAATATTGATGATTCAATGTGGAAACCTGGCCAATTCCGGTTGTTTATAAGTCATCTTACTAAGTATAAAGAGTCGGCCTCAAATCTTAAACTTTGTTTGTCAAACTATGGTATCGATTGTTTTGTCGCTCACGAAGATATTACTCCATCTAAGGAGTGGGAGATAGAAATAGAAAAGGCCTTGTTTACAATGGATGCCCTATGCGCGATAGTTGTTCCTGATTTTGTAAATAGCCAATGGTGCGATCAAGAAGTTGGTATAGCACTTGGACAACGAAAACTAGTCATATCAATAGATAAAGGACAGGTCCCGTATGGCTTTTTCGGTAAATATCAAGCCTTAAAAAGTAAGAATAAAAAGGCTAATGATATTGCTTTGGATATGTGGAAGATATTATCTACTAATGAAAGGACAAAGCATATATACTGGAATAAATTAGTAAGTTTAATTTTGAACGCGACAAATAAGGTTGATGCCTTAAAGTACATAGACGTAATCAAGCAATGTGAAACTGTCCCTAAACAGTACATAGAAAATTTGCATGATAACTTGAAAACAAATAAGACGCTGAATATCTTAGAAGTAATAAAGGCAGTAAATCCGGTATTCAGTGCGTATGGACTGAGTCCTGTGGCACGCTCACCTTATTATGCAATAGAAATAGATGATGCTGACTTGCCGTTCTAATTGATTAACTTGCGGAATGATTTGTGTTAAGCCTTTATTAACGATATCTTATATATGACCTGGGAACAGATTGTTGCATGTATTGCTTTGGCAATGGCTCTAATAGTATTTATAAAAGATTGCGCTTGGTTAAGGATGAAAAAGATTTTCTGTGATATTAAGTTATTTTTGTCAGAAAACTGGTATTGGCTGTTGATTATTGCTTCAACAACCTTTGTCATCATTAAATGGCCAGATTGTGTGTGTTTTACTTTTTTCAATAAGTTTAATGGATACAATTTGGTGTTTGTCCTATGGGTGGTTTTGTTGCTTTTGCCGTTGTTTGACAAATTGGAGATAATGGGTGTAAATTTGAAGTTTAAGATTCAGAATAAAGAATCACAAAGAGCTATGCAAGATGCTATTAATGGTCAAGTTACTCCATTGGAAGAGTTGGATTCTATAAAGAAGGATAAGGAGAACTAAAATGCATAATCAATATTTACAACAAGTAATAGATAGGGGCCTGGATATGTTACGTTCGGGAAGTGTGACTGATGAGATGTTTAGTATTTGGCTTGAATGGTCAAAGTCGGTATTGCGTATGACAACTAATAATCCAAGAATCAGTCATGATTATATGAGTGTGGTAATGTTTGCTATGAGTTCATCGATGAGGGCATATGATAGGTTGAGTATGTGTATGAGATATTTAGTTCAGATGTTACCATTTTTATAAAGGTGTGCTATCTCGCCAAAAACTCGCCAGAAATACAATAAAGAAAACCGGAAGCCTTTGACACTCAAAGGCTTCCGATTTTTATTTCGTGATTCGGTTGGGATTCGCGAAAGTGCGATGTTTTACGACGAAATCTTATGCTTTACTGACTCTTTTGCTGTTAGTTAATGTATTGATATATAGTGTGATAAATGTATTTATTGCTGTGTGGATTGGTGGTAAGATACCGAACTTTGCTAGATAAAATTCTGCTTGATGTTTAACAAATGTTTAACAAGTTTTGCGGGAAATCATTATCTTTGCGGAAGTTAAACATTGGACTATGAAGATAAAGTTTGAGATTCGTACTACAAAGAAGGTCAAGGAGGGTGAGATGGTGCCTCTTTATGTGAGAATGGTGGATGGTCGTGCCTTTCATCAGGCGGTGAAGACGCGTACTCTTGTCAATCCGAATATGTGGGATGAGAAGGGTGAGTGCATCAAGAGCAGGGTGCTTTGTACTCCGGAGGAGAGGGAAAGGATAGATAAGGATGTCAATGATCTCAGATCATATCTCTTGGAGACTTACAATGAGGCCAAGAAAAAGGGCAAGACAGATATCCCTAATTGGTTGGCAAAGAATGTCGATAAGTTCTATTCTGCGTCCGGGAATCCCAAGCCAAAGAAGTTGTCGGTCAAGGTCTCGTTTGATGAGTTGTATGATAAGTTTCTTTCCGAGCGTAAATTGGGTGAAGGTCGCAAACGCCATTATGAAGTTCTTCGCAGGATGATCCATCGATATGAGTCTTATGTGAAGTACTCGCAAGGTCGCGTGCGTTATTCGTTTGATGTAGTAAAGGTGGATAAGGGCGTGCTAGACAATCTGTATGACTATATTGAGAACGAATATGAATATGTCGAGACGTATCCCAGAATACTCGAGGACAATCCTGAAGCCCGTGATATCAAGCCACGTGGAGAGAACTATATGAGCGGTGTTTTCAAGGAGGTGCGCGCCTTCTTCAATTGGGCATACAAGAATAAGATTATTGACTCATTCCCATTCGAAGGCTTTGAGATGCCCTCAGAGCAATATGGAAGCCCTGTTTATCTGACCTTGGATGATGTGGATGTGATTGCCAAGGCTGATTTCTCGGATGATAAGGAGCTGGAAATCCAGAGGGATATATTCGTGTTTCAATGCAATGTAGGCTGCCGCATCGGTGACCTCCTTCGCCTGAAGAAGAGGGATATAATCAATGGCGCATTAGAATACATTCCGACAAAGACTATCAGAGAGAGAGCTAAGACCGTCGTTATGCCTCTCAACGCAATCGCTATGTCCATCGTTGAAAAGTACAAGGATGTTCCTGGCGACCAGTTGTTGCCGTTCATAAGCAGCCAGAACTACAACGAAAACATCAAGACCATTTTAGAGAAGGCAGGTATAACCTATCTTGTGACCAAACTGAACTCCGTTACCCGTACAGAATCAAAAGTGCCGATCAACGAAATGGCCAGCAGCCATATGGCCCGCCGTACCTTCATCGGTAACATCTACAAGCTGGTAAAGGATCCGAAC
>X418_Giraffe__coassemble_47_pt1 | contig 21969 bp, 14 predicted proteins | sample X418_Giraffe__metabat2_high_PE_001 | metagenome-assembled genome bin X418_Giraffe
CTGATCCAGCTCTCGATGTCAACATATTGGAGTGCGATGCCGAGCACCAGCAAGACACCGAATGTCCATGCAAATATAGTCGGCAGATGCTTCCTGACGATATGATTCCAAAGGTGTCCTTCAACGAAATGGTCAGAGCCGAATATGAGTACGAAAAGCACGATCACGCTCAAAGCTGCAAACAGCACATTCATCCAGTCCTCGCTCAAAAGATCGATAGTAAATCCGTCAGCATGTTCCCCCTCATGACAATGTTCCCCCTCATGACAATGTTCCCCCTCATGACAATGCTCTGTCTCATGACAATGTCCCTGTCCTCCCTCTGTCATTTCGATCTCTCCCTCTGTCATTTCGAGCGAAGTCGAGAAATCCCCTCCATGCCCCCCGTGGTCATGCCCCAGTCTGCCAGTAGCCAACGCAGCAATGAACACCGCCAGCCCTATGAACATGACAATCCTCTTCCATCCGAAATGCCTCTTTCCGTGCTTCTCTCCCTCCTTGTGCTCATGCTCGTGGATGACATATCCGTCAGTGCAGTCTGTCTCTGCTCCGCATTCTTCGTGCTCATCCTTCCCGCAATGTCTTGCGTGAATCCTGTCGTATACCTTGTCTGTGACAATACCGACTGCAATCGCCAGCACGAAAAGTACAGCAAACAGTATGAGAGCTTCGCGTGGAATCATGGCAAGCATCACGAACGCCTCGTCTCCTGATGATGCAATCATCATCGCGACCAGTGCTCCGAAACTGAACATCCTGTGAGTGTAAAGTGACACCGTCGCAAATCCTCCCATGCACCCCGGAATCGATCCCAGGACAGCCCCAAAGATCACCTGTCCGACCTTGGTCTTCCTCAGCCCTTTGAAAAACAATCCTCCCGACTCGATATTAAGGGATTCGATCATCATCATCATTACGACCACAAGACCCGTGATCAGTATGGAGTTACGCAGTATGTCTATAAATAAATGCATCATAATATATCATTCCGGGAATCACCCCTCTGTCATCCTGAGGAGCGCAGCGACGTGAGGATTATTCTATCCAGCCGGCAACAAAAAGATTTATAATAGGACGGATAGGACAATTGGTAGTAAGAGTGACAATAGTCAGCATCTCGCCCTTCGGCATGCCGGCCGTGTCCACATGAACCCTGAACTTGACCCTCTGACCTGGCTTGCAGCATGGGATGTCGCTGTGCGACCATGATTTTGCATCAGCGTCCACCTTATATACACACATCGGCTCCTTGCCGTCATTGACAAAGGAGAACTCTGCGTGTATGACCGTTCCCTGCGCTATCTTTCCTGCCTGGAATGTGCTGGCGACAAATTTCGGCATAGGCCCGGCATCCTTCTCTTCTTCTGTCAGGTCTGAGAAGTTCTCCTTGGTGAACGCGTAGAAGCATAGTCTGCTGTCGCCGGCGTTGTTTCTGTAAGCCTTGCCATTCATCTGGGGCGTTGCCCAATATCTGTTCTTTCCCCAGAGGTCCCTGCTCGCAGTGACTGTGAAATTCATCTCGGCAGTACCTCTTGCAGGTATCGGATTCGGAGATACAGAAATGCTCAGATGATCGGATACGTCCCCGAAAGTGACCTTCAGGGGCTTCTCAGACAGGTTCGCCACCATGGCAGACTCGCTCTTCTGCCCGCCCTGCTCAAGATTGCCGACTTTCATAACAGACTCGCGCAGAGCCAGAGGACCGTAGGTCACAGGGTAGAGTTCCTCAAGAGGTTTCTCCTCCTCCAGGCATATGCCCCTGACCTTCAGAAGCACAGGCTTCTTCACGTCAGACACATACATGGTCAGCGTCTTGTCGAACGGATAAGGACCCTCGTCATTTGAATATGTGACCGATACCTTGCCTGTCTTTCCAGGGCGGATCGGCTCTCTGGTCCAGTCTACGTCAGTGCATCCGCAGGTAGAGACAACGTTATAGATCACTACCGGCTTGTCAGATATGTTGGTGATAGTGAATGAACATGAAACAGGTCCGCTGTCAAGCATGATGTTGCCGAAGTTATGCACCATCTTGTCGACTTCGAGAACAGAACCTATCTTCTCCTGCGCATATATCGGCACTAGGGAGAGCGCTGATACTGCACCAATAATAATGTTTCTAAAGAATTTCATCCCTAAACTTGTCTAAGTCTATACAAAGATAACACAATTCGTTCTTTGAATATCAAAATTTATCACTAAATTTGCCCTCGGATATGCGACAGGCATGTCATATGCAAAGACAATACTAACATTTAAAAGAATAAGAAAATGGCTTACAGAATTACTGAAAACTGCGCAGCATGCGGTTCATGCCTTCCAGAGTGTCCGGTAGGCGCAATCTCAGAGGGTGACATCTATGTTATCGATCCTAACGTATGCATCGACTGCGGTACATGTGCAGACGCATGCCCAATGGGAGCAATTGAACCAGGTGAATAATCAAAACCTGCCAGGAACCTATGGAGGCCGACTGATATCAGTCGGCCTCTTTTTTGTATCCTCTGGCGCATAAACCCTTGATCCCCAGCCTTTTACCCAAACCTCCTGCTCCCCAAAGTCGGCACGAGGTTTCGGTAATTCGCTGGCTGTCAATGACTTGAGCGCCAGCTCAATTCCAACCAATCTCGGCACTTTCTGTCCGGTGAGGCGGATGTCGGGGAGCATAGTGTAGCTTTGTGGCGGTAGGGGCCGGAGAGAGCGAATGCTAAATGGAAAAAGCCCGGTACATAATACCGAGCTTTATTCCAATTATTCAAACATTTACTACTCCATTGGAGCGAGGACAATCTGGAGGAAGTTGTCCTGTGCGAGGACTGCCTGCATCAGAGTCTTTACATCCTCTGCAGTCACATTGTCGAGGGCTGTCTCATACTCCTGATCATAGTCGATGCCATGCTCCTGGTTGAGCTCGAGAGCGCTCTTCCAGTATGAGTTGCTGATCCTTGACTCAGGTACGTTCTTCTTGAGGTTCTCAAGTGCCATTGCAAGCTCCTCTGCTGTAGGACCGTTCTGTGCGAGCTCCTTGAGATACTGTACTGTGAGGCCGCTGAGCTTTTCTGCCTGCTCTGGGTTAGTGTCGAACTGAACCATGAAGGTAACCCTTGAGTATGGCTCTCTTGCAGCGCTGAGGCTTGAACCTACGCCGTAAGTACCACCTTCCTTCTCGCGGATTGTCTTTGTATAGATCATGTCAAGTACATAGTTTGCGACCTTGAGAGTAACCATGTCCTTGGTTGTAACCGGCATGTAGCCGCTCCATACCTGGAATACAGTCTTCTTTGGAGTCGCCATCTCGACGTTGAGCACATTCTCAGATACGCCCTTGGCCATCTGAACGAGGTTGTCCTTGTTGACCTGAGCCGGCTTCTTACCCTTTGCGATCGATCCGATATACTTCTCAACCATAGGCTTGAGAGTCTCGAGGTCAACATTACCTACTATGGTAAGAGTTGCGCCTGCCGCGTTCTTATAGAGCTCGCGGTATACTCTTTCGATGGTCTCAAGGCTTGCCTTCTCCATTACAGATTCGTCGATTACGACAGCTCTCTCGTTGCCTGCATAGAGCTTGTCATTCACGAACTTCTGGAACTTGAAGTCAGGAGTGTTGATGAGGTTAGGAAGAACCGCCTTGATCTGCTGGATACCTGTCTCATACTCCTCTGCATCAAAGCGTGGATCTGCAACGTATAGGTACATGAGCTGGAGAGCTGTCTCGAGGTCCTTTGGTGTACTCTGGCCTGCGATGCCGTGAGTTGTAGCTCTGAGAGTAGGGTATACGCTCACCTGCTTGCCGGCAAGCATCTTCGAAAGGGTTGTGTTGGCAAATTTAGAAACACCGGTATTTTGAAGGTAGATACCCCAGATGTTATCCTCGAATGAAGGCATGTCCTCAGTTGCTATGAGGGTCTTGCCACCGTCCCACTCGAGTGAGAAGAGTACCTGATCCTGCTTGTGCTGGGTAGGGAGAACCACAACCTTTGCACCGTTCTTGAGGGTCCATACTGTAGAACCATAGATGCCCTCTTCTGTCTTCTTTACCTTAGATCCCTTGAGCTCAGTGCTGATGAGAGGCTCGTTTACGGTCTCTTCAACATTAGCAGTGATCTCTGCGTTCTTCACACCTGCGATGATCGCGCCGAGCTGCTCCTCAGTAGGATTTGCGAGTCCTTCCTTCTCAGGTCCGTTGTAGAGAACAACCATATTGTCGTCGGTGATCATCTGCGCAGCGATCTGGCTGAGGACAGCGGCGTTGAGCTGGCCGCAGATTGCCTGTGCAACCTGGAGCTCGGTAGCAGGATCCATATATGCCTCATTGTAGTAGAATGCATTGAGGAGCGGACGTACGAAGTCTGCATTCTTGCGTGTAGGAGCAGCCTCGACAGCCTTCTCATAGTGGCTGAGGATCTTAGCCTTTGCACGCTCGACCTCGCCGTCTGTGAAGCCGAATCTCTTCATCTTCTCGACCTCAGTCATCAATGCTGTGAATGCATTGACAGCGTCGCCTTCCTTGAATGACACGTTAGCGAAAACTGCATCGCATGTAGTGCAGAGGCGGCCGGCTCCGAGGCTTGCGCCGAGGAACGGAGCGTCCGGCTTGGCTGTGATGTCTGTGAATCTCTCATCCATTATATAATAGATGTAATTCTTCACGAGCTCAATCATGTAGCCCTCTACGGTATTGCCGAACTCCTTTGGAAGCGGCTCGCCCTTCCAGAGAACCTCTATGCTTGATCCTGTAGCCTCAGGATCGGTGATCACGCCGATGATAGGCTCTGCATTCTGAGGGAGCTGATAAAATTCCTTTGGTCTTGGGTCAACCGGTGCAGGGATGTCGGCGAAGATGGTCTTGATCTTGTTCTCGATCTGGTCTACATCCACGTCTCCGATGACGATGACTGCCTGAAGATCAGGACGGCACCATGTCTTGTAGAAGTTTGTGAGGCTCTCGTATGCGAAAGTCTTGAGCTGCTCCTCGCCACCGATGAGGGTCCTCCTTGCATAAGGAGTATCGCCGTAGTAGTAAGGGAGTGACTTCTCGAACATTCTCCACTGAGCGTTTCTTCTTGTTCTTCTCTCCTCGAGGATGACAGCTCTTTCTGCGTCGATCTCCTCAGGGTCGCATGTCACGAAATGCGAATAATCATGCATGATGAGGAGGCAAGAGTCGATGATGCTCTCGCGGACGATAGGAATGTTGTTGAGCATATACTGAGTCTGCTCGAATCCGGTCGATGCATTGATGTTTCTTCCAAACTCGGCACCGATGCTCTGGAGCCAGTCGAGAAGAGACTTGCCAGGGAAGTTTTTCGTTCCGTTGAAGCACATGTGCTCGAGGAAGTGTGCGAGACCGTCCTGGTCGTCGCTCTCCTGATATGCTCCGACATCAGTCGCAAGATAGAATTCAGCCCTCTGTGCAGGCTGGTCGTTGTGGCGGATGTAATAGGTCATGCCGTTCTCCAGCTTTCCAACCCTTACTTCAGGGTCATTGGGGAGCGGTGTCTGGCCGAAGGCAACCGCAGCGGCGAAGATCGCCGCAATGAAAATAAACAAACGCTTCATAGTATAAAAATTGGTTTAAATTTTCTTGATACTACATTAGACGCACATTCGCGCTATATCCTACAAAATTAATAAAAAATAGATATATTTGCGTAAAATTGACTGGTAATGTTAGAGGATTTCAGGTTAAAAGTTTTCATGGCAGTGGCTGAGAACCGCAGCTTTACAAAAGCGGCGGCGGCTTTGCATATAACCCAACCTGCTGTCAGCCAGAATATTGCCGAGCTTGAGAAGACCACCGGGGCTAAATTGTTTGACAGACTCAAAGGAGAGACCGTCCTTACGACGGAAGGGCGCGTCTTCATGGAATATGCAAAGCGCCTTCTGGCAGTGTGTTCATCTGCCGGGAACATGTTCAGCAAGCTCCCGGCCTCGACTGTCAGGATCTCTGCATCAGAGGAGGTGTATAACTATTTCATATCGCCGTCAATAGACGCCTTCGCGAAGGTGCATCCCGAGATCACCTTCGAGCGTGCGCTCTTCGATGACGCCGACCTGGTCATCACTCTGCGCCCATGCGGTTCCTCTCCGTTCGACATCCCGGCAGACTCCATAGCGAGAATCAGGATGTCGGTATTTCCGACACCAAAAATGGGAGACCTTGCGGCCACCCGTGAAAAGACATCGTATTTTGATGTCATATATCAGCCTACGCAGGCATTCGCCTGCACGAGGCTCTGCAGACTGCTGCAAGAATATCTTACATCGTTCTGATACCCTCAAGCCAACGCTTCAGCGAGGCCCAGAACTCTTCCCTTGCATATCCGATCTTGTCTTTTCCCTTGCCGATGTACTTGTCGGCAGAAAAACCCCATCCATGACCTCCGGTAGGGTATAGGTGCATCTCTGCAGGCACTCCGTGATTTACAAGCTCCATGTAGTAGTTGATTGAGTTCAGCACTGGAACGCCCTTGTCATTGGTGCTGTGTGCAAGGAATGTCGGAGGAGTGTTGACAGTTACCTGCTTCTCCATCGAATATCGTTCTTCAAGTTCCTCTGAAGGATTTTCTCCAAGAAGGTTTCTTTTGGAACCGTGGTGAGTGTATGCATCATCCATTGTGATTACCGGATAGATCAGAACCGAGGAGTCAGGTCTGGTGATCTCGTCGACGAACATGTTTGATGTTGTCGCGGCGAGGTGACCACCGGCCGAGAATCCCATGACTCCGATCTGCTTGATGCCCCATTTCTCCGCATTGGCACGACAGAAGCGGAATGCATTCTGTATGTCGCGCAGCGGAACTTCCCAATGGCCGTTCGGCATTCTGTATTTCACGACCGCCAGCGTGATGCCGTTCTGAGTCATCCAGTCTGCCACATATGTGCCTTCGTTATATATGGAGACATATTCATAAGCTCCGCCAGGACATACGATTATCATCTGTCCGTTAGGCTTCTTGGGAATATAAAGGTCTATCCTCGCACCGTCGGAAATATTTCCGTTCGCGCCGTTTTCCCTCAGGAATTCTTCTCCTGACAGTCCGTTCGACCATCCGGGGCCAAGCGCACCTTCGATTCCTTTGTCCACATCCTGTCCTTCCGGGTACAGGTAGCAAGTCTCAGTAGGTTTCAGATTGCATCCCGGTTGTCCAAAAACAGCGATAGCTGCAAACAGTGTTGCAGCTATCGTGATGAAGTATTTAATTGCTTTCATGACAATTATTTAGCGAGTCTCTTGTAAGTCTCGAGGCGTACCTTTGCGAACTCCTCGGTCTTCTGCAGAAGCTCCTCTGCGCAGTCTGGGTACATCTTGTAGAGCGATGCGAAGCGCACCTCGCCCTTCAGGAAGTCCTGGAACTTGCTCCAGTCCGGCTCCTTGCTGTCGAGAGTGAACGGATTCTTATCTGTTCCCTCAAGAGCAGGGTTGTATCTGTAGAGGTGCCAGTAACCGCACTCGACAGCGAGCTTCTCCTCCTTCTGGCTCAGACCCATGCCGGCCTTCAGACCGTGGTTGATACATGGAGCGTAAGCGATGATGAGTGATGGTCCGTCGTATGCCTCAGCTTCCTTGATGGCGTTGAAGTACTGTGCTGGAGATGCGCCCATTGCAACCTGTGCAACGTATACATATCCGTAACTCATGGCCATCATACCGAGGTCCTTCTTGCGTACGCGCTTTCCAGAAGCAGCGAACTTCGCGATAGCACCTGCTGGAGTTGCCTTAGAAGACTGTCCGCCTGTGTTAGAGTATACCTCAGTATCGAGAACGAGGATGTTTACATTCTCACCTGAAGCGAGCACATGGTCGAGTCCGCCGTATCCGATGTCATAAGATGCACCGTCACCGCCGATGATCCACTGGCTGCGTGCAGGAATGAATGTCTTATACTCTACGAGTCCCTTGCATACGTCGCAACCGCAACCCTCGCAGAGAGGAATGAGCTTGTCAGCCACCTCACGGGTAACCTTTGCGTCGTTCTTGTTCTCAAGCCACTGAGTGAAGAGAGCCTTCATCTCGTCTGTGCAGCATGAGCATGAGAGACCCTGCTCCATGAGCTTGGCTACTGTCATGCGCGCCCTGTCAGAACCGAGCTTCATACCGAGACCGAACTCGCAGAAGTCCTCGAAGAGTGAGTTTGCCCATGCTGGTCCGTGGCCGTCAGCGTTCTTGCAGTATGGTGCTGCAGGGAATGATGCACCGTATATAGATGAACATCCTGTAGCGTTTGCAATCATCATGTGGTCACCGAAGAGCTGGGTGATGGTCTTGATGTATGGAGTCTCACCGCAGCCTGCGCAAGCTCCTGAGAACTCGAAGAGCGGCTGAGCGAACTGTGCGTTCTTGATGTTGCCTGTCTTAGGCTGAACGTTGTCCTTGTATCCTACATGTGCGTTGAGATAGTCGAAGTTTGCCTGCTCTGCCTCCTGAGTTCCGAGCGGCTTCATGATGAGAGCCTTCTCCTTTGACGGGCAGACGTCGGCACAGTTGCCGCAGCCTGTACAATCGAGGACTGAAACGCTGATGCCGAACTTGTAGTCCTTGAACACTGCCTTGCCCTGCTGGAGCTTCACGCCTGCAGGAGCTGCAGCTGCCTCTTCGTCTGTGAGGAGGAACGGACGGATCGCTGCGTGAGGGCAGACGAATGCACAGTTGTTACACTGGATACACTTGTCAGCCTGCCACTCAGGAACATTCACTGCTACGCCACGCTTCTCATATGCAGTTGTGCCTGCAGGGATTGTACCGTCTACATACTCGTTGAATACGCTCACTGGGAGAGTGTCGCCAGCCTGTGCGTTCACAACGTCTGCGATTTCCTTTACGAATGCAGGAGCGAGGCGTGCCGCGTTAGGATTCTCGAACTTCGCGGTGATGTCCTTCCAGTCAGATGGAACCTCTACCTTTATATATTCTCCACCTCTGTCTACAGCGGCGTAGTTCATGTTCACGATGTGCTCGCCCTTCTTGCCGTAGCTCTTCACGATCGCCTTCTTCATGTATCCCACAGCCTCCTCGTAAGGGATGATGCCTGTGATCTTGAAGAATGCTGACTGGAGGATGGTGTTTGTGCGTCCGCCGAGTCCGATCTCTGCAGCGATCTTTGTCGCGTTGATTATATAGAGGGTGATGTTCTTCTTTCCGATGACAGCCTTCACATGGTCAGGGATCCTCTTGAGGGTCTCTTCCACATCCCAGAGACTGTTGAGGAGGAATGTACCGTTCTCCTTGATGCCCTTGAGAACGTCATACTTGGTAAGGTATGATGGAACGTGGCAGGCAACGAAGTCCGGAGTTCCCACGAGGTATGGAGCCTTGATAGGGAGGTCTCCGAAACGGAGGTGCGAGCAGGTGTATCCGCCTGACTTCTTCGAGTCGTAGTCGAAGTATGCCTGGCAGTACTTAGGTGTGTTGTCACCGATGATCTTGATGGTGTTCTTGTTCGCGCCGACTGTACCGTCTGAACCGAGTCCGAAGAACTTGCACTCTGTAGTGCCCGGCTTCACGATAGAGAACTCCTCCTTCTGAGGGAGTGACTTGAAAGTAACGTCGTCCACGATGCCGATTGTGAAGCCGTCCTTTGGCTCAGCAAGCTCGAGGTTCTCGTATACTGAAACGATCTGTGCAGGAGTGGTATCCTTTGATGAAAGACCGTAGCGGCCGCCTACTACGAGCGGTGCGTCCTCCACGCCCTGGAAGAGGGTCTTGATGTCGAGGAACAATGGCTCTCCGAGTGCGCCTGGCTCCTTGGTCCTGTCGAGGACTGCAATCCTCTTGACAGTCTTAGGCAGCGCCTTCATGAAGTATTTTGCAGAGAATGGTCTGTAGAGACGTACGATCATCACGCCGACCTTCTTGCCCTGTGCTGCGAGGTAGTCTATGGTCTCCTTGATTGTCTCGGTTGCAGAACCCATCGCAACGATGATGTTCTCTGCCTCCGGATCACCATAGTAGTCGAATGGGCGGTATTCGCGGCCTGTAAGCTCGCTGATCTCGCCCATGTAACGTGCCACTACGTCTGGAACTGCATCATAATACTGGTTGCAAGCCTCGCGTGCCTGGAAGTAGACGTCGGCATTCTGAGCTGTACCGCGTGTGACAGGAGCGTCTGGTGAGAGCGCCTTTGCGCGGAATTTTGCGAGAGACTTGGTGCTGAGCATTCCCTTGAGAGCCTCCTCGTCGATGAGCTCGATCTTCTGGATCTCGTGAGATGTGCGGAATCCGTCGAAGAAGTGGAGGAACGGAACGCTTGACTTGATTGCTGAAAGGTGTGCGACTGCTGCCATGTCGAGAGCCTCCTGAACAGAAGCTGAAGCGAGCATCGCGAAGCCTGTCTGACGGCAGGCCATCACATCCTGGTGGTCACCGAAGATCGAGAGTGCGTGAGATGCGAGCGCACGTGCTGACACGTGGAACACTGTAGGGAGCAGCTCACCTGCGATCTTGTACATGTTCGGGATCATCAGAAGTAGACCCTGAGAAGCTGTGAATGTAGTAGTAAGGGCACCAGCCTGGAGTGAACCGTGCACTGCACCGGCAGCACCGCCTTCGCTCTGCATTTCTGTTACCTTTACTGTCTCGCCGAAGAGGTTCTTTTTGCCCTGTGCGGCCCACTCATCAACATATTCGGCCATAGTTGATGATGGTGTGATTGGGTAGATTGCCGCATGTTCGCTGAAGAGGTAAGCGATGTGCGCTGCTGCCCAGTTACCGTCACAGGTGACGAATTTCTTCTCGTTTGCCATAATTCTTAAAAATTTATGTTGTATTTACGTATGAATTCTATAATACAAATTCGTACAAAATTACGTTTTTTTCATGAGAAAATGCGTAATTCCGTACGAAAAATTGGGAGTATATTTCAGAAACAACCTATATCTCAGTCAACTGTGAAGTTTTTACCTGTTATAGTTCCTGATAGCCTTCAACGCTTATCGGCTCTGTCGCGATTTTCACTACTAGCCCCTGCAGGACTTTGCCCGGACCGAGCTCAACGAAATGGTCTGCTCCGTCGGTCAGCATGTTCTTGACGCTTTGGGTCCATCTGACAGGTGAGGTCAGCTGCGCGAGCAAGTTTGCCTTGATCTCTGCCGGGTCAGTCGACGGTCTGGCGGTTACATTCTGATATATCGGGCATACAGGTGTATGGAACACTGCCTTTTCAATCCCTTCGGCCAGTTCTGCGCGGGCCGGCTCCATCAGCGGCGAGTGGAACGCGCCGCCGACCGTGAGCGGAAGCGCGCGCTTTGCGCCTGCTTCCTTCATCTTCGTGCATGCGTCTTCCACAGCTTCCTTTTCTCCAGATATCACCACCTGTCCGTCACAGTTGTAGTTTGCAGCAACGACGACTCCGCGGATGCTGCTGCAGATGTTCTCTATCGTCTCTGTCGGAAGCGCTATGATGGCGGCCATGGTTCCTGGTACATGTTCACAAGCCTTCTGCATCGCCTGTGCGCGTATCGATACGAGCTTCAGGCCTTCTTCGAATTCCATCGCTCCCGCCGCCACGAGCGCAGAGAACTCTCCGAGCGAGTGGCCTGCCACCATGTCCGGCTGGAAGTCTGGAAGACATTTGGCCAGAACGACAGAGTGCAGGAAGATCGCAGGCTGAGTGACCTTTGTCTGCTTCAGATCCTCAGCAGTGCCTTCAAACATGATGTCAGTGATTCTGAAACCTAATATGTCATTCGCCATCTCCAGCATTTCGTGTGCTGTGGTGTTGTTCTCATACAGCGTCTTCGCCATACCCGGGAACTGCGATCCCTGTCCCGGAAATACATATGCCTTCTTCATATTGTGTGGTAGCTATGACTGTGCTCTTGGAAAATATATAACAGCCCGTCTCCTGTTCCTTTGCGATGTGGGTCGGTCTCTCACTTCGTATTGGAATCAAGCCATGGGCAATCATGCTGCAAAATTACAAAAACCGGCGAAAGCCACCTCCAGATTTCGCCACAAACCGGAATATTGTACCATTTTGTGGCGAAATCCACGGATTGTCATGTGAAATCAATACCAAGCACACATAAAACAAGAGGCCCGGCATTCAACATGCCGGGCCTCTCGGTACCCCCATGCGGAATCGAACCGCAACCGTCAGAACCGGAATCTGAAATTCTATCCATTAAACTATAGGGGCGTCAGGATATTCCCACATCAGTCCGATTGGTCATATCGTCCTGCAAAGTTAGTCAAATAATTCAAAATTCCCTCATTGAATTAAGCTGGCGCTTAAGGTATTGATAATCAGTAGCATACTAAAAGCTCGTGCCGCCAATGGGGAGCACGAGGTTTGTGTAAGATGTTGACTGTCAACTATTTGAGTGCCAGGGTGGTCCGGCTTTGCTTATATATTCGGGATCAGGACTCCGACTACTCTGAAGATGTTGATAATGTCTGAGTATGGGAGTTCGAAATCTGGGAAGTCCTGCTGGTTTTCCGCTATGAATATCAGACTTTCACCGTTGTCGACAAGTCTGCGGAGGAACATGCCCTGTGACTTTGTGTCTACAACATAGATTTCGCCGTTGATGATAGTCGTTTCTCTAGAGATTTTTCTGAGTGCGAGGAGGTATCCTCTGCAGATGCGTGGTGCCATTGCGTCGCCGGGACAGGTGGCGAACAGCTCGTGCTTCTGGAAATGTGGAACTGGAGGAAGCTTTTCCACTGAGCTCGAGCTCATTACATACTCATAGATGTTGATGTCCGGAGCTCTGAAAAGTCTTGCCGGTATTACCGGGATGTCATCGTCGTGATTAAGTTCGGGATGATCTTCGAGATCGTATTCCCTTGCCTGGGTGGCGTTGGTGTCGAACATTGGGCCTTCCCCTGTAAGCAGCCAGTTGATCCTGAAGCCGAAAGCCTTGTTCCATTTGGCAGCTGAGTTCTTACCGAAGGGTCTACCGTTAAGCTGATTGCTCACAGCTGCCTGTTGCACATCGAGCACTTTTGCGACGTCCAGCTGGGACATTCCGATCTCCGAAAAGTACTCTTTGATCTTGTTACCTATGAGTTTTGCTGTCATTTATACAAATCTAGTTCAAAAATACACTAAAAAAGTTATAATAAATATTACAAATTTTGTTGGATATTACAAAATAGGTGTTATATTTGCAATGTGTTTCACATAAATGCGAGACAAATATACGACATATATATTAAATGTGCTAAAAATCTTGTGATTTTTTCACTTTTATCAATAAAATGTCTTGTTTGTATAACAATGGTAGTGGTTTTATAACAAATTGTGTGTTGTATGGAAAAGGTTTGTATTGTGTTGTGCGTAATTCTCGGCACAATTTTCCTGGTGGTAGCCCTTCTTGGCACATGGCGCTACTTTGTGACAACTGGCATATGCTATGCCACAGCATTCCTTATAACAGAAGAGAAGGAGCATTAAGCCCCTTCTCTTGAATCATTATATTATCTGCACAAATCATCTGCACCAGGTGTCGAGCCACCTGAAATATTCCCTATGCCACATCAAGGCATTCTGAGGCTTGAGTATCCAGTGATTCTCATCAGGGAAGATCAGAAGTCTTGACGGAACACCCATCATCTTTGCTGCGTTGTATGCTGCCATTCCCTGGTCTACAGGCACTCTGTAGTCCATTCCACCGTGAATTACCATCAGTGGCGTATGCCATTTTGGTACGAGCTTGTGAGGCGACAGTTCGTAGTGGCGGACCGCCTTCGGCTCGTTGCTCCAAGGAGATCCGCCTTGCTTTATGCCGCCAAATGTCACGCCGTCGCCGGCCGGGCCGACTGGACCGTCAGGAGTACCGACGCGAGGGTCGATGACTGCAGTGTGAAGGCCGCCGTTGTCGAAGTTAGGGAACCACATCTCCTCGGTAGTCATATACATATGTTCCTCGTTGAAAATGCCGGCATGTGCTATGAAGGCGTCGAACACGTCGCCATGCGTTCCGCAGAGGTAATATACCGAATATCCGCCATAGCTTGCTCCGCACGCTGCCATCTTTCCCACATACGGCTCCGCCTTCACTGTCTTTGCCGCTACAAGATAGTCCTGCATGTTCAGACCGGGATAATCTCCTGAGATCTGCTCAGTCCATTCCTGTCCGAATGCTGTGGTTCCGCGTCTGTTAGGAAGCACGACCACGTAACCCTGTGCCGCCATCAGACGATAGTTCCACCTGTATGACCATCCCTGGCTCAGGGTGCCCTGAGGGCCGCCGAGGCATATTGTGATGCCAGGATATGTCTTGGTCGGGTCGAACTGAGGAGGGTATAGCACCCATGTGAGCATCTGCTTGCCGTCCACTGTCTCCAGCCATCTCGCCTCTGTCTCATGCTCGGCCAGCTGTGAGAGGATATGGCCGTTTTCGTTTGTGACAGGGATGTATTCATTGCCGTTCTCTGTGCACTTGATGGCTACGAGTTCGGTAGGGAAGTCCATGCTGCACCATGTCGTATACATGGTCAGGCCCTCGTCGTCCTCTTCAATGTGGAATGGTGTTCCGAAATCGTTCCATCTGTCCTCTTCGGTCAGCCTTTCAATCTTCCATGGGACAGGCTTGGCCATCGCTCCCACCGGAATGTTGAAGTCGGGACCTTTGGCTACGAAGATGCCCTGGAGGCCTTCTGCAAGAGAATTGAAGTAAATGTTCTTTGAATCCTCAGACCATGATGGTCCGGCTGCATTATATTTGAAGTCTCCGGTCACATCTGTAATGCCCCATACCTTTGGAGTGCCTTCAGTCCAGTCAATGTATGCGACCATAAGCCTCTGCTTATCAGCCTCATAACCGTCTCTCTCCATGCTGATCCATGCGATCTTGTTGCCGTCAGGGCTCCAAACGGGGTCTGTGTCGTATCCGCCCTTCATGTCGATCACACCAGTCTCGCCCGTCTTTATATTATATAAGTATATCTCGGTGTTGGTCGAGAATGCGTACTTCTGGCCTGTCAGCTTGCGGCATGAATATGCGATGTACTTGCTGTCCGGGCTCCAGTCCAGCTGCTCGATGCCTCCGAACGGCTCGGTCGGAAGTTCGTAGAGTTCCTTCTCGCCGGCGAGGATGTCTGTCGAAGCGTCAGCAGTAATGGCTCCTTCCTGCATTCCAAGATCGAAATCTACCACAAATGTGTGTGGAATCTCCAGAACCGTATGGTCCCAATGTCTGTACATCAGGTCGTCTGTCGTATATGCAGTCGCTTTGTCCAAATCGCTGTACTTGTCCGACGGCTTGTCTACATGACTCTTCACATAGCTGACATACATGATCTTGGTCTCGTCAGGTGAGATCTTGAACTCGCTGATTCCTGCCGGAACGTCGCTGACCTTCCTTTCTCCGCGGAGCACCCAGCCCTTGTCGGTATGGGCGAGCCCTGCTATGTGGATCTGGCCTCCTTTCAGGTAGATGACATACTCGCCATTGTTGCTCCATCTCGCATTCGAGATGCTCTTGGCGGACTGCGTAAGCAGCTGGCTGTCAGAACCGTCAAGATTGCTGATGTATATGTTGCGGCAGCTGCGGTTGTCCTCAGTTGAGGGGTAGCTTACGCCATATATGAGCTTTTTTCCGTCAGGTGACACCTGCGGATCTGACAGTCTTCCGAATGCAAGAAGCGCCTCCGGAGTCATTTTTCCGTCCTCTATGACGATTTCACTTCTTCCTATGAAGCCGTCATCCTTGGTTGTATCATTCTCCTTTTTCATAAACAAGATTGTTCCGACTGCAATTCCTGCCAAAGCGCAGAAAGTGACAATCTTACCGGTTGTCTTCATAATAGTTCTGTTTTCATTTGGTTTGATATTGTTCGGCTGCGGCCTTCAGAGTGTCGCTGACCTGGGTGCGTATGTCCTCCGGCTCCAATATTTTTATCCTGTTTCCATATTTGCAGAATTCCATGATGAGGTTGTCGTTCGGGCATACGAATATCTGGAATACATTGCCTTTCCCGTCGTGTCCAATTTCCTCCTGACTCCTGTGTATCGGAAGGTCGCGCAGATATCTGGCTTCCTTCTCTGATGCCGCTCTATATTTTATAAGCTTCGGTTTGCCTTCCGGAATGTATATGCCGAAACTGGTCGAGAACAGCTCGTCTACATTGAAATTTCCCGGCATCCTGAACTTGTTTTCTGTCATCTCCAGGGACTTTACACGGTCAAGGCCGTAAACTCGAAGTCCCTTTCTCTCGACACAGTATGCGACTACGTACCATCGTTTCGCGAATTCTTTCACTGCGTATGGGCGCAAGGTGAAGGTCTCTGATTCGGTCTTAGTGTATTTCTGGTATGTGATTATGATTTCGTGGCTCTCGTCCATGGCTTCCATTACTCCTGTAAGGAACATGTGGCCAGAAGGGATGTCTTCCACGGCTATTCTTCCGGACAGGCGGTCCTTGCTCATGCGGAGGAGGTTGTTGACCGTGAATGTGTTTATGAGCCATGCGTTCTCGGCATTCTCGTCTGCCACATCTTCCGTATATTGGATGAAGTATCTGTTCGTGCTTCTGTTGCATTCGATCATGATGCCGAATACGCTGAGCACGGCGTCCCTGTGATTGTTGAATGTCCTTCGTGAATACGGTGTGTCGAAGCGCTCCTCCCACTTGCTGCATATCTCATTGAGATCCAGGCCATATTCTCCGGCGCGGACGAAAGTCTGCACCAGCCATATATACTTCTGCAATAGTTCTGTTACCATAATTCAAAATGTCATTTTGAGCTTGTCGGGAAATCTAACTTATTTTACTGTAGTCCTTTATCTGGTATCTGTCTTTCTTGAGCTCCTCCCTGAGCACGGCGTTCTTGAGCAGGCTGAGCGTCGGGTCTTCCTTAAGGACTGCATCCGCGCAGTCGCGTGCTGCGTTCAGGATGATGCCGTCCTTCGCCAACGAAGCGATGTTCAGAGTAATCGGCAGGCCACTCTGCTGTGTGCCCTCCAGGTCTCCCGGACCGCGCATCTTCATGTCTTCCTCTGCGAGTTCGAATCCGTTTTCTGTCGCGCACATCAGCTCTATCCTATGCTTGGATTCCTTGCTCAGCTTGTGTCCGGTCATAAGGATGCAGTATGACTTCTCGCTTCCTCGTCCAACTCGGCCGCGCAGCTGGTGCAGCTGGCTCAGGCCGAAGCGCTCGGCGCTCTCTATGACCATCACTGACGCGTTAGGCACGTCCACGCCGACCTCTATCACTGACGTCGCGACAAGTATGTCGGCACGTCCTGCTGCGAAAGCGTCCATGTTGAATTTCTTGACATCGTTCAGCTGCTTACCGTGGACCACCGCAGTCTTGTAATCAGGGAACGGAAACTTGGTCATTATGTCTTCAGCACCTGCTTCAAGGCTCTGGTAGTCAAGCTTTTCTGTCTCGTTGATGAGAGGGTAGACCACGAATACCTGTCTTCCTTTGGCGATTTCATTCTTCATGAACTGGTACAGCTCCGGACGCTTGCCCTCGGTGATGTGAATGGTCTTCACCGGCTTCCTGCCTGGTGGCAGTTCGTCGATTACGGACACGTCAAGGTCTCCGTAGAGGGTCATCGCCAGCGTTCTCGGGATAGGCGTAGCCGTCATCACGAGGACGTGCGGCGGTGCTCCGCATGAGGCCTTGCGCCACAGCTTGGAGCGCTGCTCCACACCGAATCTGTGCTGCTCGTCTATGATTGCCAGGCCGAGGTTACTGAAGACGACATTGTCCTCGATCAGTGCGTGTGTTCCTACTATGATTCCTATGCTGCCGTCTTCCAGGCCTGCATGTACTTCACGCCGTTCGGATGCCTTTGAGCTGCCGGTCAGGAGGGCTGACTTCACACCGGTAGGTGACAGGAACTTTTGAATGTTCTTGAAATGTTGCTGAGCAAGCACTTCCGTCGGTGCCATGATGCATGCCTGGTATCCGTTTCCGATGGCTATCAATGCAGTAAGGACGGCCACCATGGTCTTGCCGCTGCCCACATCTCCCTGCAGAAGGCGGTTCATCTGCTGGCCGCACTTCATGTCGTTGCGGATCTCTGTGATCACCCTCTTCTGTGCACCGGTCAGAGAGAAGGGAAGTGACTCATAACACCTGTTGAAAGCCTCACCGACCCTCGGCATCTGGATGCCGTGTACATCCCTGCTGCGTACATATTTCTGTTTCAGCAGGGACAGCTGAAGGAAGAACAGTTCTTCGAACTTCAGCCTGTATCTCGCTTTCTCCAACGCCTGCATGTCGCGTGGAAAATGTATGTTTCTCAATGCAAAGTGCAGCGGGACAAGTCCATACTGTTTCATCAGCCACTCCGGCAAAGTCTCCCGCTCGTCAGCCAACCCTTTGTTCACGGCCGCTTCCATGATCTTGCTCATTACCTTGCCCGTAACCCCGGCATTCTTCAGCTTTTCCGTGCTCGGATACACCCCGACCATGGTCCCTGCTGTTGATATTCCGCCTGTCGTGGTTCCGCCTGTTACGTTCGATATATTGCTGTTGGTGCTGTCAGGGCCATACGTCTGCTGTGCGTGCTGTCTTCCACCTCCATATGTCTGTTGTCCATGCTGCTCTCCACCTTCATACCTCTGCTGTCCCTGTTGTCTTCCATCTCTAAATGTCTGTTGTCCGTTCTGCGTGTTTACCGGAAGCGGATCCACCTCCGGATGTACTATGTTCATTCTTCCGTTGAAGACCTGCGGCTTCCCGAAGAACACCCACGCCGTGCCCGGCCTGAGCTTCTCGTACATCCACTTGATCCCCTTGAAGAACACCATCTCCATCTCGCCGCTCTTGTCCGCCACCCATACGCTCATTCTCTTCACGGCGTTGAACTTTACTCCGCCGCTTGCTCTGTCAGTAGTGCGCTGGCCGGCATACGGTTGCATTCCGGGTTGCTGACCGTCATGTCCGGCACCCTGCTGTGTCCTGTCCCATACCTCCTCCGCCACGCTCTGTCCGCTTGATGACGCACTTCCATACAAGACTACGCGCATCACCCTCGCGCGGATCTGCACAAACGCCATGTCAGGTCTCGCATCAGCCACCCGCACAAACGAACTCCGGTCGATGTACCTGAAAGGGAAAACCCTCAGCAGTTCACCGACTGTGCTCACCTCCAGCTCTTTCCTCAGCAGTTCGGCCCTCTTCGGCCCCACTCCCGGAAGAAACTGCACCTCCATATCTGATCCCAATCGTCCCATAATTCTAATAATGTGCTGTCCTAGCCACTTTCCCATCGTGTCCTGTAATGCCTCACCGGCCCTGCAACTGTCTCATCGGAGCTCGTGAATTTCATTACAGCCTTCAGGTATTCAATTCAACTGGATCCAGACCTGCAGACGGTCATTCAGCTGTGTCTGGATTTTGGGCACCTCCATTCCGCTGTGCCCAGATCTAGCAGTCTGAAATTCGACTGTGTCATGCTCTTTACGACTGCAATTTAGTTGTTGCTTGTGCCAAAGCAAGGCAAATCTAACAAAAATCCAATACATTTCCAACATCGTCGCATACTTTAGCGTATGAATCGTGCCCAAAACTCTTTAACCGTTCCAAGGGATGTGTATATCGTTGATCCTTGGAACAGTGTATCATTGTAATGTGCTGTCTTGCAGTAGTATATCCTTCTGCCCAGTTCCAAGGGCTCAGAAAAAGATGAGCCCTTGGAACGGTTGTATGCAGAATGATTATAACTATGTCCATAATTGCTATACGGACTCCACTGCATATCACCCGGTAAAACACACCTCATAAACACATCTCATGAACGCATCCCGTACGCCCCGTAAATGCACTTCCTTGTTGCACTTTGTTTCTGCTTCCCGTTTAGTATTCTGTTTCTACGTCTAGTCTTATGAGCTCAGTTAATGCTTCTTCACTAATGCGCTGTGCTCTTGCCTTCAGCTTAACCTTTCCGTTTATGTGTTCCTTTTTTTCACTCAGTAGATACATCCCATAAATGCACTTCCTTTTTGACCTGGGTTTAGTATTCTGTTTCTACATTCCGCTAATCCTCCTTTTCAATGCATCTCCGAAGTTTGCTCCGTTACTTGCTACGACACGTGTCTCGTATATTTATCATGTTCGTGTGCTTCTTTTATATATCTTGTTTCTTAACCCCGTTCCAAGGGATGAGCGTATCTGGTGCCCTTGGAACACGCAGTGGTTGCAACGTCTTGATTTCTAGTTGTTTGTTGGTCTCCAATGTCCCATGGTGTCATGTGTTATGTAGCCCTTGGAACATCACGTCAGAAGTTAGCCACTTTGGTTGAACCAAGTGCATGTCATCCGAATGTTGTTTACTCAAATTTATGCTCCGGAAATAATATCAACAATTTCAGCAACACTTGATTTTGTCAGCCTGGCAAGTTGCTTTGCTGAGCACTTGAACTGCATGCGCAGATCAGCAATCAGTTTACCTTTCGCTTCTTTTGAGAGTCCCGTCAGGTCCGCAGAACCGAATTTCTTCTCAAGAATCTCACCTATGACATTGGCAATCAGTGTGTCGCTATATGTTACCGGGCCATCTTTTTTAGTCATCATTGATGATCGTGACAGGAAATACGCCAACGACCCAGCTCTGGAGAATAGCTTTTCTACATACTTGATGTTCAGATACGAACATGGATTTATATAACCTGATTTGCATATGAGATAACTGTCTGGAAGTCTCACATGTGAATGCAGTAGCTTTTTCTGCTCTCTGACCCCAAGTTTGCCGACTGGAATACAGTCGAGTCCCATATCTTGGCTGCTAAAATAATATCTCCCGGATCCCCACTCGTAATTCTGTACAAAACAATTGATGCCCGCTTTCACAGGATTGTTCAGTACGTATGCTATGATTATCTTAAGACCTTCATTCTTCAATCTGATTCTCTTTATAGAGGTCAGGTCTTCTCTGAATATTTTCATGGTTCCATATCTGGATTGGGCGTATTGGCCAATGACCTGCTTGTATAAATTTACAAATTTCTCAGCTTCTTCTTTTGTTCCGTAAATCACAAAGTGAAAGTGGTTGCTCATCAGTGTAAAGGCCAGGATGCATATTTTACTGACAAACTGACAGGTTGCGACATAGTTCATTCCTACCCTGAAATCTTCCCTGTCTTTAAACAGAAGATTGTCTTCCAGACCTTTTGTGTAGATGTGGTAAAAGGCCTTGTGTGATTTGTTTGTTTTCATTTTTTGTTGCAAAGTTCCATAAGATTAGCCGTGTAACAAAAAAGTATACGGGTAAATTTCAAAACAGGCCTTATAAGTGTGTCAGTTGCCGTTTTGCCTGAAATCAATGCCTGGATTTTTTTGTAAAAATCCGCTAATTTCATGTATAGTTATCGGACTTGATGGCATAAGTCTATAGCTTCTGTTACAGGCGTCTATTGAAGAAGTGGGATGTGTATTCAGGTGCTGAATGTGCTGATTGTGGTTTGTGTTCTGTTTACTGTGCTGAGTTGTGTGTCATGGGCTGTGTCTATGTTGTGCTGTTCCAGGGAGTGGTGATTCGGGTTGCCCTTGGGACGCGGTGCTGATGTAAGTGGTTGTTATGTAGATGGTTGGGTGTATGTGGTGTGCCAGGGGCCATGTGTGCTGGTGGCCCTTGGAACGAAGACTGTGGTGGGTGTCTAGGGCAGATGCTTTCGTGTGTGGATAGGGGTGCTTGCAGATGTGGGTATTAAGGGGCGGTTGTCATTCGTGTATGGTTTGGGACGGGTGCTGATGTGTGTTGTTCCAGGGGGTATTGATTTGAGTGGCCCTTGGGACGCGGTGCTGATGTAAGTGGTTGTTATGTAGATGGTTGGGTGTATGTGGCGTGCCAGGGGCTATGTGTGCTGGTGGTCCTTGGAACGAAGACTGTGGTGGGTGTCTGGGGCAGATGTTTTCGTGTGTGGATAGGGGTGCTTGCAGATGTGGGTATTAAGGGGCTGTTGTCATTTGTGTGTGGTTTGGGACGGGTGCTGTTGTGTGCTGTTCCAAGGGGTATTGATTTGAGTGGCCCTTGGGACGCGGTGCTGATGTAAGTGGTTGTTAT
>X418_Giraffe__coassemble_49_pt1 | contig 21513 bp, 16 predicted proteins | sample X418_Giraffe__metabat2_high_PE_001 | metagenome-assembled genome bin X418_Giraffe
TTCCAAATGGACTCTTGATCTGGCTGGTGACCTCGAAGTGGTCGAAGATGGGAGCCTTGTCCTTGTAGAGCTTGACAATCTTCTCCTGCTCGGGCGAAATCAATGAGATGTACTTGCGGATTTCCTCATAGATGGTCTCGTTGTTCACATAGATATTGCTGAACGAGTCATTGAGGAGGTCCCTGAGGATCGTGGTGGTCTTGCTGTACTCCGTAAAGAGCAGCTGCACAGCCTTGGACTTTGCCAGTTTCTTCCAAGAGTCTTCCCATTTCTCGACGAGCGACATAAGCTCCGCATCAAGTACCGCGGCATTCTTTCCTTCCGCCGCTGTGCGGATAATGGCTCCATAATTCTTTGGGAGGATGCTCTTGACAAGTGTCTCAAGCCTTCTCTTCTCTTCCTTTGAAGAGATTTTCTGGGATACGCTCACCTTCTCGGCGAAGGGGAGCAGTACGATGTTTCGTCCTGCCAATGAAATTTCCGCAGTCAGTCGTGATCCTTTTGTAGAGATCGGTTCCTTTACGATCTGGACAATGATCATCTGTCCCGGTGTCAGCACATTCTCAATGCGGCCTTCCTTCTCGAGGATCTTGCCTGGCTTGATGTGCTTGTAGATTCCTTTTGCATCTGTGTTGGGATTTATCCTTCTGACGAATTCGTCAAAGGCCTCAAAGTACAATCCCAGGTCCAGATAGTGGACAAATGCCTCCTTCTCGTCTCCGATGTCGACAAAAGCAGCGTTCAGGGCCGGAAGAATCTTCTTTACTTTTCCGAGGAATACGTCTCCTACGGAGAAGCTGTGACCCTGGCTGGACTCTTTGTTCAGCTCGATCAGCCTATGGTTTTCCATCAGTGCTATCGAGACTTCCGTTGAGTTGACGTCAACGATCAGATCTTTTTCAGACTCCATCAGGAATTTCAGTGATAAGAACTTAGTGTACAGCCCCTTGCGGGGCTTCTTTAAAACTAAAGAGGCCGACCTCCCAGGCCAGCCTCTCTTTAGCGGACTGCTAAAATGGCAGACACTGCAAGAAGAAGATTACTTTCTCTTCTTGTGTCTGTTCTTGCGAAGACGCTTCTTGCGCTTGTGTGTTGCCATCTTATGCCTTTTATGCTTCTTTCCGTTTGGCATAATTTTAATGTTTTAAATATTATTGATAAAAATTATTTTACAGTGTTAACAAAAACCTTTGCTGGCTTGAAAGCTGGGATGTTGTGCGCAGGGATTGTCATTGTTGTGTTCTTGGTGATGTTTCTTGCAGCCTTCTCTGCTCTGTGCTTGATGATGAAGCTGCCGAAACCACGGAGGTATACAGGGTTACCCTTTGCAAGTGACTTCTTTACGCTTTCCATGAAAGCCTCTACAACTGCACCTACAGTTGCCTTCTCGATGCCTGTTTCCTTAGCAATCTCGTTTACGATTTCTGCCTTTGTCATAACTATTTAATTTTAATACATAACTATTTAACGAACTAGCTCGCAAAATTAGGCTTATTTTTTCAATTAACCAAATTGTAATCCCAAAAAACATTAAAAAACTGATTTCTATGCACTTTTGTCATATGCTTCCGCATCCATATGACATTATTTTCTGTGGCATGGAGATTGACCATATATGTATTCGCAAAATAAATCATAACAAAACTGCCAATTTGGCAGTAATTGTCATGTGTGGTTTCTTCGAAAGCCAAGGGCCGGAGCGACGTGGCAATCTTATTGATGAATTTAGTTTATATTGATATATGAAAGATTTGATGAATGATATTTTATCGGCGGCAGGCGCTGAAGTGAGCATCATTCCGGTGGTGCAGGGTGACGGTATGTTGAAGATTGACGAGTCTCAGCTGCCTGATTCTCTTCCAATTCTGGCCTTGAGGAATGCTGTGCTGTTCCCTGGCACGGTATATCCTATAACCATCGGCAGAGAGAAGTCGATAAGACTGATAGAGGATGCGGAACAGGGGAACATGTTCATCGGAGCCGTGCCCCAGAATGATCTTTCTGTGGAGGAGCCTCGCATAGAGGACCTTTATACATATGGAACAGTGGCAAAGATAGTCAAGACCCTCGAAATGCCGGACGGTACCATCACCGCCATCCTTCAGGGATTCAAGAGGTTCGAGGTGGAGAATATTGTCGATTACGAGCCATATATGCTTGGACGTGTACGTTATCTTGATGATATCGTTCCGGCTGACAGTGCAAATACCAGGATGATCGCCGAGACTCTCAAGGAGAAGGCCACACAGATCCTCCGCTCGTCGTCAATGGCTCCTCGCGAGGCGATCAGTGCGCTCAAGGGCATTGACAGCTTCGAGTTCCTCGTCAATTTCACCGCTACTACAATTGAGGTGGAGAACTATATGGACAAGGTGGAGCTGCTTCAGTATGGCGATCTCAGGGCCCGTGCCATGAAACTCCTGTCTGTCCTTGACACTCAGGTCGAACTCCAGAAGATCAAGCAGGAGATCCATCAGAAAGTGAAGTCTGAGATCGACCAGCAGCAGAGGGAGTACTATCTCAACAGCCAGCTCAAGACCATTCAGGAGGAGCTGGGAATGGACGAGATGGAGGAGTTTTCGCAGCTGCGCGCCCGCGCAGAGGAGAAACTCTGGTCGGCAGCGGTGCAGGCCATCTTCGACAAGGAGATTGCAAAGCTCGAAAGATATAATCCTTCTTCGCCGGACTACAGCATACAATATAATTATATACAGTTCATGCTCGACCTTCCATGGGGCGAGATGTCGGTAGACAACCTCGATCTCAAGAATGCCCAGAAGGTCCTTGACGAGGATCACTATGGACTTGACAAGGTGAAGGAGAGAATCATCGAGTATCTGGCGGTGCTGAAGCTCAAAGGTGACATGAAGTCGCCTATCATATGCCTGTACGGCCCTCCGGGAGTGGGCAAGACCAGCCTTGGAAAGTCGATTGCAAGGGCTCTCGGCCGCAAATATGTGCGCATCGCTCTTGGTGGCGTGCACGACGAGTCTGAGATCCGTGGACATAGAAAGACTTATGTGGGAGCATTGCCGGGACGTATCCTGAACGGCATCAACCGTGCAGGTACTTCGAACCCGGTCATCGTACTTGACGAGGTGGACAAGCTGACCAAGGACATCAAGGGAGATCCGTCTTCAGCACTTCTTGAAGCGCTTGATCCGGAGCAGAATACGGCATTTCATGATAACTATCTGGATATAGACTATGATCTGTCGAATGTGCTGTTCATCACCACGGCCAACAACATCGAGACCATCCATCCGGCTCTCAGAGACCGTATGGAGATGATCAATGTGACAGGATATCTGGCAGAGGAGAAGTATGAGATCGCGAAGCGACATCTCGTGCCTAAGCAGCTTGAGGAGCATGGTCTCGACAAGTCTCAGCTCAAGTTCGAGAAGGCTGCTGTTGCCAGGATTATCGATGAGTACACTCATGAGTCAGGTGTCCGCGGTCTGGAGAAGCAGATTGCAAAGGTTGCCCGTGTGACGGCCAAGAAGATCGCCTTCGGAGAGGAATACCCTTCGGTGATCAAGAAGGAACACATCAGGGAATATCTCGGTCTCCCTACTAACTCGCATGACCTCCAGAAGGGTAACGAGGCTCCGGGAGTAGTGACCGGTCTGGCATGGACATCTCTTGGGGGCGAGATCCTGTTCATCGAGAGTTCTGTCAGCAAGGGCAAGGGCATCCTGACCATGACAGGAAATCTCGGCGACGTGATGAAGGAGTCTGCGACCATAGCATACCAGTATATAAAGGCGCATCCGGAGCTGACAGGGATGTCATACGAGGAGTTTGCCGATAAGGACATACATGTGCATGTTCCTGAGGGAGCTGTGCCGAAGGACGGCCCTTCAGCAGGTATCACCATGGTAAGTTCGATGGTTTCGGCGTTCAGGGGCAGGAAGGTCAAGAGCGGCATCGCGATGACCGGTGAGATGACCCTCAGGGGCAGAGTGCTCCCTGTCGGAGGCATCAAGGAGAAGATCCTTGCGGCCAAGAGGGCTGGCATCCACACGATAATCATTTCCGAAGAGAACAGAAAAGATGTTGAGGATATAAAGGAAATTTACATAAAAGGTCTTACCTTTGTCTATGTCAAGAACATTCAGGATGTAATGGACTACATTTTCTAGAAGTCTGTCATCCTGGGCAATGCAAGACCTGTTATGGATGTTAAGATAGAACAAAGCTGGAAAGACGCACTTGGTAGCGAGTTTGATAAGCCATACTTCGCATCCCTGGTGCGTTTTCTTCATGGCGAGAAGGCTGAAGGAAAGCGCATCTATCCTCCTGGGGGACAGATATTCAAGGCTTTCGAACTGACCCCCGTGAAGAATGTCAAGGTGGTGATACTCGGTCAGGACCCTTATCATGGCCCCGGCCAGGCGCACGGCCTTTCGTTCTCCGTGCCGGAGAACATGCCTGCGCCTCCGTCGCTCAAGAACATCTTCAAGGAGATAGAGACAGACCTTGGAGTGAGGATGAGCGGATATCCCAATCTGGAGAAATGGGCCCGTCAGGGTGTCCTGCTTCTCAATGCTGTGCTGACAGTACGCTCAGGAGAAGCAGCTTCGCACAGCAGGATCGGCTGGCAGGAGTTCACAGATGCGGTGATAAAGTATATCTCGGCTGAATGTGAAGGTGTCGTGTTCATGTTGTGGGGCAACTTCGCAAGGACTAAGAGCGAGCTCATAGACCATTCCCGCCATTGCGTGTTGGAAGCGGCTCATCCGTCTCCGCTTGCCCGAGGAGCCTTCTTTGGCTGCCGCCACTTCTCCAAGGCGAATGCATACCTGACCTCTATGGGACGCAATCCAATAGACTGGCAACTTTAAAAGCACAAATGAGGGCATATTTGTGCTTTAGGACTGGAAAAATGGTGTTAAAAGAACAAAAACGGCACTTTATGTGCTTTTGAATTATATAATATGAGCAGAAAGGCATTATTCCCGGGATCTTTCGATCCGTTTACTGCGGGACATCTCAATATTCTCAAGAGAGCCCTTACGATGTTCGATGAAGTCGTGGTGGCTGTCGGTGTCAACATTGATAAGCGCGGTTTCTTCCCGAACGAGAAGCGCATAAACATAATAGAGCAGGCGACAGCTGGCCTCAAGGGCGTGAGCATCATCCAGTATGACACATTGACCATAGACATATGTCGTCAGCTCGGCATAAACCATATCGTCAGAGGTGTCCGCAACATGATCGACTTCGAGACCGAGAGGTCTATTGCCGATGCCAACAGAAAGCTCGCTCCGGAGATCGAGACCATCATAATTCCGACTGCTCAGGAGTATGCCCACATATCTTCTACGGCAGTGAGAGACCTTCTCAAGCACGGCGGTGACACTTCTTTGTTTGTTCCGGAGGGTGTGGAACTGTAGCATGAAGCGCTTCCTTTTATATATTCTTCTGGTTCTGTCCTGGTGCCAATGCCTGCGGGCCCAGCAGCTGGACTCGCTCAAGCGCGCATCCCTGGATGCTAAGCTTGAGGAGTACGTCGCTGCGATCGAGCCGGCCGGACCGGATGCGCAGATGGAAGAGTGTGACTTCCTGATAGAAAGCTGCGCAGATTCTCTGGTCAGGCAGTATGTTGCGCTGAGACTTTATGACCATTATTTCTCGTCGAAGATCATGGGGGCGGAGTCGGTGGCCATCCATATACTCGACAAGTGGTTCTTTACTGGTGAGGTCAGGATGCCGAATGATGTGGATCTGTTGAATGCACGTGTGTATGCGGATTTCAACAGAAATTCGCAGCTTGGTGCGCAGGCTCCTCGCCTTGATGTGAGGAATATGGCTGGAGAAGGAGTGACCTTGTATGATGCCCCTTCGAAAAGATACTCGGTGCTGTATTTCTATGACACGGGATGTGCCAGGTGCAAGATAGAAACCATCAAGCTGAGGTCATTGCTTGAGGCTGAAGAATATACTGTCGACCTGTATGCGTTTTATACCGGGGACAATGAAGACGCATGGAAGGAATATGTTACCGAAAGATTTGTCCTTGATGCTGAAGGAGTCAATGTGATTCATCTCTGGGATCCTGAAATGGATTCTGATTTCCAACGTAAATATGGTGTCCTGCAGACTCCTAAGATGTTTCTGATACGCCCGGACGGCAAGATTGCCGGCAGGGAACTGGATACGGATGCTCTTGGACAGATTCTGTCCTCGCTTTTTGCAGAAGTGAACCTCACATACGGCGGCAAGGAGGCCATGGATCTGTTCTCAATGATGTTCCAGGGATCTCCGTCGTCACCTGAAGAGGTTCGAGGGGTTTCTGATATGATAGCGCAGGCGACTTTGGAGAAAGGTGACACACTTATGTTCAGACAGCTCGCCGGAGATCTTCTTTATTATCTTGCCTCAGAGACCGGCAGAGGAGCAAAGGAAGGCCTGGCGTATCATGTGGATAAGTATATTCTTAATGATGGAGGAGTGTGGGTGACCACAGATGATACATTGAAGGTTGTAGGCTATGCCAGGATTGTCGATGACTTGCTTTCCAAGGCGGCTCCCGGAACACGCATCAAGCGTATAAAGGTTCCTGGTGTGCTTTTGACAAGGTCCGGTGAAAAGGAAAAAGTCAAGGATCTGGCGAAAATCGGAGCGAAAGACAATATCATTATTTTTCACACTGATGGATGCAATATATGCAAAGCCGAGATTGCTGCGGCCCATACTCTGGTCGGCGCAGACAGGCGTTCGCGTGTCTTCCTTGTCAATATGGACCAGGTGTTGACTGACGATCCATCGCTTGCTGCAAAGCTCTTTGACTCGTTCGATCTTTCCTCGCTTCCATATATCTTGTTTACCGATAAGAAAGGAATTATACAAAGTCGGTATGAAACTTTACAAAAATAGTGTAATATTATTACAAAATTTGTAGAGTTTGGTCTGGTCTTTGAAACCGTACCTCAATAAAGATACTTTATTATGTGTACTTTTATCGAGGATTATCTAAGCAATCCTTCCCAAGCCATCATCAATGCACGTCCTGAAGTTGAATCACGTTTCAGTGATTTCGAATATGACAATGAGCATATCTACTCCCAGATTTCCTCTCCAGAATTTCGTCTGTACGAAGAAATGGCACTGTAGATGAACAAATCGGAAAGACAATTGAACGGTTGAGATACTATATTCCTGTGAGTAGTGTTAAATTTGCTGAAACATGATACCATATTTCAGCAGATATGAAAAGAACAATAATCTCTCTTGTTGCGGTCCTTGCATTTGCAACTGCTGCGGGAGCCCAGGGATGGTTCCGTCAGCCTACTCCGAACGACACTCTGCGTTCGACAGTTATCCTTCCAGACAATTCAGTGGTTTTCCAGATCTATGCTCCTGAGGCAAAGAGCGTGGCTGTGGCAGGTGACCTTCCATGGGGCAAGCCGGCAAAGTTCGTGAAGGAGGAGAATGGTGTATGGAAAGGCCGTATCTCTGCTCTGACCGAGGGCCTTTACCGTTATCGTTTCATCGTTGATGGTGTGAGCGTGTATGATCCTAAGGCGCCTTCTGCTTCTGAGACATCGGCTTTACTTTCAGTAGCTCCAAAGGGTGACGAGTTCTTTGCAATGAAGAACGTTCCACACGGTGCAGTGGCTGAGAGATATTATTGGTCTCAGACACTTGGAACAATGCGCCGTATGCATGTCTGGACTCCTGCCGGATATGAGAAGGCAGCGGAGAAACTTCCGGTGCTTTATCTCGTTCATGGAGGTGGCGACTCAGACAACTCATGGCCAGGAGTAGGAGCAGCCGGATTTATCCTTGACAACCTGATGGCAGAGGGAAAGATGAAGCCTATGGTTGTCGTCATGCCTAACGGTACAATCGAGATGCCTGACGGAAACTTCATGGGTGAGGTTCCTCTCTTTGCTCAGGATATGATCGCCGACATCATTCCTTTCATCGAAGCAAACTATAATGTTTATACAGACCAGGATAATCGTGCGATGGCAGGCCTGTCAATGGGTGGAATGGAAACTCTCGAGGTAACTCTCAACAATCCGGAGATGTTCCGTTATGTGTGGGTTCTGAGCTCAAGCTTCGCTCCGGGTAACAAGGAGGTCTATGAGTATGAGCGTGGCCGTCTCAAGAAGGAAGCGGCACGCTATAACAGGAACTTCAAGGAACTTGTGTTCACTCAAGGAGGTCCATCTGATATCGCATACAACAACTGCAAGGAGACTCTCAAGCTTTTCGATGAGGCGGGAGTGAAATATGAATATCATGAGGTGTCGGGAGGACACTCATGGGAGGCATGGCGCCAGAACCTCTACGATCTGGCGCAGCGTCTGTTCAGATAATTTAGAGATTGGATGTTTATGAAAATCAATAGAATGATTGTATGTGTGGCATTGATGCTTATTTCGGTAGGATTGAATGCCAAGACTGAGAAGGTGTGGATCCAAGGATCAGTAGGAAAACTTTCTGCTGTAGTGCAGACTCCTGATGGTCTTACGGAAGGGGAGAAGTGTCCTGTTGTGATCATTATGCACGGATTCATGGGTAACAAGGACGGAATGCTTGAAAAACTGACTGCAGACAAACTCGCGCAGAACGGTATCGCTTCCGTCAAGTTTGACTTCAACGGCCATGGCGAAAGCGAAGGCCCTTTCAGTGGAATGACTGTTCCGAATGAGATCGAGGATGCTAAACTGGTTTACGAATATGTGAGGTCACTGCCGTTTGCAGGTGATATCGCTATGACAGGTCACTCTCAGGGTGGAGTCGTTGCTTCGATGACAGCAGGTGATCTCGGTTTCGACAATGTGAAATGTGTTGTTCTTCTTGCTCCTGCGGCAGTTCTTCGTGACGATGCAATCCGCGGCAGTACAATGGGTGCGCGTTACAATCCGCTTGATCCACCTGAACTGATTACTCTTTTCGGTGACCTTAAGCTTGGCGGTGAGTACATAAGGACAGCCTTCAGTCTCCCTATCTATGAGACAGCACGCAAGTACACAGGTCCTGCCTGCATCATCCACGGCACAGGTGACCAGGTGGTTCCATACACATACGGCGAGCGTTACCATTATATATGGCCAGACAGCGAGCTTCATATCCTTCACGCGGCTGACCACGGTTTCTCTAGGAATATGCAGGAAGTCGTAGACCTCACAGTCAGCTACCTCATTAAAAATCTTAAATGATATTATAAATCAAATCCTGAAATCAAATAAACCAAGGCCCTGGCCTCTTGACGACATTGGCTCCCGAAAAGGGGACCCACGGAGTGGGGAGGATCGTCTGGAGGCCAGGGCCTTGGTTTATCAGTGTTGTTTAGATTTCAGTTTCGATAGTCTGGCGGATGTCGTTTGATGCCGATCCTACGAGGATCTCAAGCTTACCATGCTCAAGCACCCACTCGTTTGTCTCGTTGTCCCAGTGTGCAAGCTCACTGACAGGGAATTCGAGAGTGACGGTCTTGGTCTCGCCGGCCTTGAGAGTGATTCTGTCGAATGCTTCAAGCTCCTTGAGCGGACGCTCAACGGCAGAGTCAATTCTCTTCACATAGAGCTGAGCGACTTCGTCAGCTTCCATGTCTCCGAGGTTCTTAAGCTCGAATGTGACATAGATCTTGTCTCTCTTCTGCTTGCAAGTAATCGGGCCATACTCGAAGTCGACATATGAGAGACCGTGTCCGAATGCGTACATTACAGGAACATTCTTGGTCTCGAACCATCTGTAACCTACGAAGATGCCCTCTGTGTAGTGTGACTCAGGTGCAGGGAGGTTAGCGATGTATTCCTGGATCTGCTCACGAGTGTAGCCTGTTGCGTCAAGGCGATACATGAGGGTGAAGAGGTCCTCGCTGGCATTCTGACCGAAGTTGCCGAGTGCATATGCAGGTGAGTCCTCAAGCTTCTTAGGGAATGTGAAAGGAAGTTTTCCTGAAGGAGCAATGTCTCCGAAGAGAACCTCTGCGAGTGCTGTACCGCCCTCAAGACCGTTCCACCAACCCTGTACGATTGCAGGTGAGTATGGCTCAAGGAAACGAAGGTCTGTAGGACCGCCTGAGATGAGGACTGTAGCCACGTTAGGGTTAGCCTCGTAGAGGGCCTTGATGACCTCGTTCTGGCCGCATGGGAGGTCGATGTTCTTTCTGTCGCTGCCCTCAGTCTCGATAGACTTGTTTGTACCGCCGAAGAAGATTACCATGTCAGCGTCCTTTGCAAGGGCAACAGCCTCTGCGAGGAGAGTTGGATCTGCTGGTTCGTCTGTAGAATTTGCTGTGAGAGGGTCAACAGGACCTGCTACAGGTCTGCCCCAACCCATTCTCATCTTGTAGTTCTTGTAACCTGGTGCGTATGCTACCTCAACGCCAGCCTCTGCAGCTCTCTTCTGGATACCCTCGAGAGGTGAGATCTCGTAAAGAGTCTTCACGCCAGCACCTATGCCTCCTGCTGCGGTTGTGAGGACGGCGTTCTGTCCGATTACAGCGATCTTCTTCACTTCCTTAGAGATAGGGAGGTTGCCCTCGTTCTTGAGGAGAACGATCGACTTCTGAGCGATCTCGTATGCGACCTGCTGAGTCTCTGGCTGTGATGTCATTATTGTGTTGGCTACGTCCTCTGGAACCGGCTCGATTGCGAAACGGAGGCGGAGAATTTCACGTACCTTGTCGTCAACGATAGACTCAGGGAGAGCACCGTTTCTTACAGAGTCGATGAGTGCCTGTCCGAAGTAATTGTCACCTGTCATCTGCACGCAGAGTCCTCCGAGGGCCGCACCCATTGTACTGTGAGTTCCACCCCAGTCAGATACTGTCATACCCTTGAAGCCCCACTCGCCGCGGAGGATCTCGTTGTTCAGGTGAGCATTCTCAGAGCAGTAGTAGCCGTTTACCTTGTTGTAAGCTGGCATCACGCACATTGCACCACCTTCCTTGATCGCAGCCTCGAATGGCTTGAGGTAGATCTCGCGCATTGTTCGCTCGTCAGCGATGACGTTCACGCTACCACGGTCAGTCTCCTGGTTGTTGAGCGCGTAGTGCTTGAGGCAGACAGCTGTACCAGCCTCCTGTGAACCGATGGTGTATTCAACTGAAAGACGGGCTGCAAGAACAGGGTCCTCGCTGAGATACTCGTAGGTACGTCCGCCTACAGGGAGTCTCTGGATGTTGATTGCAGGTCCGAGGATGATGTCCTTTCCTCTGAGACGTCCTTCCTTACCCATAGCCCATCCGTTCTTGCGTGCCATTTCTTTAGACCATGTGGCCGCAAGTGCAGAACCGGTAGGGAAGTAAGTCGCTGAGTCAAGAGTCCAGCCGAGTGGACGGAAGCCGTCACCGTTCTCCTCGCGGATACCGAATGGACCGTCAGTGTACTTGATGTCCTGGATGCCAAGACGAGGAACACCCTCTGATGACATGTTTGTCTTGCTGTGGAGCATCTCCACCTTCTCCTCGAGAGTCATCTGAGCGATGATCTCGTTGATCTTCTTGTCGTTTACTGTGAGTCTGTCCTGAGGTGACATGCCACAGCCGCAGCCGGCAACAACGAGCCCCAATGCTGCAAGTTGGAATACCTTTTTCATTCTTATGTGGTTTTGTATATTTTTCCTAATGTAAATATATATACTTTCCCCTATATTGCATATACTTGAATGTCATTTTAAACATATAGGCAAACATATGACAAAATGCGAAAGTACAAGGACGGAAAATATGTATAATTTCGCAAATCGACAGTGAAACAAGTAATCACGTATGCATATGAAAAGACTTTTGACATTTGCCTTAGGGCTTGCGGTCCTTGCTTCATGTAACGGTGTGAAGTGGACCTTGACAGAGACTGAGTATGGCTACAACGTCATGACCCAGAAGAAAGGCCGGACCATCGCTTATTCTCCGGAGTCAGGAATCAGCATCCTTACAGTTGATGGCTATGCATTCAAGGACCTTAACCGCAATGGTGAACTTGATATCTATGAAGACTGGAGACTCGGTGCAGAGGAGAGAGCTGAGGATCTTGCAGCTCAGCTGACAATAGAGGAGATAGCAGGAATGATGCTCTATAGCTCGCACCAGTCAGTGCCGTCGCGTGGCGGAATGTTCGGAGGTGCAAAGTATAACGGTAAGTCGTATGACGAGAGCGGCGCGGCTGCATCTGACCTTTCTGATGCACAGAAGAAGTTCCTGACAGAGGATAACCTCAGAGCTGTTCTCGTGACTACAGTCGAGTCACCTGCGGTCGCTGCTCAGTGGAACAACAACATGCAGGCTCTCGTTGAGGGCATGGGACATGGTGTTCCTGTGAACACATCTTCAGACCCTCGCCATGAGACATCGGCTACAGCGGAGTATAACTACGGTGCCGGCGGAGAGATTTCGCACTGGCCGACATCTCTCGGACTTGCAGCGACATTCGACCCTGCTCTCGTTGAGGAGTTCGGAAGAATCGCAGCTGAGGAATATAGGGCACTTGGTATTGCGACGGCGCTTTCACCACAGATCGACCTTGCCACTGAGCCACGCTGGACTCGTTTCTATGGAACATTCGGTGAGAGCCCGGAACTTGACACAGATATGGCTCGCGCATATGTGGATGGCTTCCAGACCAGCACAGGCAAGGATGAGATCGCTGACGGATGGGGCTACAAGAGCGTGAACGCAATGGTGAAGCATTGGCCAAGCGGCGGCCCTGAGGAAGGTGGCCGTGATGCGCATTATAATTATGGTAAGTATGCCGTTTACCCTGGAGGAGCATTCGAGACTCACATCAAGCCATTCACTGAGGGTGCATTCAAGCTCAACGGCGCCACAGGCATGGCATCGGCCGTAATGCCTTACTATACTATCTCTACCGGTGTCGACCCATCAGGCAAGAACGTAGGTAACAGTTTCAGCAAGTACATCATCACTGACCTCCTCCGTGAGAAGTATGGCTATGACGGTGTTGTCTGCACAGACTGGAACATCACATACGACAATGCTGGAATCGACCGGTTTGACGGCAAATGCTGGGGTGTCGAGGAACTGACGGTTGCCCGGAGACATTACGAGTGCCTCAAGGCTGGTGTTGACCAGTTCGGTGGCAATAATGACAAGGGTCCTGTGCTCGAGGCGTATGCAATGTGGGTGGAGGAGTTCGGCAAGGAGTCTGCCGACGCACGTTTCAAGGCTTCTGCAAAGAGACTTCTCATGAACTCATTCCGCACAGGTCTCTTCGAAAATCCATATCTCGATCCGGTAGTCTCTGCGGAGGTTGTCGGCAAGCCGGAGTTCATGGAGAAGGGTTATCAGGCACAGCTCAAGTCTGTGGTCATGGTCAAGAACTCTGACAGCGTTCTTCCTATGAAGTCTGCTGAGGTAAAGCCGAAGGTATATGTCCCACAGAGATATTTCCCTCAGATGGTGAATTTCTTCGGAATGGTTACTCCTGAGAGATGGGAGGAGACATTTGCTACAGAACTGCTTGAGAAGTATTACGAGCCGGTGTCAGACCCTGCAGAGGCAGACTTTGCCATTGTTGTGATTGATGCTCCGACATCAGGAACAGGATACAGCGCAGAGGATGTGAAGAAGGGTGGCAACGGATATATTCCTATCAGTCTCCAGTATTCAGATTACACAGCAGAGCATGCTCGTGAGGTGTCTCTCGCCGGTGGCGACCGTCTTGAGAAGTCTGCCAACAGATCATACAAGGGCAAGAGTGTCAAGACTGTCAATAAGACTGACCTTGAGACAGTCTTCGAGACTAAGAAGGCAATGGGTGACAAGCCCGTCATCACAGTGGTAAGTACCGGCAAACCTTTCGTTCCTGAGTTTGAACCATATTCCGATGCAATCCTTGTAAGCTTCGGTTGTCAGAATCAGGCGCTTCTTGACCTGATAAGCGGTGCTGTAGAGCCTTCTGCTCTCCTTCCGATGCAGCTTCCGGCAGACATGAAGACTGTCGAACTCCAGAAGGAAGATGTCCCATTCGATATGGAGTGCTACGTTGACGCTGACGGCAACGCCTATGACTTCGCCTACGGCCTGAACTGGTCAGGTCGCATCAGCGACGCCCGCACTGAGAAATATGCTGCCGAATAGTCTGGCACTTATGTATCTGATAATCAAATAGATACAGAAACCTCGTGCTGCCAAAAGGGAGCACGAGGTTTCTGTAAAGTGTTGATTTATAGTGTGTTGTCTGCCAGGACGGATTACAGAGCAGGATAGATGTGTTTCCAGATGAGGTTGATTTCAGCCTGCATGTCATTTATATGGGCTGTGGTTACGACAACTGCGTTCTTCTCCGGAATCATGATGATGTACTGGCCGTTGGCTCCGTCTGCCCTGAAGGAGTTGTAGCGGCAGCGCCACATCTGGTAGCCATAACCCTGGAGCCAGTCACTTTCCTTGGCAAATTCAGCAAGCTTGGCCGCATCATCGGAATTCAGACCGGCAGGTACACATGGCACCTGTGCTGCAGAAGCTGCTTTTATCCACTCTTCAGGAACAATCTGCTTTCCATTGAACTGACCGTTCTGGAGTATCATCAGACCCATCTTTGCCAGATCTTCTGTCTTCAGGAACAATCCCCAGCCTCCGGTGTTTATACCTTCTGGAGACTCCGCCCAGCTGACATTGTTGATTCCAAGCGGTCTGAACAGGCGAGGGAAGAGGTAGTCCACGACTTTCTGTCCTGTCCTCTTCTGTACTATTGCTGAAAGCACATAGGTGCCGAGGCTGTTGTAGCAGTAGTTGGTTCCAGGCTTGTGTGTCACAGGATGCTCCATGAACAACTTTATCCAACTCGTCTCCATATTTGTACGTGATGCATATGTCGGATCCGTAGAATGACCGCAAGTCATTGTAAGCAGGTGCTCCACAGTGATTTCCTTCAGGAATTCAGACGGTTTTTCAGGACAATGCTCTGGAAAGATGTCCACAAGTTTCTCATCGATGCTGAGCTTGCCTTCTGATACAGCAAGGCCCACAGCCATTGATGTGAATGTCTTGCTGACAGAGTTCAGTATATGTGGCTCATCTGCAGAACCTGAACTCATCCAGTTCTCGTAGATCACATTCCCGTCCTTGACGACCATGATGCTGTGCAGATCCTGTTCTGCCTTCTCTACTGCCGCAAGATATCTTTCTGTTGCCTTGACCATTTTAGCGGGAGTCTCGGCGCGTGGAAGTGACTTTGTAAGCGTGTTGATGTCAATCAACTTTATGCCACGGTCATTGATGGCTTTCAACACCACCGGACTCTTAAGAAGGTCAGTCACGCCCTGACGGTCGACGGCTACATCCTCATAGCCGACATGCATCACTGTCTGCATCTCCGAGTCGTTGTATGCAGGGTGATCTACGAACATGTATCTCTTGCCTGCCTCTATCTTGTCCAGAGCCTTGATGAAGCTCTCGATCTTTTCCTCAGATGTAGCCTTAGGGCCTTCATATCCTATATAACCGAAGTTGTACTGCTTGAAAGCCTCTGCGCGGTCGATTGAAGGGAGGTTGTATTCCTCAGAGAGTTTCTGTACGACTGCCATGACTTCCGGACTGAAGGCAGTCGAGAACATATGGCCGGAAATATGGGTGATCTGAGGGATGTGCTTCAGCGCAAGTTCGATCTGGGCTCGGAACTCCTTCTCGATCTCTTCGATGTCGAAGTTTGCCATGTTCTCCATGACGGATTGTCCCGGATATGCCGGATTCGGTCCCATCATAGGGTAGAAGTATCCGTTCTCATCCACGAGGGAAGGACATTGTGTAAGCGGTCTCCACTTAACGTTCTCCCACTCGCTGGTGATGGCCAGATGAACTCCGACGTCAAGGCCAGGGTTTTCCTTCAGCATCTTCGCTGCCTCCGGGAACCATGCTCCGACCGCCAGCACTTCAACGGACTGGGCGATACCGTTTTTATATACATCAATGCTCGCTTCGTTTACAGAGTGAAGAGCACCCATATCATCGATTCTCACCACCAGCTCCTGTGCCTTTGCAGAAATGCATGACAGAAGGATTGCCACAGTGGCCATTAGTTTAATGGTTTTCATAATTATGTATTTGCCGCTAGATATTATGGTTTGAAGATAATCAATGCCGCAGCAGCCACAATAAGGGCCCCTGCTGTGATCTTAAGCCACATCGGAAGCTTCTGCTCTCCCTTGAGCCAATGGTCTGTGAGCCACTTGCGTGTAGGCTCGTCATAAGCCTTGAATACTCCCCATGCAAGAATGACTGATGTGAAGAATACGCCAACTCCAGATGCTGCATGCATCCATGTAGGTATGGAACCCACCGGATGTTCTGCCACGAATCCCATATGCAGATAAATGAGAGGGTAGTGGGTGATGTAGATCGGATATGAAATATCTCCCAGGAACTTGCACACCTTAGCCAATGCTGGGCTCTTGATGGTGCTGCCTGCACCCATCAGTACCAGGACAGGGAACACAAGAAGGATCATGATAGCCTGATACAGACCATTTGCAACTCCGTCAGTGCCTCCGATGCATGGTATCGAAAGGATTGTGATAAGGATGAGCGAAGCCCAGATGAAACCACCCTTGAGACGGATTGGGCTGCCGCTTGGGTTTTCGGCAGTCCTGCGCTTTGGAAGGATTCTCGAAATGATCAGACCGCAAAGGAAAGGATAGAGGAGTCTTGTGAATCCGAGATATATCTGTGAAGGGTCAAGTGACCAGCCACCTTTCACGTGGTACTGAGGACCGTAAGGAAGCATGTCGAACATGTCCCATCCAAGTGTGAAGTCCAGTGTGAACACCGCTGCGCCGGCACAAAGGATGCAAAGCGCAAATGTAGGAAGGAATCTGAATACAAGTGCATAAAGGATATTGCCGATATACTCGAATGTCAGCGTCCATATCGGACCGTTGAATGAATTCATCTCGTTCCATCCTCTGATGTCCAGACCTCGTCCGCATGGGATTATGAACATACCCATGATGAAGCAAAGGCCGAATTTCCAGAACGGAATCTCAAGCGATGCTGTGAAATAGCTTGTTCCGAAGAAGAACAGGCAGGTTCCGATGATGTTCGCAATGACAACCATTGGATGCAGACGTGTAAGACGGCGCTTGAAGAAGCCTCCGATACTCATCTTGCCCCATCTGTCGTCATATGCATATCCAATCACAAATCCAGAAAGGACGAAGAAGAAATCCACCGCAAGGTATCCGTGATTGATCCACTGCTGCGCACCAGGTTTGCAATATGTTTCACATAAATGGAAAATGATCACCATCAGAGAAGCCACTCCTCGCAGACCGTCAAGGATCTCATAACGTGGTTTTGACTCAAGATAAACGTTTTGTTTTGCCATACTTGTAATGTTTGTTTTGTCTGCCTGTTCAGATTACCGTCCCGGTCATTTGGACCATTGGGAAATCTATTTGAAAATCTTTTGAGCAAATATAGTCAAATATTCTCTCCAGTTGCGCCATATGTGGCCGCCTTCCGACTCATAGAATGAAACAGGATAGCCTTTCTGCTCGCAATACTCCTTGAGAAGGAGTGAGTTCACCATCACTCCGTCAGTCTTTCCGCATGCGATCCAGTAGAGCTTAGGCTTAGCTGCGAATACTGCTGCAAGTTCCTTGTCATCCTCTGTAGGAGGGACAACACCAGAGAACATACCCACATAGCCGAATGTTCCAGGGTACTTTCTTGAAAGCGCGGCAGACTGGCGTCCGCCCATTGAAAGGCCTGCAACTGCGCGGCTGTACTGATCCTTTCTTACTCTATAGTTGGCCTCGATGTACTTGATGATGTCCGGGAAGCTCTCTTCGATCTCAGCAGTTGACTGTGAACGGCTGTTGGCCATAGTCGGCTGGAACATGTTCACAGCAACTCCGGGTGCGGCCTGGTTGAAGTAAACTCCGTTAGGCATGACCATGATCATAGGCTCCGCCTTTCCCTCTGCGATCAGATTGTCGAGGATCTGAACGGCGCGTCCAAGGTCAGACCATGCGTCTTCATCTCCGCCGGAACCATGAAGAAGGTAAAGCACAGGGTACTTCTTCTTTGTGTTCTTCTCATATCCTGCAGGAGTATATACGGTCATGCGGCGCTGCATTCCAAGAGTAGGGGAGTCATACCATACCTTAGATACGTTTCCGTGAGGAGTGTCGTTCACCTGGTAGTACCATCCCTTGTCTCCTTTCTCTGTGCTGATGGTGAAGATATTGGTCCATGTGGCGATATCACGGTTCTGATAGATGTTGGATGGGTCCATCATCTTCTGACCGTCAACATACAATGTGTAAGAGTACAGCTCTCCTTCGAGAGGTGCTGAAGTGTAAGTCCAAAGGCCGTTATGCTCTACGAGATCCGCTTTGCCGGGAGCATCCCAACTTCTCTCCTTTCCGTCTACCATGAATGTGACCTTCTGTGTAGGGAGGAAATCTCCGCTGACCTGAACGGTCACAGCCTTAGGGTTGTAGTATCTGAATGTTACGGTGTTGTCTGCATTGATCTCAGGTGATACGATGCCTGTTCCAGGACCGAGTGCCTGTTGTGCAAACAATGCTGCGCCCCAAAGCAGGGACGCAGCAATGATGAAGAAGCGTTTCATAGTCAATTACTTCTGAAGAGACATCTCGTTGACTGGCTGTGCAGGAGCGAGAACATTGTTCACCTTCCAGCTCTCAGCCTTCTTGAGCTTGTACTCGCCTGTGCCACGGATGTCCATTGCGTTTGCTCCGAACATGACCTTATATGTACCTGCTGCAGTCTCCCAAGCTGAAGCTGCCTCGTTGAATGAAGCGAGAGTGTACTTGTCAACGTTGATAGTAAGGGTCTGAGCCTCACCTGGAGCAAGAGTCTTGGTCTTTGCAAAACCCTTGAGCTCGAATGCCGGCTTCTCAAGTCCGCCTTCTGGAGCTGCAACATAAAGCTGAACTGCCTCCTTTCCTGCCACAGAACCTGTGTTCTTCACTGTGATTGTAGCTGTGAAGCCGTCAGCTGTGGCCTTGACTACTGGCTTGCTGTACTCAAATGTAGTGTATGACTTACCATATCCGAAAGGATAAGATACAGGAACATCTGCAGTCTGGAAATATCTGTAGCCTACATAGATGCCCTCTGCGTAGTCAGTGTAGTCAACGTCCTTTGTCTGCTTCTTTGCACCACCCCATAGGAAATCCCACATACCTGACTGAACGTGCTTGTAGTTGTATGGGAAGTTGTGTGATGAAGGAATGTCAAGGTAACTTACAGCGAAAGTCATAGGGAGTTTACCTGAAGGGTTAGCCTTACCGCTGAGGATGTCAGCAACTGCGAGACCACCTTCCTGACCAGGAGTCCAAGCGAGGAGGATAGCGTCTGGAATGTGCTTCCATGATGCTGTCTCGATAGCGCCACCGATGTTTAGTACGACAACAAACTTCTTTCCTGCAGCGTGGTAGATGTCAGCAAGGTTCTGGATCATCTCGCGCTCAGTGCCTGTAAGTGTCCAGTCACCGTCCTTAGCATAGCGGTCACCACCCTCACCAGCGTTTCTTGAAAGAGTGAAGATAGCGATGTCAGTCTGAGGCTCCATTCTCTCAAAGTACTCGCGGCTTACCTCCATCTCTGAAATCACTGGGTCACCGAGGAGGACTCCGCCAGCGCCACCATTGTTCTTGAGTGAAGTCTTTGCGTAAGCGATGTACTGCTCATACCACTTCTGGATGTCCTGGTTAACCTCGAAGCCGTTGTCAGCAAGACCTTCGGCTACGTTGCGGATATATGGCTTGTTTACGTTACCTGAACCTGTTCCACCAGCGATGAAGTCATAAGAGCCAGTACCGTAGAGAGCCACCTTCTTAACTCCCTGGAGAGGGAGCACACCATTGTTCTCGAGGAGAACCATTCCCTCAGGAGCTGCCTCGCGAACGAGCTTGGCGTGAGCCTCGATCTCAGGCTTGTTTGAATACTGATACTTGTTGAAGCGTGGAGTCTTAACGATGTATGTGAGCATGTTGCGAACATTCTTGTCGAGCTGCTCCTGAGAGATCTCACCGGCCTTCACAGCAGCGATGATGCGGTCGATCTCAACCTGCATACCTGGCTCCATGAGGTCGTTACCGGCGTTGACAGCCTTTACGGTACCTTCCTTTGTTCCCCAGTCTGTCATTACGATACCGTCGAATCCCCACTCGTCACGAAGAACTGTTGTGAGAAGGTCGTGCGACTGCTGTGTATATTCGCCGTTCAGTTTGTTGTATGATGACATCACTGTCCAAGGATCAGCCTCCTTCACGGCAATCTCAAATCCCTTGAGATAGAGCTCTCGAAGCGCACGCTGGCTCACGCGTGAGTCATTCTCCATACGGTTAACCTCCTGGTTGTTGGCAGCGAAGTGCTTTACGCTCACGCCGACACCGTTGCTCTGGATACCGTTGATGTATGCGGCGGCAGTCTTACCGGTAAGGAACGGGTCCTCTGAGAAATACTCGAAGTTACGTCCGCAGAGAGGGTTTCTGTGGAGGTTCATGCCTGGAGCGAGGAGCACGTCAGCACCATACTCGAGAACCTCGTTACCCATTGCTGTTGTAAGCTCCTGCACGCGTTCAGTGTCCCACATACTTGCGAGAACGGTACCTACAGGGAAACCTGTACAGAAATAAGTGTTCGGATCGTTGTCACGTCTTGGCGAGATGCGCAGACCTGCAGGACCGTCCGCGAGGACAGTAGAAGGAATGCCAAGGCGCTCGATAGAACGTGTTGTACCTGCTGCACCTGGTACGAGGGCAGTTGCGGAAGCAGTCATACTGCCTGCTGTCATGCTACCCCAACCGCTACCTACGAGCAGGGTTGCCTTCTCTTCGAGTGTCATGGCTGCCACAACCTCGTCGATGTTGTCTTTTGTCAGCTGTGGCTGTGCGAACATAGCCACAGAACCCAGGAGCAATGCTCCGATTGCAAAGATTCTCTTCATTAGTCGTTATTTAGTGTTATTCAAAAATTGTCATTACCTTGTGGATGATCTTCGGACTACATGCATTCCAGAATGGCCAGTCGTGTCCACCCGGGCGTGTTATGTACTCGAATGGAATGCCATAGCCAGCAAGAGTATTGACGAACTGATCGTTGGTGGACGGAAGTACAGTCGTATCTTCAGTTCCGATCTCGAGTGTGAATCCTGGCAGTTCGTCGGTTCTGCCAGCGCTCACAGCTTCGGCTATAAGCTTGGCTGGGTCCTCTCCTGCCATCCCGGCACTTATCGCAGCAGAGCATGCATACACGTAGCAGAACATCTCCGGGTGGAGGGTTCCGTAGTAGAGCGAGCCATATCCTCCCATTGAAAGACCTCCGATCGCGCGCGACTTCTTCTCAGCCTTGATGGCATAGGTCGACTCGATGTAAGGAATGAACTCCTGGAAGAAGAAAGACATGTACTTTGGACCGCCGTTGAAGCCGTCCAAGTAGAAGTTGTTTCCTCCGTCCGGAGCAACGATGATCAGCTCCTTGCCGGTCTTCTGGGCATATTCCCTTGCGTATGCAGGCATTGTCCCGCCGCCAGCCCAGATGCTGCCTGTGTTGTCCTGAAG
>X418_Giraffe__coassemble_50_pt1 | contig 21337 bp, 17 predicted proteins | sample X418_Giraffe__metabat2_high_PE_001 | metagenome-assembled genome bin X418_Giraffe
AAAATTCAGGTTGTGCAACAAATAAGCATCAAAACCCTGCTAAACAAAGTAAATTATTGATAAACAGAGTTTAATGAGCAAAAAAAAGAGAGCAACGTAAATTGCTCTCTTTCTTTAACTTAAGCTATCTTTTTAGCTCGTTATCAATCAGTTAGCTGTTACCACTCCAGAATCTTCCTGAAGTCGTAGGCTTCTGGGTTTTCGATGCCGAGAGCGCGTACTGCTTCGTAGTCCTCTGGGGTTACGTAGTGGGCGATGTAGTTGTAGTAGTTCTGGGCTGTACCTGAGTTGATGTCCACTACGCGTGGAGGGATCTTTCCTGTTGTCGGGTCCTGGAGGTCTGCGAGGTAGAGTGGAGATACGTTTCCGTATGAGTCAACGTATACCATGCAACCTGTCTTGCCCTCGCTGTAGAGCTGGTAAACTCCCATTGCGAGTTCTGTGCAGTATGTAAGGTCATATGCGACAGGATCCTGGCAGCGGACGTCGTATCCGATCTCTACCGGACGGCTCTTCACCTTGAGGCCGATCTTCTTGAACTCTGCCTCGAGGAGATCGTTGAAGAGGACAGCCTTTGAGACCTTGCCGAGCTCAGGATGGCCGTGATCGTCGTATGAGAAGTGTACGCCTGCAGCCTCCATCTCCTCAGCCTTGAACTCGTGGAAGAGTCCCTCAGCAGCTACGATAGTACCGTAGTTGATACCGAGAACCTTTCTCTTGAGGATAGCCGAGATCGAAAGCTTTACAACTTTCTCCAGGCAGATCTCAGTCTTGTTGAACATCTCAGGGATGATTGTCATAGGGCAGTGAGTAGCCTCACCGATACCTAAAGCAAGACTTCCGCAAGTACGACCCATTGCTGATATTACCAACCAGTTACCAGATGTGCGAGCATCTTCGTATACTGTGCGTGCGAGGTGCGCACCCTCGTTCTTTGCAGAGTTGTATCCGAATGTCGGAGCGTTTGCTGGAAGAGGAAGGTCGTTGTCGATGGTCTTAGGGCAGTGGATGTTTGAGATAGGATATCCCTTTGCTGCGAGGAACTTTGAGATACGGTTTGCAGTAGATGCTGTATCATCACCTCCGATAGTCACCAAAAGCTTGATATTGTTATCCTTGAACAGGTCGAGGTTGAAGTTTTCCTCGAAGTCCTTGTCAGTTGGCTTGAAGCGGCTCATTTCGAGGTAAGATCCACCTCTGTTGAAGTAACGGTCTGCCTTGAAGAAGTCGAGATCCTCAGTGCGTGCACTCTTGCTGAAAAGTCCTGAATAACCACCATGAAGTCCGATTACTCTGAATCCCTTTGCAAGGAAAGTCTTTGCCACACTCATTGACACTGAGTTCATTCCTGGTGCCGGACCGCCACCACAAAGAATAATTACTGCATCTTTCATCTTTGTCTTATTTTAAAAAGTTTATAGATTTCTTCATTCGCTTCGCCCTGTCGCAATCGGCTTGCCGCTTAATCGCAAGCGAAAGAAATGACAGGACGATTGTAAACTGCATAAAATGCGGCGCAAATTTATCATATTTTGCACGAAATTACAAGAAAAACGACAGCTCAAGACAATATTGCAGATATGAAAAGATTTCCGTAATTTTGTAAGTTAATACGCATATGGAAAAGGCACAGGCAAATATCAGGATAAACGAGCTTCGCGCAATCATCATTGAGGCGAACAGGAAGTACTATGTGGAGAACGCTCCGACACTCAGTGATTACGAGTTCGACATGGTCCTGAAGGAGCTGGAGGCTTTGGAAAAGGAGCATCCGGACCTGATCACGCCGGACTCGCCTACCCAGAAAGTCGGAAGTGACCTGGACCAGAATGCTGGAAAGAACAAAAGCAAGGAATTCCAGCAATACCCACACCGTTTCCCGATGCTGTCGCTCGGCAACACATACGACATAGCGGAAGTCCAGGCTTTTGCCGACCGTGCCGCAAAAGGCATAGGTAACACCTTCACATACAGCTGCGAACTGAAGTTCGACGGCACTGCCATATGCCTGACATATAAGAATGGAAAACTTTTCAGGGCGCTGACCAGAGGAGACGGAACAGTTGGTGACGACGTCACAGAGAACGCAAGGCAGATCGGCAACATACCGCAGCAGCTCAGCGGAAGCGGATGGCCGGAGGAGTTTGAGATCAGAGGAGAGGTATATATGCCTTGGGCAGCGTTTGACAGGCTTAACGAAGAGCGCGAGCGAGAGGAAGAGCAGCCGTTTGCCAATCCGCGCAATGCTGCGTCAGGCTCCCTCAAGCTTATTGACAGCAGCATGGTGGCTAACCGCGGACTGGAATGCACATTATACCATATGCTTGGCGAAGACCTGCCGTTCTCAACTCACGACGAAGCGTTGAGAAATGCGGGCGAATGGGGACTTCCTGTCTCTGACAAACGCAGGCTATGCAAAAGCATAGAAGAGATTGAGGAATTCATAACATATTGGGACACAGAGCGCAAGATGCTCCCGTTTGCGACCGATGGCATTGTAATCAAGGTCAATGAGCTTCAATATCAGGACGAATTAGGATATACAGCCAAGTTCCCAAGATGGGCAGTTGCGTATAAATTCAAGGCTGAGCAGGCTCTCACCCGACTTGTAAGCATAGATTATCAGGTGGGTAGAACAGGGGCCGTGACTCCTGTAGCAAACCTGGAGCCGGTGCAGCTCAGCGGCACTATTGTAAAGCGAGCTTCGCTGCACAATGCTGACCAGATGCAGTCCCTGGACATACACATCGGTGATTATGTCTATGTAGAGAAAGGAGGAGAGATCATCCCGAAGATCACAGGTGTCGAGCTTTCTCGGCGCGAGTCTGGCGTAACTCTTCCCCACTTCCCGGAGACATGTCCGGACTGCGGAGCCCCGCTTGTAAGAGACGAGCAGGAGGCAAAGGCATTCTGCCCGAACCAGTCCGGATGTCCTACACAGATTAAAGGCAAGCTGGTGCATTTCCTCAGCAGAAAGGCGATGAATGTGATCGCGGGAGACGCCACCATAGACCAGCTATACAGCAAAGGTCTGGTGTGGAATGTCGCAGACTTCTATGAACTCACAAAGGAACATCTGCTGACCCTTGACGGATGGAAAGACCGTTCGGCAGAGCGTTTCCTCAAGAGTCTGAAAGACTCGAAAGACACACCGTTCGAGCGTGTGCTGTATGCATTGGGCATAAGACATGTCGGAGAGACAACGGCAAAGTCTCTGGCGCGCCATTTCGGAAGCATTGATGCATTGATGGCGGCTGGCAAGGAGCAGCTGCTCGGCGCCGACGACATCGGTGAAGTGATCGCAGACAGCATCATGGCATTTTTTGCAGATGAAATGAACTGCGAGACAATAGACAGACTGAAGGCGGCGGGACTTAAGTTCGAGGTGGACGAGGCGCCCGAGCAGAAGTCGGACGTCCTGGCAGGAAAGACCGTGGTTGTGTCCGGTAACTTCAGTATTTCACGCGATGACATCAAGGCGCTTATAGTTGCGCATGGAGGAAAGGCTAGCGGCAGTGTGAGCGGAAAGACGGCATACCTGCTGGCAGGCGAAAAGGCTGGTCCGGAGAAGTTGAAGAAGGCGGAGAGCCTTGGAGTGAAGGTGATCGGGGAGACGGAGTTCCGGGCGCTTATCGGTGGGGAGATTCCCGGTCAAGCCGGGGATGACGGAATGATAGTAATCAAGGAAGAAGGTACTTTATTTTAAGTATATGAAAGCAGGAGATAAATATGTATTGAACCGCGTTGTAGCGGCAAATGAGACGGCGGAAATGCTCGGATCAGGCGGACTGCCTGTGTATGCGACCCCCTCGATGATATGCCATATGGAGCTGGCTTCATTCAAGTTGGCAGAGCAATATGGACATCAGACAGTAGGTACAAAGGTGGAGATTTCCCACCTGAGGGCATGCAAGGTCGGCACGGAGGTGAAGATCACAGCCGAACTGACAGAAGTTGAAGGCAGGCGTCTTGAATATATTGTCAAGGTTGAAGACGAAAAAGGGCTCATAGGTGAAGGCAGGCATCAGCGATTCATCATAGACCCTGAAAGATTTATGGCCAAGCTTGGATAATGAAAAGGATCACTAAGAAGACATACAGACTGAAGAACTTCTTCAGTGAGGAGATCTGGCAGCTCGAAATGGAAGAGTTGTCAAAGGCCAAGGCGCGCTTCATCAAATATGTGAAGGTCGCGCTTATCACCGCCAAGACGTATGCCCAGCAGAAGATCGGCCCTCAGGCCGTCTCGCTGAGCTACTTCAGCGTCATGGCGCTCGTGCCATTCCTCGCCATTGTCTTCGCTGTGACCGGAGGCCTCGGACTGGACGACCAGCTCAGAGAACTCCTGTACAACAATCTCGGCACAGCCGGAAACCAACATTTCATTGACACCGTTCTGTCGTTGGCACAGAACATCATAGACACGGCCCGCAGCGGATGGATGGGCCTGCTGAACGCTCTTCTCTTCCTATGGATCATATTCAGGCTCATGGCAGGAGTCGAGTCAGCATTCAATAATGTATGGAAGGTGAACAACTCAAGGAGCATCGTCAGAAGAGGTTCATACTATGTCCTGATCCTCCTTCTCTCCCCTTTCGTAATTCTTGTGCTTTTCTCCGGCTCTTTCTTGTATACCAATGTGCTTGAAAACATAGGACTTGACCTTGAGGCATTCTCATTCATCAAGAAACTTCTTTCGTGGCTGTTGTTCATCGTGGTTGCCTCACTGACATTCTCGGCAATGTACAAGATCATCCCAAGCCATAAAGTCAGATATGGAGTGGCTTTCAGGGCGGCAGTATTTGCAGCAGTAGCGTTCACAGCAGTTCAGTTCATGTATCTGGAGACACAGGTGTTTGTGACAAGGCTGAACGGAGTATACGGAACATTCGCAGCGATTCCGCTGTTCATGATATGGCTTAACATAAGCTGGAACATAATCCTTATGGGAGCTGAGCTCTCATATGCATTCCAGAATGTAGACACATATAATTTGGAGGATTAAAATGGGAAAGATTTCAGATTTCAATCAGCACGATTACGAGGTCATCGCAAGGGATTATGCTGATCTCAAGGAAGCGGCAAGAAAGAGATGTGCTGACCAGACAGAGCTGGACCTCGTCCAGAAAGCATTTGATTTTGCAAACGAAGCTCACAAGGGCGTCAGGAGACGCTCTGGCGAGCCATACATACTGCATCCTATAGCGGTGGCAAAGATCGTTGTCAGCAACATCGGCCTGGGATACAAGTCGATAATTGCGGCTCTTCTTCATGATGTCGTTGAAGACACAGAATACACCGTAGATGACCTTCGCAACCTGTTCGGCGACAAGGTTGCGACAATCGTAGAGGGTCTGACAAAGATCAAGACCGTGCTTGACAATGAAGACAAGGCACGCCAGAAGAGTATGCAGGCGGAGAATTTCAAGAGAATCCTCCTCACTCTTAATGACGACGTCAGAGTGGTTCTCATCAAGCTTGCCGACCGTCTGCACAACTGCAGGACCATAGAGTTCATGCCAGAGCACAAGAGGGACAAGATCCTCAGCGAGACTATGTTCGTATTCATTCCGCTCGCCCACAGGCTGGGTCTCTATAGCGTGAAGTCAGAGATGGAGGACATCTGGCTCAGATACAAAGAGCCTGATGCATTCAATCAGATTTCTGAACAGATCAACAGGAACATCATTGACAAAGACAAGAAGATCAATGAATTCATTGGACCTATAGACGAGACACTGAAGGAGGCTGGATTCACCTTTGAAATCAAGAAGAGAATAAAGACCCCATACTCCATCTGGCACAAGATGAAGACCAAGGGCATCTCCTTTGACCAGATATATGACCTATACGCCGTAAGGATCATCTTCGAACCGAAGGACAACGGAGAAAGCGAACGCGACCAGTGTTTCAAGATATTCTCGGCCATTACCAATCTATACAGATATAAGGCCGACCGTGTACGCGACTGGGTGAACCACCCTAAGAATACCGGTTATGAGGCGCTGCACTGTACTCTCATGAGCCATTCCGGAATATGGGTGGAAGTGCAGATCAGGTCCCACAGGATGAATGAAATAGCCGAAAAAGGTATCGCCGCCCACTGGGCATACAAGAAGGACGGCTTCACATCCGACGGAGAGAATGAAGTAGGCAAATGGATCAACAAGGTCAAGGAGATTCTCATGAATCCTGATGTCAACGCTCTCGACCTCCTGGACATGATCCACAACGACCTCATCAAGACCGACATCATGGTCTTCACGCCTAAGGGTGAGCAGAAGAGCATCGAAAAGGGAGCCACGGTGCTGGACTTCGCTTATGCAATCCACTCAGAGATAGGAAACAGGGCGATTGCCGCCAAAGTAAATCTCAAGCTCGTTCCACTCTCATATGTGCTGAAGACCGGTGACCAGGTCGAGATCATCACGGCCGAGAATGAAAATCCGAAACGCGAATGGCTCCAGTTCGTTAAGACTTCAAGAGCAAGAAAGACTATCCTTGACTACATGAAGAGCCAGCGTCAAAGCAGCGTCGCGCTCGGAAAGAAGCTCCTGGAGGAGCAGCTCAAAGCTATCGGACGCAGGCTTACCGACAAGGTGATCAACTCCCTCATGGATGACTTCGAGATCTTCGACAGCAAGCCGGAAGAGATGTACTTCAAGATCGGCAGCGGCCTCATCAGCCTTGAAGGCCTCTCTGAGAAACTGAAGAAATACAACGGCATCAACAAGGAATCATACTTTGTGATCTCGAATTCTGATGTAAATCACAAATACATCCTCGCATCATGCTGCACGCCTATCCTCGGCGAGAGTGTTGTAGGGTTCAAGGCTTCTGACGGCACGATAACAGTGCACAGACGCACATGCAGCACCGCCAACAACCTTGCCGCCAAGTTCGGCGACAAGATCGTGACGGTAAAGTGGGTTGCTGACGCAAACTCTGAAAACTCATATCTCGCGCGCGTATCACTAAAGGGTACGGACCGAATAGGTATGATCAACGACATCACAAGACTCACATCAAAGGACCTCACAATCAACATCAGGAGATTCAACCTCGGCACGGAAGATGGAATATTTGAAGGTTTCATCGACCTCTATGTTCATGATATAGAAGACCTTGACAAGCTGATAGAGCGTCTCAAGAAGATTCCGGGCATTGATAGTGTGATGAGGAGCGACTTATAATACGAAAGAGAATGAAGAAGTTTCTGAACAGATTTTTCCCTATAATTCCGGTTCTGGGCATATTGGCCTCACTGATGTTCTCGCATTCCTGCGCAAACACCACTACACCGCCGACCGGTGGGCCCAAGGATACGATTCCGCCGGTGATAACCAAGATATACCCGGCGCTGAATCAGGTCAATGTTCCGACCCAGAAGACAAAACTTGAAATTGTCTTCGACGAATATGTAAAAGTAAAGGATCCGAAGAGTCTCTTCCTTTCCCCTCCTCTGGAGAAATCTCCGAAGTTCAAGATCAAGGGAAAAGGAGTCGTCGTATATTTTGAGAGCGATCTGGATTCAAACAAGACTTATACCCTCGACCTCACGAATGCGATAGCAGACAACAATGAGGGCAACATGTACCCGGGCTTCACTCTCGTGTTCTCGACAGGCAGCGTCATAGACACCATGATGGTGACAGGACTTGTTCAGGACTGCAACTCACTCAAGCCTCTCAAAGGCGCGACCGTAATGCTCTATAAGGATCATGCGGACTCAGCCCTTTTCCTGAAGCGTCCTGACGCTGCCGTGAAGACTGATGAATGGGGATTCTTCTGCCTCAGGAACATTCAGGACACAGTTTACAGGATGTACGCGATCATAGATGACAACAACAATAACAAATATGATCCGGAGTCAGAGAAGGTCGCGTTCATCGACACTCTGATCAGACCCACGACTGTCGTCGTAGACTCTCTCCCTGAACTGCAGAAATACGACATGAAGGACACTGTAAGCTGTCTTGCAAGAAAGACAGAATTCGAGCTCAACGTGTTCAAGGAAAAGCCGTCAAAACAGATGATAGTAAACAAGGAGCGCGTCGGTGACAGGACTGCATACATCACATTCATGGCACCCTACGCTCAGATCGATTCGATCTGGGTCCGCGGTGTCGCTCCGGAGAACCTCATCACCCAGTTCAACATTGTAAAGGACAGCCTTGAGATTTGGGTGAATGACCCTAAGCCGCAGCCTGATACAATGTTCCTGAATGTGAAGTACATGAAGACTGACACACTCGGCATGTTGAATTCTTTCACAGAAGAAATCAAGCTGCTGAAACCGAAGAAGACTACTGGAAAGACGTCCTCAAGAGACATGAAGAAGGAGGACACGCTTGCGGTCTTCACTATCGAGGCAAAGCCGGAAACTGTCGAGCAATATGGATTTGTGATGGAATTCAAATACCCGCTCGTCGAATCAGCATTCGACTCGCTCGTCTTCAAGTCCGTAAACCCACGCCAACAGGAGTCGATCGGAAAATATACAGTCGTACAGGACTCGCTCAATCTGAGAAAGTACACAGTCACACCGGCTGAAAAGCTTCAGCCGGGATATGAATACTTCCTGAAGGTACCACATCGTAAATTCAAAGATATCAACGGATTCTACAATGACAGCACCGAGGTTAAGGTGTCACTGCCTAAGGATGACAAGCTGAGCACGATGTTCCTTGAGCTTTCAAATGTGAAGAACAAGTATATCGTTGATCTCCTTAATGAAAAGAGAGACAAAGTGTTGAGAAGCTATATCGTAGACAGCGACCAGACTCTGACATTCCCTTATCTCAAGGCATCCAAATACTCGATACGAATAACTGAGGACCTTAACAGAAACGGCATTGTCGACACAGGTATACTCCTCGAAAAGAAGCAGCCAGAAAAAGTGAGATTCTACAAGCTTGAAGACGGCACCTTCCTGATTGACATACCGGAAATGTCAGAGATAGAACAGGCCCTGGATGTTGCAGAGATGTTCAAATAATTGATTATGAGAAGAATTACAATTATAGTCATAACCATATTGTTCTCCACACTTGCTTTCTCACAAAGCAAGGTAACAGACGAATTCATCGTTATGGACGTGGATGCCATATCTGATGAACAGCTTGATACGATTGATGTCAAGAAGAAGCTTGTGATAAACGACTACACTATGGTAGGTGTGCAGTATGGCGTCGGACTCAGTCAGGTAATGTGGAATCCCAGCCAGAAACAGGACATGGTATTCGTGCCGCTGAATTTCGGAGTCACGGTGACAACATATGGAAAGATGTTCGGATATATGCCTTTCTTCGGTTTCCAGGCCGGTCTCTTCTATGCAAGAGAAGGATATCAGTTCGAATATAATGAGGAAAGGGACTATACATATAAGATCGAAGGAGCCGAGAAGGCTCTGATAGATGTTGTGGAAGCACCTGTTCTTTTCCAGTTCCACTATGACATGTGGAATTTCAAGATCCTCGCCCAGCTCGGATGCTATGCAGGATATCGTCTGAGCATCGAAAGATTCCCAGGAAAGACAGGATATGTAAGTGAAGAGGTCAGACATTCCTTCGTTGACACAGACAGAAGGTGGGACTACGGTCTGAAGGGTGGAGCCGGATTTGCATTAGTGTTCGATCCCGTTGAAATTCACTTCCAGGCAATGTACAAGCACTCTTTGTCATCTCTGTACGAACCGGATCACTACAGCCAGTATTATTATAGATTTGCATATCCGTCAAATATAATCGTTTCGGTAGGAGCACATTTCCATCTTACCAAGAGATCAGGCATGACCAAGGCTGAGATCAAGAAAAAGGCGAAGGATATGGTGTTTAACAAGCAGAGAAATGGAAACTATCAGAGTAACGGCAGGTAAAGTCACAATAGGAGGCGATGCTCCTGTAATCATACAGACTATGTGCAACACACACACCTCTGACGTAGAAGCATCTGTAAGCCAATGTGAAAGATTATATGAAGCCGGAGCCGAACTTATAAGGTTGACCGTTCCGTCGATGGCTCAGGTTGATTCACTCAAAGAGATCAAGGAGAGATTACGGGCAGAAGGCATTGACACTCCCCTTGTGGCTGACGTCCATTTCTCATCAGAGATTGCCATAGCCGCAGCTGAGGTAGTAGAAAAGGTCAGAATCAATCCGGGAAACTTCCATAAGGATCACGAGAAGGCACGCGAACAGTTTGCCAGGCTTGTAGAAGTCTGCAAAGCCAATGGAACAGCTATAAGGATAGGGTTGAACCATGGCTCGCTTGGAGACAGGATCACCAACATGTACGGAAACACTCCTCTCGCGATGAAAGAAGCTGTCATGGAATGGCTGAACATGTGCATAGAGAATGATTTCTATAATGTAGTAGTATCACTCAAGGCTAGTAACACTTTTGTTATGGTAGAGGCTTATCGCCTGTTAGCCAATGAGATGCAGAAGAAAGGCGTTATCTTCCCTCTGCACCTTGGTGTTACTGAAGCCGGTAATGGTGACGGGGGAAGAATCAAGTCAGCCGTCGGGATATCAGCCCTGCTTTCAGAGGGAATCGGCAACACAATACGCGTTTCCCTGACAGAAGATCCAGCAAATGAACTTCCTGTAGCAAGATACCTTTCTGACAGATATGGAAGACGTCTGCATTCAAGCATGGTGTCCCTCAAGCTGAACGGAAAGAAAGCAGTGGCAGAGTACGCAGCCCCTTCACGTGAAAGGCTGCTTCTCGATTTCTCATGCGACTTCGGCAAACGCCTGCTTGACAAGGAGATTGATGAAGTTGAACTAACGGGAACATATGTTGAGAACGGAGAGGAAGTTTCTCTTTCAGGATCTGAATATGCAGCATATCTCGTGGATGAACTGATGCAGGCTGCAAGAAGAAGGTTCTACAGGCCGGAATACATAGCATGCCCTGGATGCGGACGCACGATGTATAATCTCGAATCGACATTTGAGGAAGTCAAGCGTCGCACAGCACATCTCAAAGGAATGGTGATCGCGGTGATGGGCTGCATAGTAAACGGTCCTGGAGAAATGGCTGATGCAGACTGGGGCTATGTCGGAGAAGGAAACGGGAAAGTATCCATTTATAAAGGCAAAGAGCCTCTGGAACGCCATGTGCCTGAGAATGAAGCCATTGACAAACTGCTGAAATATATAGAGCAAGAGGCTGACTAAAAAGTCAATATGACACTGATTAGTCAGTATCTTGTTTTATAAATGGTTTCACGGGAGGATGATAGTGATTGCGGAGGACTCCGTTCGCTTCGCTCACTCCGGCCCCTCCCACAATCTACTTCGTCCCGCTATCGCGGAACTCGTATCTTGCGGGCCCCTCCCCCTGCCCGTGTCCGGGGGTAGACACGCCCCCGCAATCCCTACCATCCTCCCTCTTGAATATATGGTATCCAATCAGATAACTCCTTTTGTCAAGTATAACATGTTCTATAATAAGGAGTTGGACTTCTATGTATGCCCTATGGGACAGCATCTTGAGTTTGTAAAAGAAATCAAAGAGAAATCCGATCTGGGATATGAGTCAACGAAGAGCGTATATCGTGCGAAAGACTGTTCAAGATGCCCATTGAGAAGCATGTGCTATAAAGGAAAACACAATGCGAGAACCATTGAGGTGAAGCATCGCAACAATGAGCTCCGTGCAATGGCCAGAGAACTGCTGACAAGTGATGAAGGCCTGATGCATCGAAGCAGGAGACCGATCGAGCCTGAAGCCGTGTTCGGACAGATCAAATATGATAATCACTTCAAGAGGTTCAGCTATCGAGGAAGGCGACTAAATCACTTATTAGTAGCCTTCTTCGCTTTTAATTATAAGTTCCTGGGCCTTCTCCCACTGTTCTTTGGCATATTCCTGCATATCGACCACCTCATCGGTCTCGTCGACGATCTCCTGACCGATCATGGTCTCGATTACGTCCTCCATAGTGACAATGCCTCGGAATGTTCCATATTCATCAATGATAGCCGAGATATGCTCTTTCTTCTCGAGGAACTTCTCCCATATGTTTCCTACAGGCTCATCTTCTGAGAATGAAATGATAGGACGGCTGATTTCGCGTATGGTGGTTGAGAACTTATCCTCTGCCATTTTTTCGAGCACAGCCTGTCGACGCACATATCCGATCACATAATCGCTGTTATCATCATCGTATACGAGGATTCGTGAATGCGTCAATTCTGAATCGTAGAATTCACGGATAGTCATCTGGCCTTCCGCCATCTCGACAACTGAGCTTGGAGTCATGATTTCATGAGCAGTGATCTCGTCGAGCTTGAGAAGATTCTGGATCATCTTCTTCTCTTCAGTCTCGATCACCTCTTCTTCTGTGGCCACGCTTACCATCGCAGAAATGTCTTCTCTGCTGACGCTGACCTGAGTTGACCTTGACGATATGAGCCTCTGAAGATGCTCAAGAATCCATACCAATGGGAAGGATATGAAGATCATGGCATTGATGATCACCGATGCCGGCAATGCAAGTGACCTCCAGTAACTTGTACCTACCGTCTTTGGAATGATTTCCGAGAAGATCAGGATTGCCAGAGTAAATATAGTAGAAAGTACTCCGACAATCGTAGAATCATATACCTGAGCGGCAAGCGAACCTACAAGGGATGCACCCACAGTATTTGCAATCGTATTGATGCACAGGATTGCGGATATAGGACGGTCAGGATTCTGTTTCAACCGCTTGAGTCTCTGGGCTCCTTTTGCTCCCTGCTCCTCCAGTCCTGTGATATATGACAATGGAGTCGACAGCAATGTAGCTTCAAGGGTGGAGCATAGAGCTGAAATCGCTATTGCAGCGAACATTATGATGTATATCAATGATTCTTCCATCTTTATTTATGTAATTCCGCTATTATCGTTTCACTGCCCCTGACACATTCGCCGATCTTTACCTTGATCTCAGCATCCAGTGGCAGATACATGTCTATTCTCGATCCAAATTTGATTATGCCGCACTCATCTGACTTGGTTTCAACATTTCCAGGCTGAGCATAACATACGATCCTTCTGGCAAAAGTACCTGCAAGCTGCTTAAAGAACACATCACCATATTGGCTGCGCATGCCCACAGAAGTATGTTCATTGAGTTCTGATGCCTTGGGCAGATATGCCAGCATGTATTTTCCAGGATGATATTTGTAATAGGTCACCTCACCGTCTACCGGCCAATAATTTACATGGACATTGAAAAAGTCCATGTATACAGACACCTGGATGCACTCGCCTTTGATATATTCATTCTCATATACCTTGTCTATGATGACAACCTTTCCATCTGCCACTGAGGTGACATGATTGTCATCACCTACTCGTACGCGGTTCGGTACTCTGAAGAAGAAGAGCACGAATCCCATGAAGAACATAGGAATGACGCAGAGAGGATATGAAATGAAGCTCCATGGAATGAAGCGGAGTATAAGGTACGCAAGCGGTGCGCAAATGAGCCAGACCAGCAGAATTGTGCCGTAACAGTCCTTATGTATTACCATATCAATTGTAAATGCAGTAAATGTGCCTTATAAAAGCGCAAAAATACGAATTATTTGGCAATTAGGCAAATAGGGCTACAGACACATCACGTCCCAGGCTACAAGATAGATGATTCCGATCGGAACCGCTATGAGAGCGCTGTCAAATCTGTCAAGCAGACCGCCATGTCCAGGGATGATATTTCCTGAATCCTTGACATCATAGTGTCTTTTCCACTGGGACTCTATAAGGTCTCCATATACGCCCGCAATATCCAGAAGGACAGCCATCATGATGCAGTGAATGAGATCAGCAGTCGCACATTTGCCGCTGACCGGGAACAGTCCAAGATAATAAAGAATGACAGAGATAGCTATGGCCATCAGCATTCCGCCCCAGAAACCGATCCACGATTTCTTTGGAGAGATTGACGGAAAGAGCTTCTTTCCGTATTTCTGACCGAGTGTGATGCCGAACAGGTATGCTCCCACATCAGAGCCCCATATTATTGCAAAGAAGCAAAGAAGCAGCATTCCGTTGAATGTACCCTCTGCAGAAAACGCCGCAAAGTTGAGTACTGACCAAGGAACAGCTATGTAAATGATTGCTGTATAGAGATTTGCAAACTTGTTGAAACGGGATTTATCCTTTACATAAAGAGAATTTATCATAAGGATGAATACCGGAACAAAGGCTAGAATGACAAGTCTTCCAGGAAAATTGAATCCTCTGTAAAGATATACAAGTGTAAACAGGGTGACACCTGCAACAATGGAAAGAATCTGAGAATACCTGTATTCCTTTCCACAGGTCATCCTCAGAAACTCCCACATCATCACGATCAATGCAAAAAGCATCACCGCTCCGAATATATACTTGTTGGTAAGGAACGCGGCAAGCATTATTGCCGCGAACCCTATTCCTGAAATCGTTCTCTTGACAAAATTATTCATCGGTATCAGTCTCTTCAGCGATCTCTTCCGGATCCTTCGGAATATCTTCTCCCTTCGGAGCACCAGCTCTCGGGCCGAAGATCCTTTCAAGATCATCTGCAAAGATAACCTCTTTCTCCAATAATATTGCAGCAAGCTGACTAAATCCTTCAAAATTTTCCTTAAGGATGTTCTCAGTCCTGTCATGGATTGCCTGGACAAGGTCTTTCACCTCCTTGTCGATCAGTTCGGCAGTCTTCTCGCTGTATGGCTTTCCGAAGTCGTATGCGCGAGCTCCTGTCGAATCGTAGTATGAGATGTTGCCGACCTCATCGCTCATGCCATAATATGTAACCATCGCATAAGCCATCTTGGTCAGACGCTCAAGATCGTTCAATGCTCCGGTCGAAGGCTGGCCGTTCACGATCTCCTCTGCAACACGGCCTCCGATAAGAGAGCACATCTCATCTATCATCTGATCCTTTGTCACAAGCTGTCTCTCCTCCGGCAGATACCATGCAGCTCCGAGAGCCTGTCCTCTTGGAACGATAGTGACCTTGAAGAGTGGATTTGCATTCGGAAGGAGCCAGCTTACGGTAGCATGGCCTGCCTCATGGTGTGCTATAGACCTCTTCTCCTCAGGAGTTATGATCTTCGACTTCCTCTCCAGTCCTCCTATGATCCTGTCTACAGCATCCAGGAAGTCCTGCTTGTCTATTGCGTTCTTGTTCTTTCTTGCAGCAGTAAGTGCCGCCTCGTTGCAGACATTGGCGATATCAGCTCCGGAGAATCCCGGAGTATGCTTTGCAAGGAACTCGAGATCGAAATCATCTGCAAGCTTGAGGTTTCTCAGATGCACCTGGAAGATCTCTTCCCTCTCCTTGAGGTCCGGAAGTTCCACATGAATCTGGCGGTCGAAACGACCTGCACGCATGAGCGCCTTGTCAAGAATATCTGCACGGTTGGTAGCAGCAAGAATTATGACTCCGGAGTTTGTACCGAAACCGTCCATCTCTGTAAGAAGCTGGTTCAGAGTGTTCTCACGTTCATCATTAGAAGAAAATCCGCCATTCTTGCTTCTTGCACGGCCGACTGCGTCGATCTCGTCAATGAACACGATGCATGGAGCCTTCTCCTTTGCCTGTCTGAAGAGGTCACGTACTCGTGAAGCTCCCACACCGACGAACATTTCAACGAAATCAGAGCCTGAAATCGAGAAGAACGGCACGTTCGCTTCACCGGCCACTGCCTTTGCAAGCAAGGTCTTACCTGTGCCCGGAGGGCCTACGAGGAGGGCTCCCTTAGGAATCTTGCCTCCGAGAGCAGTATATTTCTTAGGATTCTTGAGGAAATCCACGATCTCCATCACTTCATCCTTTGCTCCATACAATCCTGCAACATCCTTGAATGTAACCTGCGTATCACCTTTCTCCGCAAGCTTTCCTGTGGACTTGCCTACATTGAAGATGCCGCCCGGACCATTAGGTCCGCCGCCACCCATGTTCCTGTTCATTCCCCTGAACATGAACACCCACATGAGGATGAGAAGAAGAGGGAAAATCAGCCATTCGAGCACGCTCCACCAGCTTTCATGATTTTCTATGACGACCTTCACCTGGCGGTCTTCAGGAAGCTGGGCATTGAGTTCTCCGAACATCTCCTCGGCATTGAAGCTGCCTGAAACCAGGAATACGAAATGCGGAGACTTCTCGGGAACCTTGCCGGCAAACTTGTCGGCATACTTCTCGAGTCTCTCCGGCCTCATGGTGACACGTCCCTCATATTCATTCCTTACGAACACGACCTCCTTGATGTCTCCTGCGAGCCATTGCTTCTGCACGTCCGCCCACTCCTCCTTCTGAGGGTTGGCACCTCCCTGGTTGAAGAACATCCAGCCTATGGCGACAAGCAGGATGAAGTATATCCAGGAAATGTTGAATCTGATCTTTATCGGCTTGTTGCCGCGTGGATTATTGTTGTTTTCTGACATATTCGCTTTGATTAGTCTTCGTACACGGTGCGTTCTGCGTCTGCCCAGAGATCTTCAAGCCTGTAGAAAGCCCTGTAAGGTGTCTGGAACACATGCACCACGACATCACCATAGTCAAGGATCACCCAGAAGGCATTCTCCTTGCCCTGAGTCCTGATGACCTTCCTTCTGCATTTTTCAATCATCCTGTCCTCCACATTATCAGCAATCGCCACTACATTTGGAGTTGAATCTGCATTGCATACTATGAAATAATCTGAAATAGCTGTTCCGATCGGCTTGAGGTCAAGTGATACCACATCCTTTCCTTTCTTCTCAAGCATTGCATCAGCAATGACCTTAAGTACGTTGTTGTCCATATTAAGAATTTATGTTAAATTTGTGAAAATACGGACAAAGATAATCAAATTCCGCACCATGACAAAGAGGACTGACATTATATGGATTGAAAGGGTCGATTCGACCAATGAAGAGGCTAAAAGGCGCATTTCTGACATTGACAATTTGTCAGTCCTGTCAGCATTCGAGCAGACAGCGGGACGTGGACAGAGAGGTAACAACTGGTCAAGTAAGAACGGAGAAAACCTCTTGTTCAGCATCATCGTCAAGTTCGGCCAGGACGGTGTCGAGCCGCTGCAGGCATATGATCAGTTTGTGATAAGTGAGATTGCCGCACTCTCTGTCGTGGATCTGCTTGCGATCAATGACATAGAGGCGAGGGTCAAATGGCCGAACGACATCTATGTAGGCACAGAAAAGATCTGCGGCATACTCATAGAGAACTCACTGTCAGGCAGCGAACTGAGTCACAGCATCATAGGAATCGGCCTTAACGTCAACCAGACGGAGTTTGACCCGACACTCCCTAACCCTACGTCTATGCAGAGAATCAGCGGGGAGCACTACGACACACATGGTATTCTGGAACAGTTCACCGACATATTCAAAGATTACCTGGACCGATACTGTCACATCAAAGGCGGATACGGAAGGCTGAGGAAGCTTTATCTCGCGCAGATGTGGAGGAAGGACGAGCCTTCGACCTTCATAGACCACACATCGGAGCAGCCTGCTGAATTCAAGGGCACCATACGGGGATTATCTGACGTAGGACACATGCTTATAGAAGACGAAGAAGGCGAACTCAGAGAATTCGCCTTCAAGGAAATATCATACATATTGTAGTCAGCCTCTCATTCGAGCCACCACGGCAGCAGGATCCTCAGCCTTGAATACAGCACTTCCCGCAACAAGGATTTCTGCTCCGGCCTCAATCAATGCTTTGGCATTGGCAGGTCCTACTCCTCCGTCAACCTCAATCGGCAGATCCAGTCCCTGACGTGCGATTTCCTCACGTAACGTCCTTATTCTCAGATAGGTATCCTCGATGAATTTCTGTCCGCCGAAACCAGCATAGACAGACATCAGCAAGATGAAATCAGCATCCTTCAAATACGGATAAAGGCTTTCAACAGGGATGTCCGGATTTATGACAAGACCGGCCTTCACTCCCAGAGAACGGATATCTCTTAAAACCGCAGCCGGATCCTCAGTGGCATTCAGATGGAATGATATCATAGAAGCGCCTACCTTTGCAAATCTCTCGACATACTTCTCAGGATTCACTATCATAAGATGCACATCAAGGGGCTTTACAGCGATTGAAGATATTGCTTCAACTACGGGAAAACCATAAGATATGTTGGGAACAAAGGTTCCATCCATGATATCAAGATGGAATATGTCGGCATATTCATTGACAAGCCGCACATCTTTTTCCAGATGCAGAAAATCTGCAGCAAGCATTGAAGGAGCAATCTGTATCATATTATCTGAAATTCACTATAACATCATTCAACAAAGCCACGAACTTATCAAGGGAAGCAAGGTCAAGTCGCTCTCCTGGAGCATGGACTCCGCGAAGTGTCGGTCCGAATGAAACCATGTCGAGTCCAGGGAACTTCTCGGTGAAGAGTCCGCACTCGAGACCTGCATGAATCGCCTTCACTTTTGGCTCAACTCCAAAGAGTTTCACATAAGACGCCACACATGCGTCTCTGATCGGAGATTCAGCAGCAGGGGCCCATCCCGGATATTCACCTTCGTGCTTCACCACTGCACCTGCCAGAACGAAGCATGCTTCCATCTTGGCGGCGGCGGCTCGGCGAGCTGCGGTGACGCAGCTGCGCTGGCTCGAGCCGATGCGGATGACTCCCGGCTCCGTCATCTTCACTGAAGCAAGGTTTGTAGATGTCTCCACAAAGTTCTCTATCTCCTGACTCATGGCGAGCACTCCATGAGGCGACGCACAAAGAGCCGTCACGAGATTCCATGCTGTCATCTCGTCAATTGCCTTTTCTACAGCCACAGCCTCAGCATATCCGACCTTCAGTTCTGTCTCTACGGTTCCGTATTCCTCAGCAACATCTGCCGCGAAACCTTCCATGCGCTCGTTGATGATGTCAAGAGTGTCAGGCTCTGCCGCAATCACAGCTTTTGCCTCACGGGCTATCGCGTTGCGCTTGTTGCCTCCATCTATCTTCACAAGCTGCCAGTCAAGGTCAAGGCAGCTGTAGAGGAATCTGCCAAGAAGTTGCACAGCGTTTGCGCGACCCTTGTTTATGTCATCTCCGCTGTGACCGCCCATTGCATCCTTGACGAAAACTTCCTCAAACTCGAAGTCTTCCTGCACCGGAACTTCTGTGTAATGGAATTCTGCTGTTGTGTCAAGTCCTCCAGCACATCCAACGAAAATCTCACCCTCATCTTCAGAATCGAGATTGAGGAGGACCTTTCCGCTGAAGAAACCTGGCTGAAGAGCCATCGCGCCGTCAAGGCCAGTCTCCTCGGCTGTTGTAAACAGACACTCGATCTTTCCACATGGCACGTCGCTTACAAGAACCGCCATCTGAGCAGCCACTCCGATTCCGCAATCTGCGCCGAGAGTCGTGTCAGGAGCGATCATCCAACCATCCTTGATGATGTATCTGATCGGATCCTTTGCAAAATCGTGCTCTACTCCCTCGTTCTTCTCGCAGACCATGTCTGTATGACTCTGAAGAACGATGGTTGGAACATTCTCAAATCCCGGAGCTGCCTCCTTGACTATCAGGACATTGCCTGCCTCGTCTGTCTTGCACTCAAGATTATTCTTTGCCGCAAATTCCTGAAGGTATGCGACGATCTTTTCCTCATGTCCCGACTCTCTCGGAATAGTAGTGATCTCCTTGAAGAAGGAAAGTACCTGGTCTGAATTCATATGTATTTGAAATTAATTATCGTATGAGAACAAATATAATACAAAAAATCCAATCCCAAAGGCTTGGAATTGGACTTTATCTCTTGACTGGAACGAGAAGTTTCTCGATATCCGTCACATACTGCTTGAATGTCTTGTCTGTAGACATCAGGTCTGTCACTGTCGTGCATGCATGAAGTACCGTTGCATGGTCCTTGCCGCCGATTTCCGATCCGATTGTCGAGAGTGAGCAGTTGCTGATCAGAATTCTTGACATATACATCGCGATCTGTCTTGCCTGAACTATCTGACGCTTGCGTGTCTTTGAAAGAAGCTCCTCTCGTGAAATCCTGAAGTAGTCGCAAACGACTCTCTGAACCTTGTCGATAGTCACATCGTTCTGGTCTTCTCCGACAATCTTCTCTGTGATGGACTCAGCGAGCTGGACAGTGATCTCCTTGTGTGCGAGAGTCGCATTTGCAAGAAGAGAGATAAGCGCTCCTTCAAGCTCTCGGAAATTAGACTTGATCCTGTGAGCCAGGAACTCAAGCACATCCTTGCTGAGCTGAATGCCTTCCCTGTCAGCCCTTGCGCGAAGCATTTCAAGCCTTGTCGCATAATCCGGCTTCTGAAGCTCCACCGAAAGACCCCACTTGAGTCTTGATAGAAGCCTTGCCTCGAAATGCTCGAGCTCAGCAGGGGCTCTGTCAGAAGTAAAGATCAGCTGCTTGCCGGACTGGTGCAGATGATTGAAGATGGCGAAGAATGCATTCTGTGTGCTTGGTCCGTTAAGGTCCTGGATGTCATCCATGATGAGCACATCCATCTTCTGATAGAATGCTATGAAGTCTGTAAACTTGTTCTTGACTGCAACGGCATCCATGAACTGTGTCTTGAACCTGCTTGCAGGAACATAAAGGACTACGAGATCAGGATATTTCTTCTTGATGGCAATACCTATCGCCTGTGCAAGGTGTGTCTTTCCAAGACCAGGGCCACCGAAAAGGAAGAGCGGGTTGAAAGGAGTCTTGCCCGGTGCGGCAGAAATGCTCTCACCTGCAGTGAATCCCATCCTGTTGCACTCGCCTACTACGAGGTTCTCGAAACAGTAAACAGGATTAAGCTGTGGATTTACCTGAATGCGCTGTACTCCAGGGAAGACGAACGGGCCAGGGTTTCCTCCCCTTGCGTATGTCTCTACTGAAATCGACTTGTTTACCGGAGTGTTGCCGTGAGCTGCCGGATATGAAAGCGGCTGAGCCTTCTGGACTGGCGCAATGACATATCTGAGTTTTGCTGCAACTCCCAGCTCCTTCTTAAGAGCTGCCTTAAGAATGTCGAGATATGCATCCTCAAGATATTCGCGGAAGAACTCTGACGGAACCTCGATCTTCAAAGTCGAGTCTTCCAGTGCAACAGGCTTGATCGGCCTGAACCACACGGCAAACTGCTTTGGATCGATATTCTCCCTGATGAAGTTCAGGCAGTTGTTCCAAACCAATATGTGTCTTTCCGCCGTCATTTACAAGATTTATATCAAGTTTCAGGTGTTGTTGTTGAAATCGGTTACAAAGATGAGGAAAAAAAAATTATAAAAAATAAATTTTTCTATTGTTTTTTAATTTTATTTTACAGGCATAAAATATTTTTCGCAAGCGGGCTACTTTTGCT
>X418_Giraffe__coassemble_51_pt1 | contig 19921 bp, 25 predicted proteins | sample X418_Giraffe__metabat2_high_PE_001 | metagenome-assembled genome bin X418_Giraffe
TAGCTCAGTTGGTAGAGCACGACACTCTTAATGTTGGGGTCCAGGGTTCGAGCCCCTGGGGGAGCACAAAGGCGGTTTTTTAACCGCCTTTTTTGTTTCTAATCGGCCTCTGAAGTACTTTAGAGGCCGATTCTGTTTTCTGTGCATTACCGGAAATACTGAAAACTGTGCATGAAAGTGTTGTTAAACTGTGGTTTGTTTTTCAGCAGGTTTGTCAGGAGTCCGAAATACCGGTAAAATTTGGTGAAACAGATAACGCTTCCGAACTTTGGTTAATACAATAGAAAAAAGAACACAGTTTTGACACAGTTTGCTGAATAAAAAGTGCACAATTGTCATTAAATCAAACCACAGTATTAACTAAAACAACAGCGTTATGGCACTTCAATTTTACCTCACCACGCATGCACTGAGAAATGGTGAACATGCTATCCGTGTCTCGGTACACATCGCCAATACCCGTCTTCAGACTACTATTGGAATATCTGTCAATCCTGACTTCTGGCTCGATGCAAAACAGAAGGTTAAGAAAGGGACAGTCAATTCCAAGGGAATGAAGTTCAACGAAATTAATGATAAACTGGCTTCCATAGTCAAGGCATTTACTGCATTTGAGAATGACAACAATGGAGCACCGACGACGCTCTCTATTCTTAAAGAGATTCTTAATAAGTCTCTTTATGGCGAGAACGGCAAACCGATGAGAGATAAGTATAGTTTCTATGAAACATTTGATATGCTTGTCGCAAAGGCAAAGGTTGAGTGCCAATGGTCGGAAAGCACTATCAAGAAGTATGGTACATTCAAAAAACATCTTCAATCCTTCGCTCCTAAAACCCGGTTCGCTGAATGGGATAAGGATATGATCAATAGATTCATAGTGTTCGAAGGCAAGAAACTGAAGATGATGGATTCGTCGATTCAGAAGGATGTCAAGATGCTGAAATGGTTCTTGCGGGGAGCTATGGAAGTCGGGGCAAAAGTTCCAGCAGACTTTCTGAATTTCAGGTATAAGTTCAAACTGATAGAAAAGGAAGTCGTATTCCTTACTTGGGATGAACTTATCAGACTATATACCTTTGAAGTTCCTGAAGAAGGTGCAGTTGTTCGCCTTAAAGATATTTCAGGACTGATATATAAGAAAGAGGTCAGGAACAGATCATCTTTGCTGAAAACACGAGATTTGTTCTGCTTCTGTGCATTTACAGGACTACGATACAGCGATATGGCCGCACTCAAGAGAACGGATATCACCAGCGACTTTATAAATGTCATTACAGAAAAGACAGATTGTACCCTTAAAATCCCTCTCAATGCCTATTCGCGAGCAATTCTTCAGAAATATGAGGATGAGAGATATCCCGGCAATCTTGCCCTGCCTGTCATAACCAACCAAAAGATGAACGAATATCTCAAAGATCTCTGCGAAATATGTGGTTTCAATACACCGATAAAGTACAGTTATTATAGGGGACGTGTAAGATACGATGAAGTGTACCCTAAATGGCAACTCCTTGGAACTCACGGTGCCCGCCGCACCTTCATATGCGTTTCCCTCGAACTCGGCATCCCCGCTACTGTTATCCAGAAGATCACCGGACACACCAACGAAGCCGCTATGCGCCCCTACATCGCCATTACCGACAAAACCATTCGGGAGGCTATGGACTTGTTTTCTAGGAGGGGAGGATGAATCAACGGATGTTTCTATTCCTGTAGTCGATCAATCAACACTCACTAGTTCATATCCACTGATAGAATCGTATTCTTTTTGCCATTTCATTTTGTAAGAAGAACGCTACTTTTATAGCCATAACGGCTGTTGAACGTTCTTTAATAAGACTGTTACTGCTATTTCTGTTTCAGACTCTATTGTAGTCTATTGGATTGAAACTCGAAGAACTTTTGGAAGACATTAGAGTTTAATAGGTAGTTGGAGTTCATCAGGAGAGCCAAACAAATACCTACAAAGTGACGCACCTCTCCCAACCCCTCCTGTCTTCTGACGATATTTGCCGATAAATCGCTGATAATTCAATCCTGTAGATACATGCAAGTAAGAAATTTGCTATATTTGTTGATTGACATAGAATTGCGGATTTTATGGAAAAGAAAGTAAGTTACATAATTGCTGTCATCAACGAGTTTGCCATGGCACATACTCTTAATTCCCAGCAGGCCTATCGTTATCTCCTCCGCTATAAAGGATTGGAGTTCGTCGATAAGTACTACGACATAGAACACACCCTCTCTTTTGAGGATGTGGTGGAAGATCTTACAGACTATTGCAGAAGAAATGGAGGAGCCTTGGCATGAGACTATATCACGGATCATCAGTATTTATTGACAAGATCGACATGTCCTTGTCGAAGGTAGGTAAGGACTTCGGTTGCGGTTTCTATCTGTCTCCTGATAGAGAGCAGGCCGAGAAGATGGCTGCAAAGAAAGCGGAGCAGATCCACTGTGACACTCCTTGTGTTACGGAGTTCGAGTGTGACGAACCATCGATGAAGTCCGAACTGAAGGTACTGGAGTTTGATAGTTACAGCAAAGAATGGGCAGAGTTTGTCCTTGAGAATCGCAAGAACAGGACAAGGCAGAATATCCACGATTATGATGTCGTCTATGGACCGATAGCCAATGATGATGTCGGACTTTTGATCCGACGTCTGACAGCAGGACTGATAGATGTAGATAAGTTTCTGGAGGAACTGAAGTTTAAGAAGGGCATAACCTTCCAGTATTTCTTTGCAACGGAGAAATCCATTAAATATCTTGACAGGGTATGAGTAAGGAAATGTTTATGATAGAGGAACTGGTCAAGGAAATGGCCCTCATTCTTATCAACGAGAAAGGAATGAGTATGATGCAAGCCCTTGACGCGATCTATAACTCTGACACGTATTCCAGCCTGATAAATCTGAAATCAGGCTTGTACAGCCAGAGTACCGCCTATGTCTATGAATACCTGGACAAAGAATTGTCTACCGGCTCTATGTCCTGACACTCAAAAAAGCCTTGATTTTGGAAGTGATGTGACCCCCAAAAGTTGGTACCGGATCAAGGCTTTTCTTATAGACTATGTGTAAGGTCGGACCGATAAATCCGATTTTGCATTTTATATAATTGAAATTATAGGTTTTGTCCCGTTTTTTGCGTAAAAAACGGGACATTTTTGCAACAGTTATTTGCAAAATATGTTGCAATAATTCAGGAATTATCTGCTTAACGCATTGATATCTTGTTCTTTTCGTTGCTGCCATCTGTCGAAAGTCGAAGTAGTGGAATCCCAGCCTTATCTAATATGGAATTCTTTTGTTCATCACGTTTTGCCTGCTCGGAGCCTGCTTGATGGAAGGCCATGCCGTCTACTTCGATTGCGAGTATTGGATGCTTGGTGGTCTTATTGTATAAGACGAAGTCCACCAGAGTCCAAGATCTATTGGCATAGGCTTTTTCGCTTTCAGTCAGGAGAATGTCGGATTTTACGAGGAGTCGGAGTGGATACTGAGGCATTATGCCGAGATGATTCCATTCCGGTATGCTTACAATCTGTTCCAACAGTGCGAACATTATATTTTCGGACTCGTATTGAGATACGGAAACTCTGGTCTGTATGAACTTCTTTCTTTCTTCAGCATATTGTCCGTACAGTATGTCGAATATCGAGCATATCTGACTTTCCTTGACTTCGCCGTTATAGTAAGTGATATAGTCAACCAAATCGCGTATGTTGCTATCCTTGATGTCATTTCCTGTGACCGCAAGGATGAACTTCTTCTTCGCGCGTGATACTGCGACATTCAACAGGTGTGGGTCGTCAATGAATTCCTGAATCTCATTGCTGACTGTGGATAGGATAATTACGTCATTCTCCCTTCCCTGAAATTTATGGATCGTAGAAACTGGGAATGCTGGCAATCCATTTTCCTGCAGCATCTCACTGATCAGTTTTGCCTGATCTCTATATGGAGTTATTATTCCTATGTCATTATAACTCGATACAAGACTTTTCACTATGTCAATCACTTCTTCAGCCTGTCTTCTGTTGTGAGTCCCTCTTGCGTGGTTACCTTTGACTGAACGGAGTATAGACAATGGCTTTTCTTCGGTTTCCCTTTTGGTCATTATCACCAACTGATTGTTGTAGAACTGCTTGTTACAGAAACCGATAATCAAAGGATGGCATCTGTAATGCTCTTTCAGGAGTGTCACAGGGACATCAGGGAAAACTTTTAATATTGAATCAAGGAAACTGTTATTTACAAATCTGTATCCTTCCGGTAAATTTACCTCGTTGAAAACCTCATTGGCATATTTTTCGTCTTTATTTACTACGACATTCGGCAATTGTTTAGGGTCACCTACAATAACAGCAGATTTGACACAATTCAATGCAAGTGCACCGGCAGATATGTCAACCTGAGATGCTTCGTCCATAATGAGATAGTCAAATGGAATAACTGGATTGATGTTTGTCGTTGCTGAAAAAGTGGTACTGGTGACGATAGGGTAGTCCTTGAGAAAGTTTTGCGAGTCGTTGAATTCTATATCCTGTCTCTCATAAACTTTGCGATTCTTGTGTTTGCCGAATTTTTCCGCAAGGAATGACTTCAGGAACTCTATGGAGATTTCCTGATATTTCTTATATGAGCTCTCGAATAATGCAATGCTTTTCTTTAAATTCTCAATGGATGAAATGACTTGCTCATATTCCTTCCTCTGTATGCTGCTCTCTATGATGCTTCTGTCCGTGATTTTCAATCCGGAAAAGAAGGCTTTGATTTGGGTTATCAGCCGCAATTTCCCATATTTCTGGATTTCTTCGTCATACCGTAGAAGGAGTTTATACAATGAAGATAATGATCCGGATGGCAACTTTACATTATGCTGTTGAACTTCATCTTTCAGTTCCATCTGATAGCGGAGTTCTGCTTCCTGCTCGTTAAGTTCCGCGACTCTTGCCTGCGATTCAAAGTAAGTCTTTAGACCTTTTTCAATCCTCTTTATTTCTTTCCTTAACTCAGCTTCTCTAAATGCACTGACTTTCCATGAAGAAATATCAGGCAATTCGCCGGTTTGTGATTTGATGAACTCTTCCTTGTTTTCGACCTTACCAAGGCTTGCAACAAGAAAGCCCAAACCATATTCAGGCTGAGACAATTTCTCCACGACATTGCTGACTGCGGAGTTATTGTTCGATACTATGAGACAATTCTTGCCATATAGCAGAAGATTGGCGATGATATTCAGGATTGTCTGAGTCTTTCCCGTCCCTGGAGGACCTTGAATGACAGATAGCCTGTTTTCAAGAGCATTTCTGACAGCATTGTATTGGCTCTCATTGCATCCGAACGGAAATATCATCAGAGGACAATATGATTCCTCTGATTTATATAATTCGGGTTTGCAGTAAGAGGCGAGCAATGAACCTTTGAATAGATATTTGACATTGTCGTACTTCTGCCTCAAGGAGGTCATGCTTCCGTCACCGGTATCAATCGTACTGATTTCTGATAATAACGAAAGGTATCCGAATACTTTAGGAGTCCCATATGCGAGTAGCGAACTTTCGATTTTGGCATCTCTTGCCAGAACATAATTAACAAACCCTTTCTTGGATTCGATTCCGTATGCCTGGTCCTTTCCGTATATGTGTATTCTGGATGAGATGTAATATTGGTCAGAATTGCCTTTGACCCTGAAGTCACCGTCAATTGTGCGTGTGTATGGGAAATATGTAACATCTGCAGGGTTGTAATTGAGAGTTGCTCCTTTTGCAAAGGTGATTCTAAGTATAGGGTTGCCGTAATAGGTTCCCTTCTGGCACTTGACAATATTGCCATAAAACTTACCCTTGATAAGGTATAATCCATTAGGAGTTGTCTCGCTTTCTCGCAGCATTGAACATTATTCTTACTAGTCCCTTGCAAATATACAAATAAACTCCCTTCCTTTATAGCCCCAACGACTGTTGAACGTTCTTTAATAAGACTGTCACTGCTGTTTTGTGTTTCAGACTCTATTGTACTCTATTAAACTGAAACTCGAAGACCTTGCAGATATTTGATGGAGATTTGTACTGTATCATACTCTAACGAACTGAAATTCATAATCGCTTTTGACTGTTTGTATTTCTGTTGTTTGCTTAAGCTATGGGTATTGATTACCAGTGCTTTACATGTCAGACTATTCCCCCTGGGGGAGCACAAACGGAGTTCAGAAATGAACTCCGTTTTCTGTTATATGCCTGAAATACAGTCTTAAATCCACGTTTTTTGCTTCTTTTGAGGATTTGATTGGCATTTTGAGCGGCAAATCCTCAAAATTGACGGGTCTGTGTGGATTTGTTTTGCCGCATCAAAGTTTCTGTGATAATATATCTTCGATTTCTTCCGACGATGGTCTCGGGGCATTGTCATTGACGATTTTTCCGTTCATGTCGATTATCATGTATCGGGGAATAAGTTGGATGTTATACTCATACATGAACTTAGCGGCTTTCGGGTTAAGGATGCGATAGACCTTGCAGTCTGTCAGTTTCAGCTTATCAAGTGATCCGCACATCTTGCTGTGGTCTTCGTCAGTTGACAGATAGATGAATTCGACATCCTTGCCTTTCATTCTTTTGCGAAGCTCTGCTGCCGGCTCCATCTCCGCACAGCATGGACGACACCATGAAGCCCAGAAGTCGACATACACGACTTTGCCTTTCAGACCGTCCAGAAGCTTGTTCAGATTTGTCTTCTTCCCGTCCGGGCTCATCAGAAGCACTTCGTTTTCGACCATCATATCTTCTGCAAATGCGTCATGATACCTCTCTGTCAGCGTTTTTGCAAATGTGGAATCAACTGCTGCAACAGTCATGTCCACATACTTCTTACTCTTGTGCTTCGGGAAGTCCTGAACCATGCCGTCAAGGGTTCGTATCAGGAATGTTTCAAAGAATGGAGTTCCCTTTATGAGTGTGTCGTTCTGAAGCTTCGCATATGTATATTCCCAGTCGCATGTGCTTCCTTGTGATACCTGTACATATTTAGGGAAGTAGCTTGAATACGCAACAGAGTTCATGAATCCTTTGTAGAATCCATACACATCAGAGTCGAATCTGTCCTTGTCATAGTCTGCTCTGAAAATGGAATCTGCAACTGCCTCTGCAACGGATCCCTTGTACCCGAATACTTTACGCTTCTTGAGCGACCATCTGTTCCTTTCCTTGAAATATCTGTATGCCGGCTCGGAGAACATACCTTCGGTATTTAACGAATCGATCCAGACATTTTCTTTCTCAAGAGTTTCCACGATGGCGTCATTATGCCGCATTCCATACTCATTCCATGCCTTGAATCCTCGCCTGAAGTCGAAGTCATAGATGTCCCATAACAAAGTATGGTGGTTTTCCACCTCTTCGATTGTCAGCCCTTCGTATGAGCCGAATCTCTCCAGATATGCCTTGCGGTATTCAGTATCAAGTGGTTTTGCATCTCGATTCAGTATGCTGATCTGAGGTTGCGCTCGTGAATAAATCTTTGACGTATCCCTCCTGATCCGCACCGTATCGCCCTTATGGGCAATAAAGTCGCTGGATGCATGAGGATTGAAATTGTATTTCACAAACATCCATTCAGCGTCCAAAGTCACCGAAGTCGTATCACCGCTTTCTCGTATGTCAGTGATGTCTTCAGCAGGGTCGATTGAAAGATATGTGAATGGAGCATGATTCGTCCTCATCGAATAGGCTCCCTCCTCCTTCCCATATTCAAAGTAAAACCTGTCAGAGTAGGCGAGACCGTCGACTATGATTACGACTTCATTAAATGTTTCTTGCCTGGTGGAACATCCGATTGAAAGTGTCAGTAAGACAAATATTGTTAAAATACGGTGCATCGTTTTTATTTCCTTTTCCTTTGAACAAATTGAAATTTACCAATTAATGGACTTACTAAACTTACAATAATTTTGTTAGTATTCGTTGTCCAATAAATCATATAGTGCCTGATTGGGGTCGGGAATCATCCCTATGTTGCTATCTCCCAGTTCCAAAATAAGGTTAGGAGCCTCCTGATAGGATTGCCAACGAGGCAGTCCGTTGCCGTTGGGGTTCAGAGTCTTGACAAAATTCATCCAGTAGGTAAACATCTTTCTTGCGAATGTACGGTCTTTGTTGTCCCATTTGGTCTGGGTGTCAGGATTGAAGTAAGCATAGCTCATCTCCGTTCCATGGAAGGGTTGCATGCCACTTGAAGATACATGGGTGTAATAATATAGGTAGGTTGGGCAGGCGCCAGACTTGGATTGTGCCTCCGCCCACTTCCATGTGGGCCAACCTATGGAATAAAGTCCTGTGATTTGTTCCGCGGAGCGTTTCGCCTCTTCCTTGGACGTCCCAGGATAAAGGGCCTTGACTGCATCTGCTTTGTCTCCGAAGATGTCTCGCAGAGATTTGTCATAGGATTCAGGAGAGGGGTTTTGTCCAATGGTGAAGAGTGTTCCTTCTTCGGCATTGTATCCCGCCAGTAGCGCCACATCGTTCTGCCCACCTTTAGCGAAGATGTCCCACGCCAGTTCGGGAAGGGCATATCCGTCCACACAGATACTGATTTCCGATAGTTCGTGTTTCAGGAGGTCTTCGGCTTTCATCGCCCGCAGTTCGGCCAGCGAAGTAGCATCGCAGTCGGCCATATATTTCAAGCCGTTCTGCTCGGCACGATCCTGGGTGAACAATGGCGAGGCAAGAACAGGGGCAACGAACGTTGCACTCTCTCCGATGGCTGCCCTGAACAGATCTTTGGCAAGTGGAGAGGCGCACAGGGCACTTACGCTTTGCGAACCGGCAGACTCCCCTGCGACAGTCACTTTAGACGGGTCGCCACCAAACTTTGCGATGTTGCGCTGCACCCATTCAAGAGCGGCTATCTGGTCGAGCAATCCATAATTGCCAGACCCTTTCCCCGACTCCTCCGACAGTTCAGGAAGTGAGAGGTAGCCGAAGACACCCAGCCGGTAGTTAATGGTCACCATAATGACACCGTTTCGGGCTGCTTCCTCACCATTGTACATGTCTTCTGAACCAGAGCCGCTGCGGAGCGCGCCGCCGTGGATGAACACCAGCACCGGATAAGGCTCCACACTCTTCCGTGCCGGCGCCCACACATTCAGATAAAGACAGTCCTCGTCCATAGGCTCGTAATATTCAGGAGCCACGGTGCCTAATGCCTTTGCGACTCCTCGCGCAAGAGGCAATGGTGTCCTCGTCTGCATGGCGATGGCACTGAAATGGTCTGCCTTCCGTACACCTTCCCACTTCTTTGCCGGCTGCGGGGATTTCCATCGCAGTTCGCCCAATGGAGGCGCAGCGTATGGTATGCCAGCGTACACCTTGACCTTTCCATCCGAGGAATAGACTCCCGACAGATCACCCGTTTCTATGGTGATAGTATCTGTAGGCTGCGGAGACTCACTTTTTACAGCTGGTTTCAGATGTTCATGCAAAAGGGCACAAGAGTTCATGCATGACATCAGTAACAGAAAGATAGAACCAACCAATATGGTATTTGTCAATGTCTTCATCTTTCTATGATTTATGTTTATTGACATATAAGTAAATCCCGATTTGTCTGTGTAAATATATACAAATTTATATTAGCAGTGTGCGGCGTTACATGGAACATTCAATTCATGTCACGCCGCTCTTCTTTTTGCCCGTATTCTGCTTGATTCACCCACCGGCGTGACATAATAGCCGCTTATTATGTCACGCCACTATGGCAAAAGGATTGAAAATCCCAGCTTAATGCTCTTGACCGTTGTAGCGCAGTTCGTCGACATGAGGAATGTGACTCTTCTTGAGGTCAATCAGGAATTCTGAAGATTGCAATCTCAAGCCATCGGGGGAGGCCAGAGATTCGAATCGGTTGTCTGGAAAAGGTTCGCTTAATGTTATGTATTCACCTTCTTCAATGACTTTGCCTTTGTATGTCGAGCCCTCTCCAACTTTGATAGGAATGCCAGTCGGAGATTGGAAGTCATATATAATGCATGTATAAGATGATGTCTTTTCAATTGTCAGTTCAACTATCTTGTATACACTCAGTATCTGATCATCCCCATTTTCGGAAATTGCGTATAGCAGTCCTTCCCAGTCTCCGACATATTTTTCCGAAACAGATGACGCCTTTTCACAAGAACACTGGAGGATGATTGTCATTAATAGCAACAGTAATCGTTTCATAGCTAAATCTCTGATTGGTCAGCTCAAAGTTAGATAATTATAAGTAAGGAGATGAAGTGTCCGGCAGAAAAATTACTGAATTAATGGTGGAGGGCCTGAAAAAGGGCTCGTGGCATTTCTTCTGGAAGAGTCAGATTCTTAAGGTATAATTCTGAAACCGTCTCCAAGATTCATTCTGTATTTAATTATTTCCTCCCACTGACTTCTCTGACATAAGCAGACGATTACAGCGGCAAGTATTATTTTAAGAGATACGTTCATGACTGAATTTTAAGAAACATCTTTATTCACACCATTCTTCCATCAGCTCCGCATGTGCTGCTTTGAAGAGTCTGACTGTTTTCGGGGAGCGACCTTCATACAACTCTACCAGTTTCAGATACTTATTATAATAGACTGTGTTTTCCGGTTCCGGATGACAAGTGGCAATGGCGCACTTCAGGAAGTCCTTTACCAAGTCATCATCCTTATCTTTCAAGAAAGTTGAGATAAGTTCAGGATGATCTTGCAGCATCGATTCGACATGTAAGTGTAAATATGTGGCTGCATCAGCCTGCCAGTAAAAGCCATGCGTGAGTTTCAAAAGCATTTCAAGACATTCTGGTTCGAGTATCCTGTCATCACTGAAAAGAAAAGCTATGTGATCATATGCTTCGTGATACAATAGTGACATCTCATCACCGTCATATCCATATAGGTTTATGAATTCATCAAATGATTTTGGAAACGCCTCTACAAAAAGAGCCCAGTCTTTTTCGGTATATTCCGGAAGGAACATTTCATAGAACATAGCGAAATAAGCATCTGTGTTTTCATTGCGCACATTAATCAGATGTATATCGTTCACCAAGTTCTTAATGGCTGACTTTACTTCATCATGACTTAAATGGCCCAGATAATATATGAATGCAACAATATGCTGATTACGGATTACAGGAGTCTCCATCGGCATGGTCAACGCGTGATACAAAGAATCTTTCCTTTCGGAAATCCAGTTTTCTAATTCTGTTGCGATCTTACCCTTGTATATCTTGACACTGTCCTCATAATCAAGCCTTTCCGCCTTCGCTAACAAGAGTTCGTTGATGTAAACGCTTTTAGGCCGGAACACATAGAATACTGAAGCCGTGTCCGGTATCATTTCCGAAACTTTCACGGCTTCGTCATATTGATATGAAAATGCCAGAACACTTGATTTGATCATCAATGCAGCATTCCTGAACTCAGGAGAGGACTCGGTCAGCAAGTCGCATTTGCTTATGACCTTATTGTAGACCTCCTCTGAACCACTGCGGCTATACTCAGCATAATCATCGTTTAATGAATCATACACTGCCTTCCAATCCGTCTTGCTTTCCTTACATCCAAAGCATAGGAGAAGGATTGTGCCTATTATAAGGAACCTTTTCATGTTGAATCAATCCGAATTTAACTGAATCTATAATAATCTTCACCAATCTTGAATCTTAATACTGCTCCATTGTCTTTGCACCAAGCCGTGCATTTATAAAGCAGGTCAGTGATCAGCACATGCGGTTTTTCTTCAAATGTAACGTCAAGGTATATGGTGGATTGCGGATAATCGCTTCGAAACTGTTCTGACTGTATATGCTTGAGGTAACCTTCCATCTTGTCGAGAAGGTCCGTCTGATTCTCTGGTGTGCCGTCAACATAACCCGCCGTTACCAAAACAAGCACCGCACAGTCTTCTTCAGGCCGTGCATACATCAAATCTATCAGTGACAGATCACCGAAATGTGTTGTGATTCTCTTTCTCATAAATGAAACTGAAATTTATTTACCTGTTAAATTTATAGTATAATCAAATCACCATCAACAAAGCCGAGTGCGATACCCCGTTGACTGCTCAACATTGAAGCATGTTTCCCATTCTTCATATATGTCTCTAAATGAGATCTAACCGATGAGAGTACTTTTTCCCATGACTCCTTACTCTTCCATTTCAATGGATTGTTTCGAGTATCAAAGACTTCATAACAAGCCCAATCGCTGTCATCCTTGTCAAAACTAGAAGTTCCAACAAGTTCGACAGACCACTGTCCATTGCCATCATCATAGAGATTGAAGCAAAATGCCACAACATCTTTTGGCAGTTCTGTATTCAATGAACAATCCACCCATTTTTCAAATTCCTTATATGATAAGTCTGGGCTAGCGAAGAAATTAAATATTCCCATAATCAGAGTAAGAAACATGTAAATTCGAATTTAACCGTATCCTCTTTAGGCATCAACTCGATAAATTATGATTCTTCGACAAGGTATCAGTGGGAAAGCCTTCCTGCCTGTGTACATTCAAAGACGGTAAACCATTCGCACCAATCATCATTATCATATGTAAGACTATTGTTGATGGAAGCACGAATTTTTATGTGTCGTGTGTTTGCAGATGGGTTTGCTGGGACTTCAAAGAATCTCTGATATATTGCATACTTAAGGCCTGTTCTTTCTTGCCACCATTTATCACGGTCAAACACAAGCCCATCCTTATTATTGTATTTGGTGTCTCCGTATTGCTCCTCGTCTATCAGAACCTCCCACTTCAAATCTTTTGTCGGATGCTCAATATCAACAGCCTTGACCATCACCTTTTCCAAATAATAATTAAACCAGCAGGTGTCGCCATCTGCGGGAATAACATCCCTGTCATAAGGAAGAGCATATGTTTTATCAGGGAAATTTTCAAAGGCTGGTTGGTAAAATATATCATAGCACGCTGAAAGGACTCCCATTGCGATAGCAAACAAAGCGACACGATTGAAAATTGCAATCATACGAAAATCATTTTTAGTGTTCAATTATCATCTTAATGCGGTAGTTTAGTCCACCTGTTTCCATTTAGAAATAGCACTCTATACTAAAGTACAAATTCGAATTTAGTTGCCCTCTTGAATACCACTTAGTATGGTTATCCATTCACCCCAATCGTGTTCATCTTCTTCCTCTATACCGAAACTATCATTCCAATTATTATCAATGCTTATCTGAGCAGATATCGTTCTTGACTCTGTCGTTTCATTCTCAGGCACATTGACAACAAAGAATGCCTTTATTGCACCATTCTGAACTTCACCATCAGGATGCCAATACCATCTTATAGGGGCATTGTTGCTTGATGCATCGCAGATTTCGCTTGCAATATCATTTATAATCATCCTGCACCTTATTGCCTTACTCTTCATTGGAACTGAAGTCTTAGTGACTGTGAACTTAAATTCGAATGGAACATCATATCGTTCTCCATTAGAAGGGATTGTCAAATGTTGATATTCCTCTTGAATTTCAACATCAGGCTCATACCATTCTGTATTGAAACACGATGACAGCATAGAACAAAGTGCTATGCAGAAAGTGGCAAGTTTAATGAGTTTCATATAAGCTATTTAGTGATTTTGGAATATAGATGCATCAAATATGTGTTATGTGACATACAAATTGGAATTTAGCATATAGGACAAAGGAATATCTGAGGAGAATGTCCGTCATTCATTTCCCTTTCATTAACTGCATCTATCACATCGATAAAGATTGGAATATCAAACTTCGCTTTGGGAAGATTCTTGCAGTAGATGATTAGTGTTTCGTCCTCCTCTAAGGTCAGTTCTGTCATTTGCTCGTGAGGATAACGCATATAACTGAGGCAGTCTATCATTGCATCCCAATTCATTCCGTAGAAATCAGGGAAACCAAGGAGTTCTTTCATTGTTTTGTTTAACTCCTTTTCGCTCATATCATTGCAGTCGATTTGAATTGTCTTATATTTCATAAATTGGAATTTAGTCGTTTACTTTAAAAGTAATAAGTCAGACCAAAAAACGAAGCTCGTGCCTTGTCTGTGTTGAAATGCTGCTCAAAGAAGAGGCGGAAGTGTCTCACATCGAATCCTGCTCTCAATACAAAGTTGGCAATATTTTGTCGATCGATGTAATAGCTCTGTCCTCCACCGACTGCAATTCCGACATATGGCACTGTCCAATTCTTAAAGATCAAGAATCCCAGTCTATTCAGTTTGCAATCCAATGATGCATAGGCGGTCCAATACCTGTAGTTCTCCTGCAGTTGCATATTCAAAGGCATGGCATATGAAAATCCCACTCCGACCTCCAGCGGAGTCCGCCAGATGTCATATCTTCCTTCCAGTCCGAACATCGTCATGGCTCCGTCATACATATTCGAGAAACCATAGCAATTGAACGCTTTCCAGTCGATCTCCCATCTTTTAAAATGATAGTATTCGACAATTGCATCTGGTTCCAGCGTGATATTCAGTTCGAGATCGCGATCCAGATTGACTTCCACGCTGCTGTCTTTATATCCAACAGCTGAGAACAGAAGCTTGACCGATCCTGCTGGCAGATTTAAGGAATAAACGCCATTCATATCTGTGTGAGTATTCCATGTCGGGCCATTATGCACACTCACGAACGGCACCGGTTCTCCTGTCTGGGCATCGGTTATCAAACCGCTGAGCCTGTACGTCACCTCTAAGGAGTCGTTTTGAGCATAAGCAGCCAGTTGACAAGCAACACAAGTAAGAAATAATATTATGAGTCTCTTCACCATTGTTCGTTAAATCCCGATTTATCTGTCCATAGGTAGATAAAATCGTGTGGATTACAATGGGTTATCATTATTTATCAGGGAGACTGTTTGCGCCTCGTCGGCCATTGATGACAAGAGGCGAGCGTCCGGCAGGAAAATGGCTGATTTTATGATGGACGGTGTCTGTTTTAAAGGATTATGCACCTTTTTCGGGACCGTCCGACAGGTTTTCGTACGATTTAGTGATGGATGGTCCAGAAAAGGAAAAGTGCAGGAGTATAATATTAATCTCGCTGATAAATTGGAATTTACATTCAGAAACTGAACTTCACTCCAAAATTAAATAGGCCTTGATTGCCCCAACCAGTTTCAAGGAAGCCACGTAATGCCTTTCCTCCGAACTCCATACATACAGATGACGCCTGAGCTGCAAGCATCGGAATCGGCTTGTCTTCATTCTTGCCGTCAAGAATAAGCATCATACCTAAAGAAAGTTTAGAGTACATTCCGAAATGCTCACGATTGAACCATATGAACTTTGACGTTGCCATTATTGCAGGATAATGCACAATGTAGTCACTTCCGTTATTCCATTCGCCCCAAGTGCTTTCATAGCAAACTGTTCCTCCCAGTTTTATTGTCCTGTTAAGAGAATAAAGATACTGAAAACTGAAACCACCGGTACCACCATTATCGATTCTTTTGGGAGACTCCTGATCTCCTGGAGCAATTACATCTACTATTCCTACTAATAATCCGCCCAGCACTGTTCCTCCACCTGCGCCAATGAGGTCAACAGCTTGAGGTAGAGTGATGTAGCCATAGCTTACAGAAATCTCATGTCTTGATTCATCAGTCTGGGCAAGACATACAAAGCTTGAAATGATCAGTAATGCAACTGAAGACAGCAGTCGTTTCATAGTCAAATCCCGATTTATGTGCGTAAAGTTATGGTTTTCAGTGAATCTCTATTCCACTTCCTTAAGGTCAATAAGATATTCAGAAGACTCTAATTTCAGACCATCTGAAGAATGTACTGCCTTGAACCGGATGTCTGCAAAAGTACTGGTGAATGTTATCGACTCCCCTTCTTCAATGACATTACCTTTGCTTGTCGAGCCTTCTCCGACCTTGACAGGAGCGCCTGTCGGTGATTGGAAGTCATATAGACTACAAGTATAGTAGGATGATTCTTCAATAGTCAGTTCGATAATATTACTCACAACGAGCATCTTATCGTCACCATTGTCAGCAAACACGTAAACAACACCTTCCCAGTCTCCGACATATTTTTCTGAAACAGAGGGATCCTTTTCACAAGAGCACAGAAGGATCATCATTAGTAACAGCAACCTTTTCATAGCAACTATTATTTAGGGGATAACGTAAAATAATACTTCATAAAATATGATTGAAGTATCAAATGAACGCATAAATGAGAATTTAGTCGTTATGAGCGAATTCACTCAGAGGAATCAGGTCTTCCGGGAGAATGTAGAATGAATATTTATAATCATCCCCATATTCCTCAAAGTGCCATTCTGATTCATTGTTGTGAATCTGCCGTACTCCATCGGCTCTGTAATATTTGGCGTTACAATCTTCCAAGGCAGCTTCCGGGCCTGCACTATCCTTTATTGTCCAGAACCGAAGCAGCCCCTTCTCTTCCGTTCCCATATAGACTTCAAGGTTTGCGTCTACTACCGCAATGAGCCTTAATCCGCCGCTATCAGATGATTTAGCTATTTCCAATGACTCCCCGGGCCTGAGGGTAGCTTTGTGTGTACCATAACAACGATGGACGGACTGTACATAAATTTCCTCATCAGTCATATTCGTTATACAAAACGATGTATGTACTATACTGCATTGGAATGAACATAACATCAGCGTAAATGCTACAAGTAATAGTTTCGCAATATTTTTCATAATGTATTCTTCATTTAATCAAGCATAAGCGATAAATGCCCTTGAAATTGGAATTTATAGATGAGTCTCGATGAATTTACTTCTTTCTCTTGTTACGCCAAATCTCAAATATTGTAAACAGTATAGCGAAACCGAATGCTCCTGCGATATACACTATGATATGATTTACTGTCATCATTTCGCTAATGGGAACACCTGTAAGCAGGTCGATGACAACTTCTACGATGGCCCATACGATGAATGCGGCTATAGCAAAGCTGATAGTCTCTTTCTGTAATGCTTTCATAAACTTAAAATTCCGATTTGTCGATCCAAAGGTAAAACTTATCTGATAAATCAGAAATACAGCTTGAAACCGACCTGAGCGTTGGCTATGAAGTCAAAGCTGACTCCCATTCCAGACATGTCGACGCCTGAAGTTCCTTTAATGTCCAATTTTCCTTCCGTTGCGACACCCTGCAATGAACAGAGACTTACGGTCATCGCGAATTTTCTGGTAGGACGGAATTCCACTGCCAGTGGCTGAAGCTCTGCTCCCAGACCATACAGCTTCATGGACTGGGGGTTGCTGGCAGACTTTCCATTGTTGGTGATGCCGCATGCAAAACCGGCGCTGAGGTTAGGAGTGTAATAGAAGTTCTCTGCCAGACGCACATAATATGCGATGCCAGGGGCGATGGTTATCGAGTGTCCGTAACTTGGAGTTTCGCTATCAGCCTGCAGGCCGTAGGCGAATGATGCGGAAATGCGGAGGTTGTTTGCTACAAAATAGCTGTATTCAACTCCTGCCGTCAGATTATGACCGTTATTTGTTATGATTTTTTGTGGTGCTCCTATATAAGCGGGGAACTTATAGCCTGTGACTCCTGTGTCATAACCAAGATGCAGACCAATTGACTGTTCGCCTTTCTGCTGAGCAGTGGCAGTAAAACAAAGGGCAGCGAGTGCCACAATAGAGACTAAGATTCTTTTCATAACTTGTGTGTAATAATATTTCTGACTCAAAGTTACTCTTTTAAAAGTTTAACAATGTACAAAACGCATCACTTTGAGGATCTTGTAACTGATTGTTAGTCAGTATCTAATAAGGAAATGCAACAACTTGCGTTCATTAGTGTCTCTCCCAAAGTTTAACAAATATAGTTTTCAAGCATATTTCTAAGATGAATAGATAGATTCGTGTCTTTCTCAGTTAAACCCAACACTCTGACAGCTTCGGCGTCAAGCAACGGATGAACACTTTCATGGACATGTGCATCTGCAATCTTACCGTCCGTATCAACTACGAAACAAACCATGACAGTACCTTCTACACCGGCATTCTTGGCATCCTTCGGATACATGACATGAGTTGAAACCCACGATGCGAATTTATTTGGACCGCCACCCTTGAATGTCGGATGCTCGTCAAGTTGGATCTGCACCCTGCTTTTCTGTCTTTATAAGATATTTGACAATCTCACGGTTTCCAATTATGTCGTGGTCATTGCCGTATAGTTCATGGGATATTTCTCTATAACATTTATCCTTGATTGCTCTTAGTGCTGCCTTGAGGTCAGTCTTCCATGAATCATACACATTGTAAAAAGCATCCTGGGCTTCTTCACTCATCTGCCCTTTCATGTATGGGTAATTGTCACAGCTGCAAAGCGGTGTATAATATTTACCGGCAGTAACGATATTCAGAAGATCTTCCCCTTCTCCCTCTACTGCCTTCTCCTTCTCTGCCGACATGATGTATGCCTTGATTGCAGAAGGATCAAGATGAATATCTGGCATGAAGTGTTTTACAAGCTCACAAAACTTCATAACGGTAGAATCTACATCTTGAGTCTTATGCCAATGATATAGATATGAATTTCTCACGAATGCCTTGGCCCATTCTGCAGTGAGGTCCATATCTTCAATGATGATCTTGCCGTCTTTGCTGATCACCTTGATCCTGTTTGTGACTTTCCAGCCCATATCCAAGGCAGTGTAGACATACCAGTCACCATCAGCCTTCACATCCAGCATCATGGTCTTGCCGTCTGATCCAGGTTTGCTGTCCTGCAGACTGCTTCTGAACAGCCATGTGGCATATGCCGGACCATCCGAGTCGTATGGATAGGCATCCTGAAGCTTCTGGAGAAGCTCAGGCGAACAATGCTTCTGCAGGAAGTCATAGTTTTCATACAGTTTATCGTTGTACATCTTGGTGAGGAATGGTTTGATTGTATCCTCAGATGTAGTTTCATTATGAGTTTGTCCTATCGCATACGAAATAGACAAGACAAACGTGCTGATAATTAATAGAATAATCCGTTTCATAGTAAATTTATTATTTGAATATCAATGGCCAATTCAGTTGAGCATTTCTTGTCGTTCTCCAGTACCATGTCCCGTCACGCATGAAGGTCTGAAAATCATATAGACATAAGACTCTCGTAACCTCTTCAATGATTTCTTTCTTTCGATTTTCCGGCAGGCTCTCTGGACATCTCAATATGGTTATATCCCAATCTGTTATTTTTCCTTCATCATTGAATTCAGAGGCATTGAACCGTATTGTAACACGCCCCTTCACCTCCGGAAACTTGTCATAGCGGAATTCTTTGGACATCTGGTATCGGATATTCTCAAAATGAGCAGAGCCAGGAGTATTCCGAATTCTGTTGGTGTATGTGCGTGATGAAACGACGACACCGGCTTCGACAACAAGTTCAGTCTCCTGTTCGTAAACGGCGAAAAGTCCATCCGATTCAATTTGGAGGAGATCTCCTGTCCCGCATATGAGTGTATCTGAAACCCATGAAGCGAAGACTCTTCCTTTCCTATCCTTATACTGATCCAACAGACCATTTAAGTCTGTGTGTTCCTTAAATGTATTAATGCTGTTCAGATAGAGTTTGTTGCCCTTGACTTCGAAAGTGGAAATATGCCCCCTCCAGCAACCAGAGAATGAGGATTTACTGAAATCAAGTTTCTTATCAAGAGCATCATATGTAACAGAATCAAGCTGGTAAAGAGGAACCTTATTCAGTCTATGTTCTACCTTGTCGATTATGATGATGTCACGGGCTTGCCTGGTCGCACTCACATTGTGCGAGAATGCGACCAGCAATGCCAGAACCGATAGTATATTTGCTATTCGTTTCATTATAAAAATCCCGATTTGTCTGTGTAAATATATACAAATTTATATTAGCAGTGTGCGGCG
>X418_Giraffe__coassemble_52_pt1 | contig 18996 bp, 17 predicted proteins | sample X418_Giraffe__metabat2_high_PE_001 | metagenome-assembled genome bin X418_Giraffe
TTTACGATTTGAAGTGAGCGTTTGGCTAAATTTGTGGCTCTTTAAAGCCGCAAATAATGAATCCCGATTTATCGCTATAAAGATATATAATCTGACCGAAAGAATCAATCAAGAAGGCGCATTAGCGCCGCGTCATCCGCATCAGTGAGACTTTCTGCGGGATGTAACTTAGCCCAGGGGTTGATCCGCCTGCTTTGTGCTCCATTCAATTTCCAGAAAAAAGGGGCTATTCTTGGAAGTTAAGTCCAAAATGATGTCAACTTCCAGAAAAAGGGCTGTTTTCTTGGAAGTTTAGAATGGTCATCGTAATGCAATTTATGGAAGATTTGGGTAGGATTTATCAGTTGAGGAAGTATTTCCCGTCGTTTGATGATTAATGTTTTTACTCCTCTTCATCCTCTTCCCAACCAGGTTCGTAATCAGAGTGGAAATTGATGTTGCCCTCTCCACGTATGTTCAGTATAGGAAGTCTTTCACGGTAGTATTTCTCTTCCTTGATTGTGAATGTGACAGTGCCTGTGAAATCTCTGATGATTGCAAATGCATTGTCGTCATATAATTTCATTATATCAGGAAGTTCTGGGTTGTATGCAAGCAATTCTTCAAGCAGGAAGCATCCGACTACATAGTAGTCTGTACAATACTTTGCAATGATTTCCCCGTTGTCATTATAAATGGTTTCTTTATTGACGTCACATCCACATGCTGTAATACTATTGGGCAGACCAATTCTCTCAAGATTTCCTTCGTTTCTTCTACATTTCAGCAAGTCGATATCATTCCCGTCAGCCATTATATATACGACATCTGTGATAACAATGTCTTTACCTTCGACTTTCATTGAATAAGTCGCAAGAGTCTTGTCACAAGAATTTATGGTAATCAATAGTATTAGTGATGTTATAAGTAATCGAAACATTTTGTGCAGAAATATTGTTTTCAAATATACAAAAAAGTTTTCGAACCGCTGAATTCAATCCGATAATCGCAATTCTGATGGGTAGAGAGCCGTTTTTAATGAAATAACAAGGCGCATCAGCGCCGCGTCATCCGCGTCAGCAAGATTTTCGCAGAAAATCGCAGCAGCGGGGACGCCCGACCCGACCATCAGGAGCGGTCGGTATGCCCCTGAAAGGGGCTGTCAGTGCAGCTGACTGAGGTTGAGAAGGGGTACAAGCAAAAGACCCAGCGTAATGCTGAGTCTTTTGCTTGTACCCGGAGCCGGGGATGAAAATGGAAATCTGTGGAAAGCCTTTGAAATACAAATGTGCTTTATAAAGCATTGATATATAGTGTTATAGGTGTAGTTTTAGGCGCTGTGAGTTTTCGCGAGATTTCATCAAATTTCGGAGATGTGGTGCAAATTTTGGAAATTTGCACCACCGTTTTTATATTTGCACCACGGACTTTTGAAGAGAAAGATATGGCTACAGTTACGGCATTCATAAGGGTTTCGACCAAAAGGAAAGACAAGGCAAATGTGCGTTTCAGATTGAGAGACGGTAGGGCGGTGCAGCTGCTGTATTCCAGTGATATTACAGTTAACCCTGAGCATTGGAATCCGAAGAAGGAGGAGATCAAAGCGAAGATTCTGATGGATCCGGCAGAGCGTGCCGAGTTCAACAGGACTGTGGCGTTACGCAAATCTCAGATTATGGATCTGTATAATGCTGCCTCGTATAAGTCAGTCTTGACTTCTGATTGGCTATCATCGGAGATGGATAAGCTATTGCATCCTGTTGTCAAGAGCCAGGATGGCAGTGCATCTTTCTTTGAAGATTTCGTTTATTTCCTTGAGACAAGAAAATTGTCAGATGTACGTACTCGTAACTTCCGTGTGGTCTATCGTGCCCTTCAGAGATTCGAACTTTATAGGCGTATCAACGTGTCCAAGAAGTTTCGTCTTACATTTGATGCCGTTACACCGGATATCCTTCGCGAATTTGAGACATTCCTACGAAAGGAACATACATTCTTTACTCGCGATGATGAAACGGGTAAGTTTACCTGTTCACCTAAATATAAACCGGTTTATGATGCTTTTCCTGAGACACGTACTCCCCAGGCTCGCGGACAGAATACAATCAACGATGTATTCACCAAACTTCGCACATTCTTCCGCTGGGCTGTAGATCAGGGCAAGACCGAGAACAACCCGTTCAAACATTTCACAGTAGAGGAGTGTGTCTATGGAACTCCATACTACATAACTATTGAGGAGCGAAACCAACTATATAAGACTGATTTGTCTTCCACTCCAGCCTTAGCAGTTCAGAGGGATATATTTGTCTTTCAGTGTCTGATCGGCTGTCGTGTGGGAGACCTCTATAAACTTACCAAGGCAAATGTAATTAACGGGGGAGTCGAGTATATTCCACGCAAGACCAAGGATGGCCGTCCGGTGACTGTCCGTGTGCCATTGAACTCTATTGCAAAGGAAATACTCGAGAGATATAAGGACCTTCCATTTGACGAACTCCTCCCTCTGATTTCGCAGCAGAAATACAATATTGCTATCAAGAAGATGTTCCTTGCCGCTGGCCTTACCCGTCCGGTAGTAGTATATAATCCCACCACTAGCGAACAGGAAATCCGCCCTCTCAATGAAGTCGCATCCTCCCACCTGGCCCGTCGCTGCTTTGTAGGCAACCTCTACAAACAGGTCAAAGACCCGAACCTGGTCGGCGCCCTCAGCGGCCACAAAGAAGGCAGCCGCGCCTTCGCCCGCTACCGCGAAATCGACGAGGATATGAAGAGGGATCTGGTGAGTATGTTGGAATAGAAATATATGCAGATGTTAGAGTTTCAGATGTATTATATTGTATAGGTTTAGAAGTATAACTTTTTTTCAATATCTTTGTTTGGATGTTATTAAGCCTATATGGATTTTCTATACATTTTGTTAGTTACATGATAATATGGGGGTATTAAGTGATGAATTAATGATCGATAAAGCTCGCTTTTTCCAGAATATTCAAGCGTGGCCTTTGAATGATAAACTAAATTATAATGGATGGCTTGGCAATTTTTCTGATTTAAGAGAAAAACAAATTGCGAGGGCTCTATTAAATTTTTTCTTGTATTATAATGAGGCTTTGGTTGACAAGTTATTAATGTGTTCTATTGGAAAAGTCGGGTATAAATTACGTTCTGATGATAATTGGAATCATACCTATTTTCGTCATGCATGTTACTATAGTACAATACCTGGAGATGCTGAGAGTAATCAAGATAATTCAGGAAGCGGAGTCGCCTTTTTGAGAAAAATAAAGACGCGTCAATTTGATGTGCATGAAGGACAGATTTGTGGCTTTATGTCGTTATTTCCAATGTTAGTACAGACGATGAGACCAGTAACGGTTATCTTTGTCGATGATTTTGTCGGATCTGGAGATCAATGTACGAAAGCATTTAAATATAGAGATACAAAAACACATAAGACCTTAAATGAAATAGCGGCTGAAGGACGACATAAACTTGTTTTTGCTCCGACGATTATAAATGAAGTGGGATATAAAAAGATAAGAGAGGAATGTCCCAATATAATCCTGAGTTGTTCTCATATTTTGGGTCAAGAATATAATTTATTTAGCCCAGATTGTTTGTGCTGGAATGGAGATGTCCCGTATGAAGAAGGAATCAGTTTCATAATAAATAAAAGTAGAGAAATCGGTATTCCCGAAGAGGGAGAAACAGGAATAAAAGGATATAAAGAACAGGGGTTGGCATTATCATTCGCTCATGGAACACCAGATGCGACAATACCATTGTTTTATTGGAGCGATAATGGATGGATTCCTTTAGTAGAAAAAGCATATGAACGAGTAATATACTAATGATATGAGCTCACAGATTGAACGATTGACGGAATTATTAGGAACTTATAAAGCAGAATGGTTGAGTGGAAAAATATTTCAGTATTATACAGAACCGGCGTATTTCTCTAAATTAAAAGGTTTAAGACCTTGTGTTATTCAAGGCGGACGTGGAACAGGAAAGACAACGGTTCTACGTGGTTTGTCATATCAGGGACAATATGCCTTAAATGACAATAGTTTAGAGGCTTTTGACGCTTTGGATTTTATCGGAATATTTCATAGAGCAAATACAAACCATGTAAGGGCATTTAGTGGAAATGTATTGAGTGATGATAAGTGGCTTTCTTTGTTTAGTCATTATTTCAATCTTGTTATATGTAAGGAAATAATATCTTTTGTAAATTGGCATAATGCAAAGTCTGATTGTGATGAGGCCTTGAGTTATTCATCGTGTTCATTAATTGCTCAAACATTATGTATTAATGACAGGGTAGAAAACTCTCAGAGTTTGCAGCAAGCCATTGAAAAAGAGATTTTTTCATTTCAATCCTTGATAAATAGTTTAAATCCGGATTTATTGCCACCTACCTCTATGCATGGTGTTCCCATCCAAGTCCTTACAGAAAAATGTGTTGAACTCTCTCAATTTAAAGGTAAGATTTTCTATATATTAATAGATGAATATGAGAATTTTAGTGATTCTCAACAACAATTACTTAACACGTTAATCAAGCATAACCAGGAGCATTATACCTTCAAAATTGGTGTTCGTGAATTAGGCTGGAGAGTGAAATATACATTGAATGAAAATGAATTGTTAAATGATCCGGCAGACTATACTCTAATAGAAATTGAGCAGAGATTGTTAGAAGGGAACAGATTTAATGATTTTGCAAAACGTGTGTGTCAGCCACGAATAGATAGCCTGTTATCCTTGTATGATAAAGTTGATGTTGAAAAGCTTCTTCCAGGCATAGATGTAGAGACAGAAGCTGTTATGCTGAAAGTAGATGAGAGTGCTTTGATGAAATCTTATGACAGTGTTGATTCAATACCTGAGATTTTATTACAGAAGTCGTCATTGTTTAAGATGTTTTTAGCCTATTGGGCAAAAGTTCATAAAATATCATTGAATACTGTGATTGAAGATTATTGCTCATCTCCAAAAACGTGGGAAACAAGATACTCCAATTATAATTATTCGTTACTTTTTAAGATTCGCAAAGGACGCGGAAAAGGAGGCATTCAGAAATTCTATGCTGGGTGGAATACTTATTTGAAATTGGCTAATGGTAATATCAGATATTTGTTAGAGTTAATATACTCTGCTTTTGAGCGCCATATAGAAGATGGTAATGATATATTTTGTCCTATAAGTGTCGATAATCAAACGTTGGCAGCGCAGGATGTTGGTAGGAAAAATTTGTCAGAACTTGAAGGTTTGTGGAAGAATGGTGCTAAGCTTACCAAATTATTGATAGGAATAGGACGAATATTAAATGTTTTTGCTAAAGATGACTCAGCTAAATTATCTCCAGAGATAAATCAGTTTGAGATTAAGCAACCGATTTCGGATAGTAATAGAGAACTTCTTCAAGCAGGTGTGATGAACTTGGCTTTTTCAAGAATGACGGCAAATAAGTTGTCATCTGATACAGATACGAAGGATTATATGTATATGATTCACCCTATATACGCTCCTTTCTTCATGTATAGTTTTAGGAAGAAGAGAAAAATGGTATTTACGAATCAAGAGTTTGAAGGGTTAATTACAGATCAAGAAAAAACTATGCAACAAGTGTTGTCTTCTAGAAAGATAACAATTACTGATGATGTTGTTTATCCTGCCCAGCTTCAGTTGTTTGATTTTTAGTAAAGGGAAGTATGATTAGTAAAGATTATTTATATACAGATATATATGATTCTCTTCCCGAGTTACTTCTTGAGGATAACTCCCTTTATATATATGGCAACTCTGATGAAGACCGAGGAAATGCAGTGGCTCAAAGCTATTTTCAGAATCATGAGAATAATGTGTATTTTTTACGTCTGAGATTATCTGCTGATGATTTTGATGAGGTCTATGATGATGCTGGTAACAAGTATAACTTAAGAAGTATAAAGGATATTACTAGCGTGCTCAGCCTGCCCCAAACACGCCAATTGATATATTTAGATGTAACAGTATTACACGAAAGGATTATTGCAGCAATATTACATTATGCATATATAAATGAGGTTGAGGTAAGAATTATCTATGTAGAACCTCTAAATTATAAGGTGTGTGAGTTTCAAAAAGCAGGTGTGTATCATGACTTGGCGGCAGAGATTAATGGTATAGCTCCTTTACCTGGTTTTATTGCTATAACACCAGATGATAATAATGAGGTACCAACAAAACTTGTTGTATTTATTGGTTTCGAAGGAGGAAGATTTACTCATATTTATGAACAATATGACATATCTGGGGATAATGTCTTGCCGATAGTGGGAGCACCCGGTTATAGAATAGAATATCCCTTTATGTCATTGTGGGGCAATAGACAAATTATATATCAATCTGGTGCATGGCGGAACATAAGGTATTGCACAGCAAATTCAATTGTTGATGCATATTGTAGACTTTTAGAACTTATTAAGAGTGAACCTGCTACAATGTTTAAGATTGTTCCGATAGGAACTAAACCCCATACAATCGCAGCTTTAGCATTTGCATTAAAGTATTCTTCAAAGATTGAAATCGTGTATGATAACCCTAAGCTTGGGCAGCGAAGAAGTAATGGTGTCGGAGCAATAATTGAAACAAAATTGAATAAATTAATGGCAGGAGAGATAGTCGAATGATAGACTCATATTATACAGATTCTACCTTGGCAGATAGGTTAATTAACTATTTGCCCAAAGACGTAGGTGTATGTAATGTGGCGGATTTTTGCGTTGGTGGAGGAGAATTGCTCAATGCAACTTTACGTAGATACCCTAAAGCCGTATGTACGGGAATCGATATTAATAATGATGCTGTAGATGAATTATCTATATTGCATCCAGAATGGAGAATCCTACACAATGATTTTATGGATGGTAAATCTGTGGATGCGTCCATAGGGGACACATTATTTGATTTGATTGTTTTAAATCCTCCTTTTTCTTGTAAAGGAAGCAAAATTACGCCAGTTAGTGTTTATGATAAAGAGTTTAAGGTGAGCACTTCAATGGCATTCATATTGAGGTCAATCAAATATCTTAAACCCCATGGTGTAATATTAGCAATACTACCTCTTAGTGTAGTTTACTCACAGAAAGATAGAAATGCGTGGAATTATTTAAAAGAGAATTACAATGCTTGTTTACTAGAAGAATGCGAACGTTATTCTTTTAATGGGTGTTCGCCAGGCATCGTGTTAGTCGCAATCAATTATCCGCATAAATATGTACAAAGAGAATCTTCAGTAAAAATAGAAATGCCGTTTTCTATTCAACTTAAGAGGGGATCATTGAGTATGTGTAATGTGCAGGCATCAGAAAGCGGACAATGGGATTTGTTGCATACTACGAATCTTTCTGACAATGAAATTTGCAATGTGTCTACAAAAGTGAATACAAAATCTATAGTAAAAGGTCCTGCAGTACTAATCCCGCGGGTCTGTAATCCTAATGTGGGAAAAATCGTATTGGTAACATGCGATAAAACATATGCAATATCAGATTGCATAATAGCGTTACAAGTTTTATACGACAAAGATGCGGAAGCGTTGTATAAGATCTTATTGGCAGACTGGAATAACTTTAAAATGCTCTATAAAGGAACAGGAGCAAAATATATTACATTGGAAAGGTTAACATCTTATTTAGGAATAAAGTAGGATATTATATACCTTCGCAAAAATATATTGTCATATGACTGCACTGGAAATTAGAGAAAGATTGAAGAGGGGAGAACGAATCGTTCTTGAATGCAAAAAAGCTGAAAGTGAACTTCCTAAATCATTTTGGGAGACATATTCTGCATTTGCAAATACTGTAGGCGGTCTGGTACTGCTTGGAGTAGAGGAGAATAGGAAGGAAAAGGACGTTGCGAAGAGGTTCGCTTTCACAGGTGTCAAGAATCCGGGTAAGATTATTTCGGATCTTTGGAATACAATCAATAGTAATAAGGTCAGTCACAATATTCTGCGGGATGAGGATGTTGACTCTATCGAGGTTGATGGCGTTACAATTGTGTATGTGTCCGTGCCTCAGGCAGATTGGAGGGATAAGCCTATATATCTCAATGAGAATCCATACAAAGGGACTTTCAGAAGGAATAATGAAGGAGACTATCATTGCACTCAAGAAGAAATAAAAGCGATGATTCGCGATTCAAATGCAGATGGAAATGATGGTTCATTGATTGAATTGTATGATATGCGTGACGTTGATTTAGAATCTCTTCGTCAGTATCGTACTGAATTCCGTCTTGAAAATCCGGATCATGTTTGGAATAATGATGATGATAAGGAGTTCCTCAAAAAAATAGGTGGATATGTAGAAGATCGTAAATCTGGAAAGGAAGGCCTTTCGGCTGCTGGATTATTGATGTTTGGTCAAGGACTTCCAATCAGAGACCGCTTCGCTAATTTCCGTATGGATTACATAGACTTTAGTAATCTTATTGGTGATGAGAGGTATCACGATAGGCTTACATATGATGGGCGCTGGGAGAATAATATCTACCAGTTTTTACGTAGAACTCTTATGAAATTGACGATGGATATTCCCAAGCCATTCAAGATGGAAGGTGTGAAACGTATAGATGATACTCCTCAGCATAAAGCTGTTCGTGAAGCCTTTACCAATGCAATTATCCATGCTGATGTATTCCTTGAAGGAGGAGTATTGAGAATCGAAAAGCATGATGATAAGTTATGTTTAAGAAATCCTGGAACTCTGATGCTTACAATAGATCAGATATATTCAGGAGGAGTCTCAAGGGCAAGAAATCCTCGTATGCAGAATATATTGAGAATGATTGGATTTGGAGAAAACCTAGGTTCTGGTTTTCAGAAGATTCTTAAGGCTTGGTCTGATGCAGGTTGGGATGATCCGCAATTGAATAACCGTTTGGATATTGATGAGGTTGAGCTGGTTTTGCCGTTAAGACCTAAAGACATTTCTCAGACAAGTCAGACTAGCGAGAAAACTAGCGAGAAAACTAGCGAGAAAACTAGCAAGAAAACCTCTGAAACCATTCTTGGAATTATATCGGAAAATCCTCGGATAACAGTGAAAGAATTGTCTCAATTAACAGGACTCTCGGTTGGGGGAGTACGCTGGAATTTGGATAAATTGGCGGACAAGGGACAGTTAAAGCGTGTCGGTCCTGATAAGGGAGGCTATTGGGAGGTTATAAATAAAGAATAATTTTTATCAATTATATTTTGAAAGATTTTGCATTATTATATAGCAGGTGTATAATAATGCAATTTTTCTATATAATAATCTGATTTTTAAGCTATTGACGGTAGTTCTTAAAATGGGAATGGTCGTGCAAGAGTATATGTCACAGTGGTTGTTTCCAAAATGGAAATAACCACTAAAAACTCCTGAAACGACATAAAATCCTTATATTCGCACAAAAGAGTATATATGAGAAGTGCTGAAAACAAATACCTCAAAACGATAAGCCGTGTCTTCGGGCCTGCGGTCGAGAAGGCTATGCCGGTGATACTGAAGGTGGCGTTTGGAAGTATTGGGGTGTTGTTTGTGTCGGCGTTGGTGTTGATATATTCTGACAAGAGGTTCGGGGATGGATGGGGACACGCTGAGGCGATGGCCTTTATGATCCAGAGGGCAACTGTGATCCTTATGTGGTTGGTGCTGGCCGCATTGGTCGTGACGGTGATATGGTTTGTAGCATATATGGCCATTAACAGCCGTATCCAAAACCGCAAACCGCAGCTTGAATCCCAGCCGACCGTTCAGCCAACTGCAGAAACGAAAGAGCTGAAGCCGTTGGCTCCCATAGACGAAGATAAACTCAAGCCATATTTCAAGGCATCATTCAAGGGAATGGGGCAGAATATAAATCACTTTCCGGATCTGATCAGGGAACTCGAGCATATACGTAAGGGCTCGGTAACTGATGTGGGAAGGGCGGCATATATGATATATAACTCGTCGCATATGACCAGGAAACCTCAAACATTTGCCAGATGGATAAGGGCGTTTTTCGAGATTCTCGATGTTCCTTTGCCGAAAGATATGAGCCAGAACAAATACGAACCGACAAAAGAAATCAAGGACAGGCTGTATTTCCTTCAGTAGTCCTGAAATCATCCGCAAATAATCCGGAACGAGACTCTGTGAAATCTTATGCAAGGCGCTGAAATTCAGTGCCTTGTTTCGTTGTTGTACTCCGCTTTTGTAATCCATCGGAATAAACTCCCAACCTTTGCAATGCCACGCAAGCGAACTGAATGCTGACGGTATTGCTGGTGTGGTCGTGGGCGTTAATGTGCATATCAGCAGTGTGCATGAGGCGGGAGAATAACATAAAATCTAAAGTTATGAATTACGATCTTATTGAATTGGCAAAGAGATGTCCGGATCTGGCTATTACGGTCAGGCTTGCGGACTTGGTTGAGGCGAACAGAGGGCTGATCGAAGAGACAAAACGTGAATTGGCGCAGTCGCTGGAGGCCTCTAAACAGGAGATCTACCTCACTCGGGAAAAGGTTATGGAAATGCTGGAGGTATCTCCGACAACATTGTGGCGGTGGGAGAAATGCGGCTATCTCATCCCAATATCCATCGGCAGCAAACGCCGCTATCGTCATTCCGACATAATGAAAATCCTTGGGCGATGAAACAGAAGAATCCAAATCCGTTTTATATGGTGTATCAGTCATTTTGGACTGAGTTGCGTCTGAAAGGAGCTGTGAAGGAAGTGTTTGCTGTGATATACGGCAGGTGTGCCTACTCCGGTAATGCAGCAGAAATTTCCATAAAAACGATTGCAACTCTCACCGGACTGAGCCGGCAGACAATCATATCATCGATAGATGCATTGGTCAAGACTGGTCTGCTAGAACGTCTGCCGGCAAAATCATCCCGAAAGACCGGGCATTTCAGAGTCATCGGAGTCGAAATGGATTCCAAAGGCCGACCGGTCAGGAAATCAGACCTGTCAAATAACACGACTGGTCAAGTTCTCGTCAAAGACAGGTCAAATAATCGTACCGGCAGTAGTCAGGAAATCAGACCACGGATAAATATTGTAGATAGATATATAAAATCATATAGAAATGGAAATTCATCAATTGATCTCGAAGCTCCAGACACCTTCGAAGGAAGAAATACGCTATAAGGTCGGTGAAGTGCTGGGAAAATCACCCACCTCGGAGGTCGAACAGGCGTTGAGGCTCATATATGCCGATGAAATAAGAAAACGAGGACGTCAGTTCGTTGAGGATGATAACACCCGTACGAAAATCGCCCAGGCGGCAAAGTGGATATGCGAAAGTACGAGGAAAGGACTGATGCTTTACGGCAATGTCGGAGCAGGAAAAACCATGCTTCTGAACAGCCTCATCCGCCTGTTCCGCGAGGTCGGATATTGGCATCCGAAGCTCTTTGCAGCGACGGCAATCGACCTGTGCCAATACTTCCGGAAGGATGAGACCGAAGGTCATTATCGTGAAGCTGTCAAAAGTGAAATCCTGCTGATCGACGATCTCGGCTGCGAGCCCGAAGTGTGTATGATTTATGGTGTGAAACATACGCCGATTCAGAATCTTTTATACGACCGTTACCGATTCCAGCGCACAACAGTCATAACATCCAATCTAACCGATAAGGAACTGCTGGAACGTTACGGGATCCGAATGAAGGATCGTATGGATGAGACATTCGACTTCATCACATTCTCAAATCAGAGTTACAGGAAGCAGCTGTGAGTTTTTGAGCCTATGAGCCTTTCAAAAGGCCCAAAGGTTCAAAGGCTCACGGGAACGAGAGAGGCTGGACAGACGGACCCATACCGAACGAAAGTGAGGTTAGCGAGGTTGTGTTTTCAGATGCTGAAAACCTTCCGTTGGTCGCCTCGCTTTGCCGGTGGCAAAGATGTAAAAGCCGTCATGCCCGACTCGATCGGGCATCCCGAGTCGAGGAATCTCTAACAAAGAAATGAACAATGAAACAAAAGAACAAAGGCGGTCGTCCGAGATCGAGCAGGGTGCAGAAGAAGAGCCGGGCCGTGACCGTAAGATACAGTGCCCTGCAATATGACATCGTCCGTCACAGGGCGAGGACGGCGGGATTCCGCACATTGACCGAATATGTCCGGGAGGCATCCGTCAATGCCGAGGTCGTGCAGAACTTCATCCAGGAACATAATGCCGTCTTCCGCGATCTGTCAGGTCTGTGCAACAACCTGAACCAGCTCACGAGACTTGCCCACGCACAAGGCCTCCAATCGACCGTTGATGCCCTGTCCGATCTCCTTCCCCAAGTCCTGAACCTTATCACTCACCTCCACAAAGAGATGAAAAGACAAAAAGTTTTATGATAGCAAAAATAGTAACCGGCGCCTCATTCGGAGGCTGCACAGCATACGCCTACGGCAAAGACCATGCAGAAGTGATTGCCCACGACGGCATCATCCCCGACGACCCGAAGATCGCCGCCAAGTGCTTCGAAATTCAATCCCAGCTGAACCCAAGAGTAAGCAAACCAGTCGGCCATATTGCCATTAGCTTTAAGCCGGAGGACAAACCACGCCTGACCAATGATTTTATGGTTCAGATTGCGAAGGAATATATGGAAAAGATGGGAATCAAGGATACCCAATATGTCATTGTCCGTCATCACAATACTCCCAATCCCCATTGCCACCTCATCTTCAACCGTGTGGACAACAACGGCAAACGCATCTCCGACAGCAACTGGCTGAAGCGGAATGTCCGCGTCTGCAAGGAACTGAAGCAGAAATACGGCCTGACCTTCGGCGAAGGCAAATCCCAGACAAGAACAGAGAGACTGCGCTCTAACGAACGTACCAGATACGAAATGGCCAATGATGTCAAGTCTGCCTTGAAGGGCTCACACAGCTGGAAAGACTTCTCCAACAGCCTGAAGGCTTATGGTATCAGAGCAGAAATCAAGTTCAGAAGCGGCACTTACATTCCACAAGGAATATCCTTCACCCGAGACGGCACGACCTTTAGAGGCTCATCTCTCGACAGAAATCTAAGCTTCTCAAAGATCGACAAAGTCCTCACAGGCGGGGTGAACATAGATGCCGGCTGCCAAGCCCAAGACCATTCTGCCTACGAATCCCGTTCAAACGACCAGGACCACTCCCTGACAAGCGATTTAGCAAACATCGCTTCCGAACTGGCAATAGGCCTGATCGCCTCCGGCCAGGGAAAGAAATCCGAAGAAGAAGACTTCGCACCTCGAAAAAAGCGAGGGCTAAGATTATAAGAAAATGTGATTGGACGGCGGGAGTCGAACCTACTCATCAGAGCTTTCGCCCTGCCTCCGTTCCAGATCATGACTCTATCCAATCACATTACCACAAAGTTAGAATAATGATTATAAAACAGCAAACAATTATGGCAAAGCAAAATAACTCACTCACAGAACTTCAAGCCCTTGAAGGCATATACGAACATCTTTCGACAATTGACGATCTCGCAAAGGAAGTCGGAGTCATCTCCTCACGACTCAGAAAGATAGAAGATCGTATGAATGAGCCGGTGGAAATAACGGATCCGGTGATAGAGACAATCAATGGCAAAGAATTTACTCGCGACCTCTGTATCTTTGGTGCTATGTTCAGATCGGATCGAGCATATAAGGACTTACAGATTCAGAAAGAGATTTTGACAGATTTAATCTCGAAACTTAATGATATAAATAATAAGATTGATGCCATTATGCTAGAACAAGCTCAAGCAAGTCAATGCAACCAAGAACTAAAAGATAATGTTATCGAACTAAGTAAGCCTTGGTGGGAAAAGGTGTTCAGGTAAAAGAAAATTTCTTATTTTTGTAAATTAGCAAGAAATCACAACATCAGTTAAGATTATTAGAATAGCATTGAGTGCGGCAATTGCTGTACCTATGCAACTTCCGATAATATGACATTATAAGAACTTATCGTATGACACCAGAACAGAAAGCACGAAAAGTCATAGATAAAATGTTCAGTAATGCCGGTTGGCAGGTTCTGGACCGTGATCATTATGCACCGAACATATCAGCAGTTGCACTTGAAGAAGGTCTTCTTAATGGAAATCTCGAAGCAGATTACCTACTATTTCTCAATGGCAAAGCTGTTGGCGTGCTCGAAGCGAAAAAGGAGTTTATAGATGTGTCTGCGGATTGGGTGAAAGCGCAGGCTGAGAATTACGTAAAGAAAGTTCCTCCTACATACCAAACCGTTGCTAAACCGCTTCCATTGATTTATCTTTCAAATGGAAAAACAGTTCTTTTCAAAAATGGTAATATTCCGGAATCGGAGTATGAAGAGATTAATCGCATTCACACTCCTAAAGAAATTACCAGAATGTTAGGACTAGCAGACGAATATTCTGCTTTGCCTGCTCTCAGAAAACAAGGACTTCGTGATTGTCAGTATGAGGCTATAACAGAGTTGGAGAAAAGCTTTAGGAGCGGACAGAATAGGGCGCTGATGGTTTTGGCTACTGGTGCAGGAAAAACATATACAGCTTGTCTTGCTGCATATAGATTCCTTTCATATACTCCGATGAGGAGGGTACTTTTCCTCGTAGATAGAAACAATCTTGGTAAGCAGGCAGAAGGCGAATTCGGAATGTTTCGACTGACGGAAAACGGTGATCCGTTTAATACTATTTTCTCGGTTAATCGTTTGCGTTCTGGAAATATACCATCGGATTCTAATGTGGTTATTTCGACAATACAAAGACTTTTCTCATTGTTAAAGGGAGAGGATGTGACTGATTCGGATGATGATGAAAATTACAATGGTGACGATACTAATGTCATTACCCTTCCGGAGAATCCCAACTTACCGCCAGATTTCTTTGATTTGATCATCATAGATGAATGTCACAGGTCTATTTATGGCTCTTGGCGACAAGTGCTTAACTACTTCAGTTCTGCTAAGATGATAGGATTGACAGCTACTCCGGCACCTGATACACTCGCATTTTTCAATAACAACAGAATAGTAAACTATACTCTTGAAAAATCCATTGCAGATGGCGTCAATGTCGATTACCGAGTATTCCGTATCAAGACGCAGGCGACAGAAGATGGAGGTGCCATCCTTGAGGGTGAAAGAATCAAGAGGGTTACAAGATATAATGGGGAAGTCAAGAATGTAAAGACAGACGAGGCAAAGACATATACCAGTACAGAACTGAATCGAAGCATAGTCAATCCGGCTCAGATAAAGCTGATTCTTGAGACATATAGGGATGCGGTTTATACTCAGATGTTCAACGATCCTCCGCGAGAACCGAATATGGATTATCTGCCGAAGACACTCATCTTTGCTTTGAATGATAACCATGCATCTAATATTGTTAAAATAGCAAAGGAAGTATTCGGTAAAGAAAATGATGAACAGTTCGTGCAGAAGATCACTTACTCTGCAGGTGATAGTAACGAACTCATCCGTCGTTTCAGAAATGATAAAGAGTTCAGGATTGCAGTCACAGTAACACTGGTTGCCACAGGAACAGATGTTAAGCCTCTTGAGGTTGTGATGTTTATGCGTGATGTGGAGTCCGAGTCTCTTTATGTCCAGATGAAGGGTCGTGGTGTACGAACTATTGGAGATGAACAGTTAAGGAATGTGACTCCAAATGCATATAGCAAAGATATGTTCTATCTCGTGGATGCGGTAGGTGTTACAGAGAGCATAAAGACAGTTTCTCGTCCGGGAACGGAGCCACAGCCTCACATGGTTTCTTTAAAGGAACTCCTTGAGAAGATTACTCATGGAAATGTGGACGATGATTATCTAAGGACTCTTGCAGGGCGTCTCTCCCGTATATACAACAAGTGCAACGATAAGCAGAGAATACAATTCGCAGAATTGGCACTCGCAGATATGAAGGACATCGCAGTAAATATTTATGATACCCTTGAAAGTGGATTACTGCCAGTTTATAAAGATATCAATGAACCAAATCTCGAAAGGAAGGCGCTTGTAGCTGCTCTGGCGCACCATCCTGCAGCAAGAGAATATCTTCTTATTCTGAATGCTGGATTCATTGAGATTCTTCAGCCAGGAGAGGATATGCTAATCTTCAGCGGATTCTCGTTGGAAGAGGCGGGTGAAACCACAAAGGCATTCGAAACATATGTCAATGAGCATAAGGATGAGATTGAAGCCCTGAGAATAATCTATAACAATCAGGGGGAACCTCTAACCTATGCAATGCTAAAGGAGCTTGAACTAAAGTTGAAATATGCAAACAGCAAGTTTAACTCTACACTTTTGTGGAACACATATGCGATTATCAAACCTGAGCTTGTGACAAAATTTTCAACGAAAGAAGAGAAAGACGCTCTTACAAACCTAATACAGCTTGTAAGATTTGTCTACAACCAGATTCCACGGTTAGAGAGTCTATACCCTACTGCGAATAGTTTCTTTAACCTGTGGTGCGGCAAGAGAGGACGTGATATTACAGACACTCAGAAAAATATTCTAAAGCAGATTATAAACTACATAGTATCAAACGGAACCTGTACAATAAAAGATATTCGCGAATGGGATCGCACATGTGCAGCGCAGATTATTCAGGCATTTGACAGTAAGCCGGAAGTTGCAAACGAATCCCTTGCATCTCTTTCACAGTTCCTCATTTATAGAAAAACAGCATAATTATGGCAAAACAAATATCAAACGAACAGACTCTGACCAAGAAGGTCTGGACATTGGCAACAACTCTCTCTGGTCAGGGTGTTGGATTTACAGACTATATCACTCAGCTTACCTATCTCCTCTTCCTTAAGATGGATGACGAGAATGTTAAACTCTTTGCAGAAGAATCGGCAATTCCTGAGGGATATCGCTGGAGTGATCTCATAGAACTTGATGGACTAGATCTGATTGAACAGTATGAGAAGACTCTCAAAGAGCTTAGCGATCAGCCAAATCTGATAGGTACAATCTATACAAAGGCTCAGAATAAGATTGACAAGCCGGTTTATCTCAAGAAGGTCATCACCATGATCAATGAGGAACAGTGGCTTGTTATGGATGGAGATGTTAAAGGCGCTATCTATGAGAGTATCCTTGAAAAGAATGGTCAGGATAAAAAGAGTGGCGCAGGTCAGTATTTCACTCCACGATCATTGATTTCTACAATGGTGGATGTTACTCGTCCTCAGATTGGCGAGACTGTGTGCGACCCGGCTTGCGGAACTGGTGGATTCCTTCTTGCAGCCTATGACTACATGAAGGGGCAGTCATCAGACAAGGAGAAGCGCGACTTCCTTCGTGAAAAGGCGCTTCACGGATATGATAATACTGCACTTGTTGTAACGTTAGCATCCATGAACCTTTATCTTCATGGTATTGGCACTGACCGCAGCCCGATTCTTTGTCAAGATTCGCTTGAGAAGAGTCCATCAGTCTTGGTGGATGTTATTCTTGCAAATCCTCCTTTCGGCACTCGGCCATCTGGATCAGTGGAAATCAATCGCGATGATTTCTATGTCGAAACAAAGAACAACCAGCTGAACTTCCTCCAGCATATGATGGTTATGCTTAAGAATGGTGGTCGTGCTGCAGTAGTTCTTCCGGATAACGTACTCTTTGAAGGCGGTGCAGGTGAAGTCATTAGGAAGAAACTCCTGACGGAATTTAACCTGCATACAATCCTACGCTTGCCAACCGGAATTTTCTATGCGCAAGGTGTAAAAGCAAATGTCCTTTTTTTCAGTAAGGGAACACCGACCAAAGATATATGGTTCTATGACTATCGAACAGGTGTAAAGCATACCCTAGCGACTAATCCTATGCAGCGCCATCACCTTGACGACTTTGTCGAGTGCTATAAGTCGGAGAATATACTTGCACGTCAGGAGACTTACGATGCAGAATCTAATCCTAACGGTCGTTGGCGCAAATATAACGTCGATGATATCCTTAAGCGAGATAAAACTAGCCTTGATATTACCTGGATTAAGCAGAATGATGATGATAACGACTACACTTTAGCGGAACTTATGGCTCAAATTCAGGAAAAAAGCGATAATATTTCTAAGGCAGTTGCAGAATTGCATAAACTAATGGCAAACATCGAGGAATAATGGATACAAAGAAACTTCGTCAGAAAATACTTGACCTCGCAATCCGAGGAAAACTCGTTCCGCAGGACCCAAATGACGAGCCTGCATCCGTATTGCTCGAACGAATCCGTGCAGAGAAAGAACAGCTCATAAAGGAAGGAATAATCAAGCGCAGCAAGAAGTCTGTGGCTTCGGATACATCCCATTATGAGAATGTGCCAAACAACTGGGCGATAACAAGCTTTGAAGAAATAGTTGAATTAATATCAGGTAGAGATTTAGAAACTTCATCTTGCAATGATATTAAAGAAGGAATCCCATATCTGATAGGAGCTAGTAATATCGTTAAGAGATCTTTATTTATTACGCGTTGGACAACTAAACCTATTGTTATTTCCCAGAAAAACGACATTCTTATATCTTGTAAGGGGACTATAGGTGAGGTTATAAGAAATACTATAGGAGATATCCATATTGCAAGGCAGTTTATGGCATTAAGAAACAACTCTATTGTTGATACAAATTATATAGAGTTATATATTCGTGCAATCTTGGAGAGAATTAAATCTGATGCTAGAGGAGTTATACCGGGTATTTCTAGAGAGGATATACTATGTAGAGAAATTTTACTACCTCCTTTAAATGAGCAAAAAAGAATTGTTTTGGAGGCCAGTAAACTAATATCAATTATCGAAAAGATCAATGTTGATAAGAATGAGTTAGTTAAAGCTATCGCTGCATACAAATTAACCATTTTACAGTTAGCAATAACTGGCAAATTGGTGCCACAAGATTTATCAGACGAACCTGCAATCGATTTACTTAGAAGGATAAATCCAAACTATAAACCTTGTGATAACCGCCATTATGAGAATATGCCATTTGATTTGCCTGAAACGTGGCT
>X418_Giraffe__coassemble_54_pt1 | contig 18844 bp, 10 predicted proteins | sample X418_Giraffe__metabat2_high_PE_001 | metagenome-assembled genome bin X418_Giraffe
GCATTTGACTACGGATCAAAAGGTTACAGGTTTGAATCCTGTTGGGGTCACAAAAATTTGAAGCACTCGATTTTTCGAGTGCTTTTTGTATATGCATACGGCCGTGTAAGTTACTTACAAAGGGGTCATAGAAAGCCTGAAGTAAAACCACAAGCAGTCATGTTCGGGAGATATGACATTGGATTTAGTAAGTCATCTGTTTACCCGTTCCTCGACAGTTGAAGCAACGTCCGCTGCCGCTGCATGATGGACATTGATCATAATAACCCCCATAAGAGTTGTATTTCAATCCCGTTCCGTTGCACGAGCTGCAACCGCCACCGCCTCCGCAGTATTTACATGGGGCGTCGACATAACGTGCTCCTCCGTCGTCGCCGCTGCCGCCACTGCTATTGTTCTGGTTATTGCCTCCCAAGCCAATGCCGTTAAAGAAATTGGCTTTCGCCTGAGATATATTATCATACTCCTCTTTCGAAATCTCCTTGGTCAATATCATATCTTTTCCCATTACGGCCTTCTCAAGGACTATCCTGTTCCAGCCTTTGGAAACAATCATTTTTGGCAGATATTCCAGTACGGTTATCCTTCCGCTCATTTCAAGATTCGCACGATAGAAGACATATGAATCCGCCGTTTCATCCCTAAGCACATAGCGAGGGAAAGACCCATATCCAATCCCTAACGTACTCGAACTCGCCAGATAATCGCCATTATTCCAGTAGAAATTCAATTCCGCCTGCTGGTTTGTGTCACTGACATAATAGAAGCGACCGGTACGCTTGCACAGATATCGGCCAACTGAGCCAGAACCCGAAGAACTGCCGGCATATCCTCCTCCGATATAGGAGATCCGCGCAGAATCGTTCCATTTCTTGTCAATGTAGCCTGAGACATCTGAAGGATCGACGACATATGACTGACCACGCCCGTTGTCACTGCCATAATTGCCATAAGTGACCAGATACACATTGCTACCATATACGATGTGATGCACTCGATATGACCTGTCCCAGACCTTGATCTTTACCTGTTCTATCAGGGAAAGATAAATTGGCACAAAAAAGAAAAAATTATAAGAAAAAGAAAAATGTGACGAAAAGCGTCTATTTGTGACGAAACCCCCGAATTATAAAATTCGTAAACGTCTGTTTTTCTTTATTTTACATAGTATCTGACACAGACCCCCGAACTTTGCTCCCGTAAACTTTAATTTTTTGTTATGGGAAATAAGATTCATGCAGAGACAGAGCAGAGGTATGTGGACATACTCAGCAACGGAGGTTTCAAGGCGTTTTTCGGGGACGAGAGCAACAAGGAGGCGGTGATGGCGTTGCTGAACACTATGCTTCCGAAGCACAGGCAGATCAAGGAGATCTATTATCAGCCGACGGAGCATCAGGGACCCGTCATCGGGCAGAGCAAGGAATTCAAGTACGACTTCATGTGCAGCGACGCATCGGGCGCGAAGTTCATTGTGGAGATGCAACGATACATAGAGAAGTCGTGGTTCAAGCGATGCGTCAGCTATGCGAGCAGGGCATATGACAGGCAGAACAAGACGGGATTTGACTATGATGTCCCGCCAGTCTACCTCATCGGACTGATGGGAGTGGACATAGATCATCCGGACAAGGAGTACTGGGAGGACAGGTATATTTCAGAATATACGTTCCGCGAAAAGGAATGTCATGACTTGCTAGATGAGACAATTGTTATTATCTTTGCTGAACTGACACGATTCCACAAGACTGAGGATGAGTGTATTAAGCTTGAGGACAAGCTGCTGTATCTGCTGAAGAATTCAAGCAAGATGGAAAGGCCGCCGAAATGGGCTGGAGAAAAACCATGCAAGGACCTCCTGGACGCATTTGCAATCGGTGGTTTCAGCAAGGTTAAACGAGAACAATACGACAAGGATATGTACGACGAAAAAAGACGCAACGGAGAACTGGCCGCCGCCCGGGAAGACGGCATAGCCGAAGGACATGCCCGGGGACATGCTGAAGGAAGAGCAGAAGGAAGAGCGGAAACCGTTAGAATGATGCTGGCTGCAGGGATTCCGGTAGAGACCATTGCCGACGCTTTAGGAATCAGTATAGAGGAATGCGAAGGCTATAGGAGCACGCAGAATCCTCGTTGCATTTGAAATCGGTGGTTTCAGCAAGGTTAAACGAGAACAATACGACAAGGATATGTACGACGAAAAAAGACGCAACGGAGAACTGGCCGCCGCCCGGGAAGACGGCATAGCCGAAGGACATGCCCGGGGACATGCTGAAGCGAAGATCGAGATGGCAATTAAACTCAAGGCATTAGGCGTCGACATTGACACCATCGTTCAGGCCACAGTGCTGGACAGGGAAACTGTGGAGAAGTTGTAGAGCAACTCAATGAATAATGAGGAAGCGGGCCGGAGTCGGTTGACTTAGGCCCGCTTCTGCAATGTCGTCAGGTTTCAGATCCACCACATCTGTTATACACAGAGATTTTTGCCAATGGAATAATTTTTCCTACCTTAGCAATCCAACCCCAAAACTGACACCTTATGAACCGCTTCATACTTCTGGCATCTGTCCTTCTGATTTCCATCAGTTCATACGCATCATCAAGCGAGATAGAAGATATCCTCACCAGACTCGATGACGCCATTGAAAACAGCGAGGTCTTTGTCAATGAAAAGAATTATCGCATCAACCGGCTCAGGAAAAGACTTCTGGAGATTTCATCAGAGAAGCAGGATGAAGAAGCATATGAACTGAACTATCAGCTGTTCCAAGAATATCAGTCATTCAAATACGACTCAGCCTATTTCTATGCTAACAGATCTTTGAAGCTCGCCAGACAGTTGGGCAACGCTGACAAGAAGGTTAACGCTCAATGTGCCATAGTATTCTGCCATATGTCATCAGGACTTTTTGTCGAAGCCTTCAATGAAATGGAGAAGGTGAACCTGAAAGGAGCCTCACCTATGACAAAGGCAAGTTATTATGCTCTCTACAACAGGCTTTACTACGATGCATCAGACTTCAATGACACCGAAGAGTGGAGTCATCTCTACACAAAGCTCGGTACAGAATATGCCGATTCGCTCATGGCAATTGTACCGAGAGACAGCTATGAATATGCATTCGCCAGGGCACAATGCGAAATAAAGCACTGGCACTACATAGAATGCATCGAGCTATATAAGGACATACTCAGAAAGTTCGATATCAGTACTCACAACAAAGCCATAATCAACTCCAGCATTGGAGGGGCATACAGAATTCTGGAACAGACAGACAGTTCTATAGTATACCTGGCAAAAGCAGCAATAAACGACATAGAATCTGCCACCAAGGAGACTACCGCCCTCTATCGCCTTGCAGAAATACTGTGCGAGACAGGAGATGCTGACAGAGCATATACATATATTCATACTGCGATGGCGGACGCCGACTTCTATAACGCGCGCCACAGAAAGCTCAGCATCAATCCCCTGCTGCCGATCATCGAGCAGACCCGTCTTGAGGCCATCACCAGACAGAGGAACCAGATGGCTGCAATAGCCGTACTGGTAGCGATACTCATGCTGGTCATGGTTGCTGCCGCGGCAGTCATCTTAAAGCAATATCGTAAACTCAAGCGAAGAAGCATGCAGCTGAGGGAAGCCAACAGGATCAAAGAGGAATACATCGGTCACTCTTTCTATGTGAACTCGGAGTATATTGCAGAAGTAGAAGAACTATATAAGACCATTCACCAGAAGATAGTTGCGCATCAGTACGAGGACCTAAGGGATGTATCAAAACTCTCCAAGGTCAATAAGAAAAGGGAAAGCATGTACGAATCATTCGACAAATGCTTCCTCAAGCTCTTCCCTTCTTTCGTCATCGAATATGCCAAGCTGTTCCCTGAAGGTTACATTGACCCTAACGCGACTGAACTGTCTCCCGAAATGAGGATATTCGCTTTGATCAGGCTCGGTATCAACGACAGCGAGAGGATTGCCAAATTCCTCAACTACTCAGTGCATACGATCTATACATACAAAACGCGCGTAAAGACCAAAAGCATCGTGACAAACGAAGAATTCGAAGCCAGAATCAAAGCAGTAGAGATGATATAGGCCTTAAATTCCATTAATACAACCCGCTGATAATCATATTTTCAAACCACTGATTATCAGCGGGTTTTGCTTTTGCATATCTAAAACCATCAATACAATTCCTTTATATTTTCATATACGCGCGAAAAAACCTGAGATTTGCCTTATGTTTAAAACACATTAACAAAAACTAACCAAAATCTTATGAATCGATCATTAGCCTTACTTACGGGAATCCTGCTTTCATGCATCTTCTCGTTTTCAGCAGTCGCTCAGAGCGGCTATGAGGTTAAGGGAAATGTCGTCGACCAGTATGGTCCTGTGGTTGCAGCCACTGTTCTCGAACAGGGCACAACCAACGGAACTGCAACTGATGTAGACGGTAATTTCTCTCTTACGGTTTCAGGTCCGGAAGCAGTTGTGGAAATCAGCTGCATCGGATATGCAACTCAGACATTTGCCGCTTCTGCGGTACCTTCGAAGATCATTCTCTCGGAGGATGCAATGTTCCTTGAGGAGACAGTCGTAATCGGTTACGGTTCCCTCAGCAAGAAGGAACTCTCAAGTTCAATCGTCCAGGTAGGAAAAGAGGATCTCTTCAAGGGTGCGATGAACAACCCTATGGAGATGCTTACCGGTAAGGTGGCTGGTCTCAACGTCACTACTGCGGCAGCTGCCAACCCTAACTCAAGCTCAGACCTTCAGGTCCGCGGTGCGACATCACTCCAGGCAGGCAACAGCCCGCTGGTAGTCATCGACGGAGTGCCGGGAGGTGACATCAGGACAATCGCTCCACAAGATATCGAGTCCATGACAGTCCTCAAGGACGCCGCTTCGGCAGCGATCTATGGTACACGAGGTGCAAACGGCGTGATCCTCATAACCACACGCAAGGGTTCTGAGGGAGGAGAAGGCGTTTCAGGCATCACATACGACAGCTGGTTCGGAATGAACTTCGCAAAACCGCATCCGGAGATTCTTTCTGCTGATGAGTTCCGCCGTTCAGGCCGAGGTACAGATTACGGATACAGCACAGACTGGTACAGCCTCCTTATGAGAAATTTCGGATATGACCACAACCAGTATCTTGCTATTGACGGAAGCACAAAGGGCGGTTCATACAACGCATCAATCAACTTCAAGGATGCGAAGGGTCTCGATATCCGTTCAGGCCGCAAGGAGTTCGGAGGACGTGTTGCCGTTGAGCAGAAGGCGTTCCATAACAGACTTCAGGTAAATGCATCCATCAATGCACGTCGCGTAAACGAAGAATGGGGCAATGACGGTCTCTTCGGCACTGCGCTTACAATGAACCCTACAATGCCTGTTTACAATGCGGACGGTTCATTCTATCAGCCTACATCACCGACAGGAGCAACAAACCCATATAAGGAAATGGTTCTCCTCGAGGGTAACAGCAACGGACAGAGGCTCTATCTCCTCGGTACCGTTTCCGGAAAGCTGAACATCCTTACAACTGATGTACACAATCTCAATACTACTGTAAGCTACTCGCTCGACTACAATGACTTCAAGTCAAACAACTACAGACCTTCTGACGCTGCGACATCATTCTGGAATGGATACAAGGGCACTGCATCACTGGATTACAACAAGTACTGGAGCAACCATTTCGAGTGGCTTGTAAACTACTCGATGTACCTCGAGGATCACAGCATCCAGGCTGTAGCGGGTTACACATGGGAAGATTCAAACCATGAGTCAATGGGCATGTCCAACCAGAACTTCACATTCGATAACATGAAGTACAACAACATCGGTGCAGGTTCTTACCTCACTGAAGGAAAAGCTTCAATGTACTCAGGCAAGTCACTTTCAAAGCTTGTTTCTGTATTCGGACGTGTAAACTACAACTGGAAGGACATCATCATGGCATCAGCATCTCTCCGTTATGAGGGATCGACCAAGTTCGGTGCGAACAACAAGTGGGGTTACTTCCCTGCAGCTTCTGTCGCATGGGAAATGGCCAACATGCCATTCCTCAAGGATCATGGTGACATCGTACAGAGCCTCAAGCCACGTGTTTCTTATGGTGTGACAGGACGTTCCGGCTTCGGATCATATCAGTCACTTTCCACTTACAGCACACGCAACAGCTACTTCTTTGACGGCCAGTGGGTTACAGGATATGCTCCTTCACTCAACGCCAACCCTGGCCTTGCATGGGAGAAACTCGTCAGCACAAACATCGGAGTTGACTTCGTTCTCCTTCACGGAAGACTCCGCGGATCGGTCGACCTCTTCGACAGACAGTCACAGGATCTCCTTTATAATTATACAGCTCCTCAGCCACCATATATCTATTCAAGCATCCTTGTAAATGTAGGAACAACCCAGAACCGCGGTATCGAGGTATCGCTCGACGGTGACATCTTCTCTACAAAGGACTTCACCTGGACAATGGGAGCAAACTGGTCTACAGGAAACACCATCATGAAGAACCTTTCGAACAACATCTATAAAGCATCATATGTTGACATGGGTTCTAAAGGCGGCGTAGGTGCCAACGAGTACTTCTTCCGCGTTCAGGAAGGAAGCAAGGTAGGTCAGTTCTACGGATTTGAGCACGCAGGAATCGACGCGGACGGCAATATCCTTGTCAAGACAGCAAACGGCCCTGTACTCGCCTCTACAGCAGATCCAGCTGAAAAGAAATACATCGGTAACGGTGTCCCTACACATTTCGTTTCTTGGAACAACACTCTCCGCTACAAGAACTTCGACCTCAACCTGTTCTTCAGAGGTGCTCTCGGATTCGAGATCTTCAACATGCAGAAGTATGGAATGGGTCTTATCGGAGCCGGTTCTGACAACGTACTCCGCTCTGCATATCTTGCGGACAAGGACGTGTACGCCAGCGGTGGTGTCATTTCATCATACTTCCTTGAGAACGGTAACTGGTTCAAGCTCGAAAGCCTCACACTCGGCTACAACTTCACTCCGGCCAACACAGACATCCTGAAGAAACTGAGAGTATATATAGCTGCAAAGAACCTCTACACCTTCACAGGCTACTCAGGAAACGATCCTTCGATCCTTGCTTCGAACGGTCTGACTCCAAGCATCGACAACTCTGGAGCTTACCCACTCGCAGCTCAGGTGACACTGGGTCTTACAATGAACTTCTAATAAATGAAAGAAATGAAAAGATATATATTGAATATTGCATTGCTGCTCGCAGCCTGCGTGTCATATACATCCTGCTTCAATCTTGAGGAGGAGGTATTCGACAGAGTAGACGGATCAGTATACTACGCTGACGAGGCGAGCGTACAGGGCGCCGTTGGAGCCATCTATGCAGAGGCGGCATACGGCTACTGTGAGTATTTCTGGTATCTTCAGGAGTTCTCTGCTGACCAGATCGCATGGAGGACCTGGAACGGAGGTGCCTGGGGATGGGACGAGGCTCTTAAGTTTGTCCTTTCTTCACAGACATGGAACGAAGAATCGACCATCGTACGTCAGGCTTGGGAAAAGGCCTGGACAACTATCGGACTTGCAAACAACGTAATCTATGAGCTCGGAATGACATCTCCTGCAGCTCTCGGCATTTCTCAGGAAAAGCTTGACCTCTACATTGCAGAATGCCGTACACTCCGTGCATGGGCGTACTACAACATCTATGAAATCTGGGGTGGAGCACTGCCTCTCAACATCAAGGCTTCTGCAGAGTCATCTGAAATCCCTGGCACAGCAGACCCTGACTTCAACACAAGCTGCCAGAAGATCTTCGACTTCATCGTTGATGAGCTCGACGGCTGCTGGGAGGCACTGCCACAGAATGAACCAAACAGAATGAATCAGGCGGTAAACCGTATGCTCAAAATGCGTATGCTCCTCAACTCAGAGGTGTTTACCGGAGTTGCGAAATATGACGAATGCGCAATCATCGCACAGGAGATTCTTGATGGCAAGTATGGCACATACAGTGTCGCAAGAGACCACAGGGACATTTACTCGATCGACAACATCAACTGTCCTGAGGTAGTGATGGCATTCGCTACAGAGGTAGGTCAGCTCAACATAGGCTGGATGAAGAACATGCCTTTCCTTCCATACAACATCTGGGAGAATGTCGGAGGTACATATGAGCAGTCAGGCTGGAACTGTACATGTCTTGCTCCTTCATTTGACAACTCCGGCGAGGTTCAGACTCTTGGAGGTTCTACAGGAGCGACATGCTTCCTCGACAGCAAATACGGCGACAAGCTCGGAGCCGTTTATGAAAGATTCAACAAGAACGACATCCGCGTGAAGGCAAACTTCCGCGCTGAGGCGGACGGCAGCTGGAATGGCGGTATGTTCCTCAAGGGAGCAATGATAAGCTACGACGGCACAACTCCTCTCAAGGCAGACGCTGACCGCGAGGGACAGGATCTTGTATATGTAGACCAGGTAGGTACCTTCCTCAACCTCGGTACACCTCTCCAGACTGTCATGCACCCTCGTTGGGGTGAGACCAACTCTGGTGTACGTATGATCAAGTATCCTATCTATCCTGATGCGGCCGGTATCGACTTCCAGAACATAGACGAGGTTGAATTCCGTCTTTCAGAAGTTGTCTATACTCTCGCAGAGTGCAAGCTCCGCGCCGGCCAGACAGAGGCAGCAAAGGATCTCGTAAAGAGTGTAAAAGGCAGATACTTCGACAATGCAGCTGATGCTCTGGAACTTCCTATGGGCTTCTCGGCATACGACAATGACTGGATGCTCCACGAGTGGGGTCTTGAATTCCTCGGCGAGGGACGTCGCCGTCGTACAGACCTCCGTCGTTTTGACAAGTTCACTCAGGGACAGTGGTGGTTCTTCGGCCGCGTTGAATCTGACGGATATGGTTCATATCCGGCTCAGCGTGACAGAAAGTATGAGTGGTTCCCGCTCCCTGCTTCTGCACTTCTCGTAAACCCTGGTCTTGTCCAGAATCCTAATTATTTATAATTAACAGACCATAAATATGAAAAAGATATTTAACTGGCTTATGCTGCCTCTGATGATGCTCCTCGGCTCTTGCGCTCAGGAAGAAATCGTCTTTGACCACGAGCAGCCTGCCTTTGAGACCAAGGAGGGAATGATTCTCCTTGAGGTCATCGTTCCTTCCAGCACGAAGGCTGACGATGTGATCTACATCTCCGGTGCATTCAACGGTGGTGACGAAGCTGCTGCTGAGAACGTGATGTGGCACCTTGAGAAGTCTACCACCATTGACAAGAAGTGGGGCATCTATCTCGACCCTTCGACTTTCGTCGATGGAAAGACTCTTGCCGACGGATACCGTTTCATCTCCGCTCGTGAAGGCGAAGAGAGAACTGCAAAGAACGAGGCGGTAAACCGCACAGAGAATCCTGCACCAGGTACAAGAGCCAACATCTACCTGTCATATTGGAACCTGTTCTTCTATGTGGCTCCTGAGATCGAACATGACGGTCCGGTTCTTTATGTTGACAACAAGACATCCTGGGATGCGCTTGCACTTTACGCATGGGGTGATGCCGAGGCATTCGGCGGATGGCCAGGCATGCAGCCTACAGGAGAGATTGTCATCGACGGTACAACATGGACTTATTTCGACCTTGGCGAGGCTAACAGAGGTCTTAACCTCAACCTTATCTTCAACAACAACGGCGCAGGTTCACAGCTTGGCGACTACAACGTGACACTTGACAAGGATGAGTACTTCCTCGTCATCACAGACGAAGGTGTGGAAGTAGCCAACTCGATCCCTTCACACGAGGGTACCATCCGCGTGTATGTTGACAACCAGGCTGGCTGGGAAGCAATTGCACTCTATCAGTGGGGTGATGTCAATGACCTTGGTGGCGGATGGCCAGGCGTGCAGCCGGCAGGAACAGCTAAGATCGCTGGCGTGGAGTATACATACTTCGAGTATGCCATAGCTGATGTTGAGGGACTCGGTCAGAACCTCATCTTCAACAATAACGGCGGCGGCATCCAGACAGGTGACATGCCTGTGACATTCAGCGCCGATGTGGTAGACCACTTCTACCTGATTTACGGTGAAAAGGACTGCGTCGTCATCGAGGACCCATTCAACCGTGAGCCGGTCGGCGGCGATGAGGGCGGCGAAGGAGAGACCCCTGGCGAAGGAGAGAATCCTGGTGAAGGCGGTTGCGGCTGCGACTGCGAGGGCTGCAAGGACTGCACAGGTGGCAGCACTGAAGAGCCTGAAGTACCGGCAGGTCCTGTTCCAGTAGTCTTCTACGTTCAGAACAACACCCCTTGGACTCCTACGTATCTGTATGCATGGGGCACAGAACTTCCTGAGATTTTTGGCGGATGGCCTGGTACAGCGCTTGAGAACAATGTTACTTGCGGCGGCGTGGCATACAGCAGAGTCGAGACTACTGCAACTGCATATGACCTTGAATACCATCCTATAATGAACAATGGTACCGGCGGAGAAGGCGGTCAGTATGATACTCCAGCTGTAACACTCGCTCAGTACAACTTCATCGTTGCCGGCGAGACTGCAGCCGAAATCGGCACTGCACCTGCACTGAAGGTATATGTTGATGACCAGACAGGTTGGGATGCAATCGCAATGTACTCTTGGGGTGACATCAACGATGTTGTCGGAGGATGGCCGGGAGCTGCCTGCACAACCGAAACTGTTGACGGGAAGGAATACAAAGTATTCGAGATTCCTGCAGAGGGCTTCGGCACGACCTGCAAACTCATCTTCAACAACAACGGTGGCGGTACTCAGCATGGTGATTACACCATCACTGCTGACCGTGACCACTTCCTCACAGTTACAGCTGAAGGCGTAACTCCAATCGAATAATTACGATGAAATCAAGCAAAGTAATTTTCATTTCCATTCTGACTGCACTCGTTTTGAGTGCGGTCAGCTGTGGGAATGAGATCATACCTGATGGCCCGGATACTGGCAAGGAAGACATTGACATCAAGCCAGGCAACACCATGGTCATTTATGAAGCGAATCCGAAAGTGTTCGCTTCAAGCAACTCGCTTAAGGCAATAGAAGACCGTCTTGACGATATTCAGGACCTTGGAGTTAATGTAATCTGGCTAATGCCTATACAGCAGCAAGGTTCAAAGAATGCCGTAGGTTCCCCATACTGCATAAGAGACTTCAAGAGTGTAAACAGTGCTTATGGAACCCTGGAGAGTCTCAAGTCGTTGGTAAGCAAGGCGCATTCTATGGGGATGAAGGTCATTCTGGACTGGATTGCCAATCACAGTTCGTGGGACAACAACTGGATAACAGAACATCCGGAATGGTATACAAAAGACGCCAACGGCAACATAATCTCCCCTGCAGGTATGGGATGGAACGATGTCGCTGACCTCAACTTCAACAGCAAGGAAATGCGCGCTGCAATGATCGATGCCATGACCTACTGGGTCAAGGAGGCAGATATCGACGGTTTCAGATGCGACTATGCAGATGGAGTGCCTGCAGACTTCTGGAAGGAGGCACTTGACGCAGTCAAGACTATTGATCAGGATGCGGTTCTTCTTGCTGAGGCCTCTGATGAGAAGTTGCTTGACTGCGGTTTCCAGATGCTTTACGGATGGGACTTCCAGAGCAAGCTGGTGGACGTATTCGCAGGTAAAAGGACTGTTGAGAAACTGTACGAATCCCATAAAGGCGAATATAAGAATCTTGCTGAAGGAAAAGACAGGCTCAGATTTTCGACCAACCACGACAAGGCCATGAACGAGGCATCCCCTATCACCATGTACAAGGGTGAGAGAGGAGCAATGGCTGCATTTGTGATTGCCGCATATATGGGTGGCATTCCACTTATCTACAGTTCTCAGGAGATCGGATATGCGAAGACACTGAGTTTCTTCAACAACACCATTCTGGACTGGAACAGCAATCCTTCATACACTGAAGAGTATCAGAAAGTCATGAGAGCATACACCGAGTCGGTCGAGGCAAGAGGCGGCGAGATGACCTTGTATAATACAGGAAAACTCGTCACCATATACTATCAGGGCGGTCTCATGGTAACGGTGAACACCACCGGAGCGGACGTACAGGTCAAGACCCCTATGGAGCGATCGGGCGACAAGGCTGTTGATATGATGACCGGAAAGCAGGAGAACATTCCTGCAGCACTTTCTCTTGGAGCATATGAGTATAAAATCTGGAAAATAGAGAAATAATGACCTATAAGAACATATTTGCCGGCCTTATGGCCGCCATGCTGCTCGTTTCATGCAACAGCGACTGCACCTGCGAGGGAGGTTACGAAGTGCCTGCTCCGGAGGATGTGGTAATGTATCAGGTGAACCCTCGCGTGTTCGCTCCTGAAAAGTCATTCAATGCGGTAGCCGAGCACCTTGACTCGATCAAGGCATTGGGTACCAACGTAGTATGGTTCATGCCGATCTATCCTGTAGGACAGATCAAGACCGTGAACTCTCCGTACTGCATCAGCGACTACAAGGGTGTCAACCCTGAGTTCGGAACTCTTGAGGAGTTCAAGAACGTAGTTGCCAGCTGCCACGACAGAGGTATGAGCGTGATCATCGACTGGGTTGCAAACCACACATCGTGGGACAACTGGTGGATCGAGGAGCATCCTGAGTGGTATACACACGAGAACGGTGAGATCGTACCTCCTATCAAGGACTGGGCTGACGTGGCTGACCTTAACTTTGACAATCCGGAGATGCGTCTTGCAATGATCGACGCGATGAAGTTCTGGGCTGTAGAAGTAGGTGTGGACGGCTTCCGTTGCGATGCTGCCGACTTCGTTCCATTCGATTTCTGGAAGCAGTGCTGCGACTCGCTCCGTGCGATTCCGGACCACAAGCTTCTCCTTCTTGCAGAAGGCAAGAGAAAGGACCACTTCGATGCCGGATTTGAAATGAACTATGCATGGGACTACCTCGAGGCCGTTAGACGTGTATTCAATCCTAAGAGAGGTCCTTACGTTCCGGCATCTCACCTCTTCGAGGCTGATGCAGAGGAATATGCAGGCATCCCTGAAGGATGTGTGAAGCTCCGTTTCACCACCAACCACGACGAGTCGGACAAGATGTCCCCTATCAGCGAGTTCGGAGGAGAGAAAGCATCAATGGCAGCTTTCGTGGCTTCTACATACCTTCACGGAGGAGCTCTCGTATATGGATCTCAGGAAGTAGGATATCCCGGAAGAATCAACTTCTTCAAATATGTGCCGGTAGACTGGCAGAATTGCCAGCATCTCAATCAGGAATACACCAGATTACTTGACCTATACAATAATATACCGGCAATCCGCAAGGGCGAGATCGCCGCATATCCTGATGAGCACATACTCGCATTCCAGAAGAGCGACGAAAACGACAGCATTCTCGTTCTCGTGAACGTAAGACACGAGGACTATCCTCTCACACTGCCGGCAGAATGGGCAGGAAAGGAGTGTACAGACCTCATGACCGGTGCAAAGACCGTCCTTGGAGAGTCTGTAATGCTCGCACCATATGAATACATAATTCTGAAATAAGTTATGAATCTCAAAAGAACATTAGCTGCAGTTGCAACAGCATTGATATCGACAATGCTCATCTCGTGCAAGCCTGAACCTGTGCCGACACCTCCTGAAGATGATGGCAAGGAAGATGTGAAACCTGATGACGGCAATAAAGAGGAAGAAAAGAAGGATCCTGTCGCAGAACTTGAGCTTGACGGATATGCAATTTTCTTCCAGGACAGGACATCATGGGGAGCCACCCATATCTATGGATGGAACAGCGAAGCCGGAAGCGTTACCGCAGCATGGCCAGGCAATGCAGTCACAGGAACAGTCGAGATAGAGGAAGTGTCATACAAATACGTTGACATGGGTTCATCGTTGAACGACAAGAGGATGAAGCTCATCTTCAACTGCAATTCATCCCAGAACACTCAGGACGGATACGAGGTGACAATGAACCGCCACTACTTTTTCAAGGTGACTGATGACTCGGCAGAAGAAGTCGATCCTTACACATCCGAGGAAGCCGGAGAAGAATTCGCACTCAGTGCAGTTTCTGCTTCATTCGAGAGCCTTCCTACAAGTGGAAAGTCTCTCACGCTTTCTGCCAGGAACCATGATTGGACAGCAGACCTCAAAGGCTGCAACTGGATTGTGCTGTTGGATGAAAACGGCGAGAAAGTCACTTCAGGAGCAAAGCACAACAAGGCGCAGCACCTCACCCTGCACGCAGCTCCAAACGGTACTCAGTCGGTTCGCGAATGCGAATTCAGCATCTCGACGACAGACGGTTCAAAAACCATATACTTCACCGTAAGCCAGGCTGCTGCCAAGGCACCGCTCCTGAGCCAGTGGGTTTTCCGTGATAACAAGAACACATATTCTGTTTCATGGCCGCATATGCATATGGTGGGAGCTACCGACGGATCAGCCGGCGTGATAACTGTTGTCAGAGGAGAAGATAACGCAGATATACCATTCACATGCAAGGTTGTAGGTAACAACCCTAACGTTTCCACAATGGTAGAGGGCGACTACTGGCTTTATACCTTCGATGCTTCCGTGGCAGCCGGCGACGTGATCGCGTTCAACGCCACAATGGCAGGAGACAAGAAGGCGCCTAAATACTTCATTGTAGAGTATTATGACGGAGGTGAGTGGAAATCGACCGAAGAAGATTTGCTGACCGCTGCTGAAGATGCTTCCATAAAGTATACCTACAGTCTTTCGGGAGAAGTTTCTACCGGAAGCGTAGACACATATCAGTATACGACAGTGATGCAGACATGCAAGTTTGAGAATGCCGCAGAAACTCTGCAGATACGTTGCCGCGCAGTCGGCAACATGACCTGCGACGGAAGCGCTCAGGACATAAACGCCACAGCCAATTCCGCATGCAGTCTTCCAGACTTCGGATTCACGGCATCTGACGTGCAGAGATATCCATCCGTCACCCCTGCCGAAACGAAGAAAGTGCTTATCATCGGCAACTCCTTCCACTATTATTTCAACCCTATGTTCATGCTCAGGGAGATAGCATGGGGACAGGGTGTTGACCTCAAGGTCACAGCCCATGTGAAAGGATCACAGTCATTCGAGAAGCATCTTCAGCTGTCGAACACGCTCGAAGCCATAAAGAAAGGCGGCTATGACTACGCCATCATTCAGGACCAGAGCAAGAATCCGGCAAGACTGGCAGACGACCCTGTCGGCTATGCCAAGGTACGCGACAACTGCGTGGCTCTTGCAGACATGATACGTCAGTACTCACCTGACTGCGACGTCATTCTCGACCTCACCTGGGCATATCCAAACTCTGACAATTCATATGGTGGATATGGCAGTTTCGAGAACTTTGACCAGCTGCTTTATGACGGTGCCAGGGAAATGGCTCTTGCAGCCGGCTGCAGGGTAGCTCCTGTCGGAATGGCATTCGCACAGTCACGTGCAGAGCACTCAGGATGGAGCCTGTACTTCTCTGGAGACGGCCTCCACCCTACCCGCACAAGTGCATATCTCGAAGCATGCGTTGAGTATGTCACAATGTTCGGAAAGGAATTCGGCGGAACCACGGTGGACTGCAATGTGGCTGCAGAAAGGGCCTCATACATGAGAGACCTCGCTGAAAGCATCGTATTCAACAATCCGGACGTTGTCAATCCTTCAAAGGATGACGACGACGACCCGGAAGATGGCGATGATGACAATTCCGGTCTTCCTGTCGACACCTGGCAGATATCAGGTGATGTCACAGCAAAGCTGACAGAGACATCTTCCGGAGTATATACAGCCACTGTTGCAGCTACTGCCGGAGATGCCTGGAAGATCCTTACCCCATCGGCAGCATACGGAGCTGAAACTGCAGGCCAGTCAACAATGACAGGCATTCTCTCTACAGAAGGTTCTGAGTCCCTCACATTCGGCTACACAGGAACATACAGCGTAACTGTAACCGAAAACGGAGATGGAACTCTCGGATATTCTCTTGTAAGCAATGACGTTTCGCTCAGGCTCGGAAACAACTTTGACAACAACGCCACACAATGGTCATACGCGTCATCGACCTACGAATTTGTGAACATTGCTGACAACACCTACAAAGTTTCTTTCAAGACAACAAGAGGAAAATATTGGGGTATCTACACCGTAGAGAACAAGAAATATGGAATCGCCAACGGCACGCCGCTTCTTGAAGGAAGCCTTACCAGAAGTGCAAGCGACGGTTCTGCCCGCTTCCCTCTTGCCGGAAATTTCTATGTCATTGCGACACTCGTAGACGCAGGAACAATAGACTGCAAGCTTGAAATCGAGGAGAACATCAATGACGCTCTGTTCAGGCTCACCGGAAGCTTCTCATCAAACGCATCATATAATGATTCAGCTGCTTATGAATTCAAGAACGTCGGTGAGAACACATACGAGTTCACAATAGACGCGGAAGCCGGAACGACTTGGAAAGTACATTCGTCACCATTTGCAACATTCTGCACGGAGACAGACGGTTCCACAGCACAGAGCGGAGAACTGAGTACAAAATGGACTGGCTCCGGCGTTTTTACAGATGCAGGAAAATATACAATCACACTGAAGCTTGGTCTGGGTGCAGAACAGTTCCTGACATACAGCTGCAGCAAAAGTGAGTAAAATAAGTGACAATCATTGTTTGGTTAGTAGATTGTCACACAGAACCGGCCTTTCCTGTGAAGGACGGGCCGGTTTTAAATAATTATCGCTAACTTTACTGAAATAACCATTAAATACCACAAAATGAAGAATGCTATCATCAGACTGGTCGCAATCTGTGGCATGGTGCTGGCCGGGGCGACCTTGTCGGCACAGACTGCGGACAACATTGCCTACCAGGACAATCAGGTGAGATTCACCGTGATTACAGACGGTGTGATCCGCCTCGAATGGGAGCAGGACGGCAGATTCACAGATCTGCCTTCATTTGTAGCTTCCGAGAGAGAATATCCAGAAGTGGCCTATAAGGTCCGCAGTGCAGGCAAGAAGGTTGTGATCACCACCTCAAAGATGATCCTCACATATAATAAAGGTACAGGAAAGTTCACAAAGGACAATCTTGAAATCAAGGCGACAGACGGATTCTTCACCTGGAAGCCGGGAATGAAGCAGAAGGAGAACCTGAAAGGAACCTTCCGTACGCTTGACGGACTCGATGGAGACGTGCAGACGCAGACCTGGGTATCCGACATGAAGAAAGGAGAAATCCGTCAGTTCGAGGACGGCATTCTTGCAAAGGACGGCTGGACACTCATAGACGAGTCTGAAAATTTCCTTTTCGATGACTCTGAGTGGGCATGGGTTAAGGAAAGAGACGCAAAGAAGTGCCAGGACTGGTATTTCATGGCATATGGACATGACTACAAGGCGGCTCTCAAGGACTTTACCGTATTTGCCGGCAAGATGCCTCTTCCTCCACGCTTCACATTCGGATACTGGTGGTCACGCTACTGGGCATACACCGACAAGGAAATGCGTACGCTGGTGGACAAGTTCCATGCATATGACATTCCTCTTGACGTGCTCGTTGTAGACATGGACTGGCATTACACAGACGAAGGACGCGGCGGATGGACAGGATGGACATGGAACAAGAGCCTGTTCCCTGACCCTGTGAAGTTCATGGACTATCTCAAGAGTGAAGGACTGAAGGTTACTCTCAACCTGCATCCGGCTGAGGGATTCGATCACTGGGAGGCGTGCTACCCTGCCCTTGCCAAGAGTCTCGGCAAGGATCCGGAAGGAACAAAGCGCATAGACTGGATCAACTCTGACAAGGAGTTCATGACCAATATGTTCGAACAGGTGATGCATCCTATGCAGGAGGAAGGAGTCGACTTCTGGTGGCTTGACTGGCAGCAGCATGTATACGACACAGAACTCACCAGGCTTCACAACACATGGTGGATCAACTACTGCTACTTCACTGACATGGAGCGCCACGGCGACAAGCGCCCGCTGCTCTACCACCGCTGGGGCGGACTCGGAAACCACCGCTATCAGGTCGGATTCTCAGGAGACGCTACCATCACATGGAAGTCTCTCGAGTTCCAGCCATACTTCACGGCAACATCATCCAATGTACTCTATGGCTACTGGAGCCATGACATCGGAGGTCATCTTGGAAACAGCATCGATCCTGAGATGTACACAAGATGGCTGCAGTATGGCGGATTCAGCCCTGTGATGCGTACCCACAGTTCCAAGAGCGGCGCTCTGAACAAGGAGCCATGGGTATTCGCAGAGGAGTACACCAATGTGATCCGCCAGACCGTTCGCCAGCGCTATGAGATGGCACCATACATCTATGCAATGGCCCGCAAGGGATATGACGAAGGTATAGCTCTCTGTCGTCCACTTTACTACGACTATCCAGAATGTCAGGAGGCATATGACTTCCGCAGCCAGTATATGTTCGGAGACGACATGCTCATTGCTCCTGTAACAAAACCGGCAGAGAACGGATTCGCAGCCATGGACATATGGCTTCCTGAAGGACACTGGTATGAACTTCATACCGGAGCGATGCTTGAAGGCGGAAAGGTTGTTACAAGGCACTTTGCTCTTGACGAGTATGGTATCTATGTAAAGGCCGGAGCTGTTCTTCCTTTCTATGGTGACGAAGTACAGAACCTCAACGGAAACGATGAGGACATCTATGCTACAGTATTCCCGGGCGGAGACGGATGCTTCACTATGTATGAAGATGCCGGAAACGACAAGAATTACGCAACCGAGTATGCAACTACACTGATCA
>X418_Giraffe__coassemble_56_pt1 | contig 18549 bp, 14 predicted proteins | sample X418_Giraffe__metabat2_high_PE_001 | metagenome-assembled genome bin X418_Giraffe
GGAGCCTGTCTTTGCACCTGAGCACTTTGTTGAACCTGATCCTGTTGAGGGATCAGAGCCAGTCGTTGAACCAGAGCAGGAAGTGGATCCTGTAGTGGAACCTGAACCGGTCGAGGAAGTGGATCCTGAAGAGGAACCAAAGGAGGAACCGGTCGTTGAGGACGACGACGATGATCTGCCGCTGTTTGCTGAGCCGGAGTCTATCTTCGAGGCGGCTCAGAAGGCGACTAAGCCAAGAAAGGCGATGATCGATGTCATGGAGGACAAGGAGGCGTGGCGTACTGACATGCCAGGCGCTCCGGTAAGAGACGTCCTCAGTGCAATATCCTTGAACGACAGAGTGCAGTTCATCAATGTTCTTTTTGATGAAGATCCTTCAAAGTTCCAGCAGGCGAGAGCGCGCATCAATTCGATGAACACGCTTGACGAGGCTGTCGCCTATATCACCTCGACATTCAACTGGGACATGGGCTCTCAGGTTGTCTATCGTTTCATGATGGCTGTACGCCGTAAGGTAAAATAGCATATGCCGGGCATATTATATATAGTACCGACTCCGGTAGGTAATCTTGAGGATATGACTTTCAGGGCTATAAGGGTCCTGAAGGAAGCGGACCTCATACTTGCCGAGGATACCCGCACAAGTTCCGTGCTCCTGAAGCACTATGAAATCAAAGGCCGTCTTGAGTCTCATCACAAGTTCAATGAGCATAAGACTGCGTCGATGATAAAGGAGCGCATACTGTCAGGTCTGAATGTGGCGCTTATCAGCGATGCCGGCACGCCCGGCATTTCTGATCCTGGTTTCCTTCTGGTGCGCACCTGTGTCAAGGAAGGCATCGAGGTGCAGACCCTTCCGGGAGCTACTGCTTTTGTCCCTGCTCTGGTGTCATCGGGATATCCATGCGACAGATTCTGCTTTGAGGGTTTCCTCCCCCAGAAGAAGGGCAGACAGACCCGTCTGACCGAACTGTCTGAGGAACAGAGGACGATGGTCTTCTATGAATCGCCTTATCGTCTTGTGAAGACTTTGGAGCAGTTTGCCGAAGTCTTCGGTCCAGAGCGTGAATGCTCGGTGGCCAGAGAGATTTCTAAGAAATTCGAAGAACATAAGAGAGGTACATTGACGGAAGTGGCGGCCTGGTATAAGGAGCATGAACCGAAAGGAGAGATAGTGATCATAGTGGCAGGTGCTCCAGAGAAGCCAAAAGAAAAGAAAAAATACGAAAAAAAGTAAAAGAAAGATAAAAAAGAGAAAAACTTGCTCCGCCTGTTTTTCTTTTTTTTATGCATCCTCATCATAACCTTATACCTTTGTCCGTATGAAAGATAAGGGAGAAGGAAGGCCGGGAATGGCGCAGTCATTTTTGACGGGAGTCATAGCGATAGTTTTTCTGCTGGTGGGATATCAGACTGCCATGTTCATACACGAAGCGGCTGTGATGAAAGTGGTCGCGGACAGGGACGCTCCGGATACCGTGTATGTGTACCGTGACATGCGAGAGGACAGAAGGAGTGAACGATCGCACAGCTCGTCAGATTCCGTGGTGCGAAAGAATGCTCCGCACAGCAGACATGCAGAAAAGGTTCGTCAGGAAATGCCGTATCCGAGGACGGAGTCATTCGTTTTCAATCCCAATACGGTTTCGATGGATGATCTGCAGAGGCTGGGATTTTCCAGAAAGCAGGCCCAGTCAATAGACAATTATCGTCAGAAAGGAGGCGTGTTCCGCAGAAAGTCAGACTTCGCCAGATCATATGTCGTGTCCGACTCGGTATATAAACGTCTCGAAGCATATATCTCGATACCGCTTATAGATCTTAATCAGGCCGATTCCGCTGACTTTGATTCATTGCCGGGAATAGGTGGCTGGTTTGCATCGAAGATGATCGAGCATAGAGAACGGCTTGGGGGATATTCCTATAAGGAGCAGCTGATGGACATCTATCGTTTCGATCAGGAAAAATTCGATGCTCTCAGTGACCTCGTAACGGTTTCGGAGCCATACCGCTATCCTTTGTGGACGCTTCCGGCAGACTCGCTCCGCATTCACCCTTACATCAGAAACTACGAAACAGCCCATGCCATCGTGCTGTTCCGTCAGAACAGCGACCCGAAGGCATGGGCTGTGGATTCTCTTGCTTCTTGCGGAATAATCAGCCGCGAGACTGCAACAAAGCTGTCCAGGTGTGTCGACTAGTCGAATATCTCATCCCAGGCGTAATATCCGTCGCCTGTATAAGGGTCTTCGGTGACCCACCAGAAGTCATATTCGCGTGTGTAGTCGTATGCATCCATCCAATCATAGAAGTCTATTGTCAGTCTTGCTTCAATGAAACCGGGACGGACCGCTTCCGACAGCATATAGAAAATGTCTTCGACATCCCTGTCGGTCATAGGACCTTCAAGGATGAAAGAATCTTCTGCAGTTACTGAAGGGATTCCCCCTGCATAATAGCAGGTAAGGAACGCGTCGCAGCTTCTGCTGTCAAAGTCACTGTGATATTCGCAGGAAGTGAAACACAGCAGAGATATGATCCCTGCTGTGATGATTGATAGTAATTTCTTCATTAATCCGTTACGTTCTGGAGAACTTCTCTGATCTTTGCTTCGATCTCGTCGCAGAGCTCGACGTTGTCTGTAAGGAGCTGCTTTACAGCCTCACGACCCTGCGCAAGCTTGCTTTCGCCGTAGCTGAACCATGATCCGCTCTTCTTGATGATGTCATATTCCACTCCGAGGTCTATGATTTCGCCTACTCTCGAGATGCCCTCTCCGTAAACGATGTCGAACTCGGCCTTCTTGAACGGCGGTGCCATCTTGTTCTTGACGATCTTCACCTTGGTACGGTTTCCAAGCGCCTCGTCTCCGTCCTTGATCTGCGTTGTCCTGCGGACATCCACTCTCACTGACGCGTAGAACTTGAGTGCGTTACCGCCTGTCGTTGTCTCCGGATTTCCGAACATGACTCCGATCTTGTCTCGGAGCTGGTTGATGAAGATGCAGCAAGTGTTGGTCTTGCTGATGTTGGCTGTGAGCTTTCTGAGCGCCTGGCTCATGAGCCTTGCCTGAAGTCCCATCTTCGAGTCACCCATTTCGCCTTCGATCTCGGCCTTCGGTGTGAGTGCCGCTACTGAGTCGATGACGATGATGTCGATCGCTCCCGAGCGGATGAGATTGTCAGCGATCTCGAGCGCCTGCTCTCCGTTGTCAGGCTGCGAGATGAGCAACGTCTCGAGGTCTACGCCGAGGTTCTTGGCGTAAGTCCTGTCGAACGCATGCTCTGCGTCGATGATTGCAGCGATCCCGCCCTGCTTCTGTGCCTGCGCGATCGCGTGGATGGCAAGGGTTGTCTTACCGCTGGATTCTGGTCCATAAATCTCGATCACACGTCCGCGAGGGTATCCTCCGATGCCGAGTGCCGCGTCAAGAGCAATGGAACCGCTCGGAATTACCGAAACCTCCCATTTAGGCTGATCTCCCAACTTCATGATCGTACCTTTGCCGTAATCTTTCTCAATCTTGTCAATCGTCGCCTGCAATGCCTTGAGTTTCGCAGCATTGTTGCCGGTACCGTCCTGTACTACTTCTTTAGCCATAAATGTTTAAAAGTTTAAATGTTAGCAAAGCAAAATTAATGAAAATAAGGAACTTCTCCAACTTTTCTGTTGCAAAATTACAGCTCTTATGTGCCAAGGTGAGGCACAAGTAAAATATTGTTGAAAAAAATCATTAATTTTGTAGATATGAAGATCAAACTTTTAGGAAAGAATCTCGAAGAGCTCAAGAGGCTCGTTGCAGAGGAAGGCCTGCCTGGCTTTACAGCCAAGCAGATTGCCCAATGGCTTTATGTCAAGAAAGTCCGCACCATAGATGAGATGACAAACCTGTCGAAGGTTGCAAGAGCCAGACTGTCAGAGAAATATGAAGTAGGAGTGACACCTTATGCCGGTCTGCAGATATCGTCAGACGGCACGAAGAAATATCTTTTCCCGGTGAGATGTCCGCATAAGCGTGGACTCAATCTGAGAGTCAGTGAAGAAGAACTTGAGACCAGTGCCATCGAAGCGGTGATGATCCCTGATGCAGACCGTGCAACTTTGTGCGTATCTTCTCAGGCGGGATGCCGCATGGGGTGCAGATTTTGCATGACAGGCCGTCAGGGTTTCCATGGCCACATGTCGGCGGCGGACATCATCTCTCAGTTCATAGCTGTGGACGAGTCCGACAGACTGACAAACGCGGTTTTCATGGGAATGGGAGAGCCGCTTGACAACTATGACAATGTGATGCGTACGATAGAGATATTGACTGCTGAATGGGGATTTGCATGGAGCCCGAAGAGGATCACTCTCTCGACGATAGGAGTCCTGCCCAATCTGAAGCGATATCTTGACGAATGCAAGTGTCATCTGGCTGTCAGCCTGCACAATCCCCTTCCGGAGGAACGCCTGAGCGTGATGCCGGTGCAGGGAGCATGGCCGATCCAGGATGTCATAGACCTGATAAGGCAGTATGACTTCAGCGGTCAGAGGCGCGTGAGCTTCGAATACACGATGTTTGCAGGTTTCAATGACACAAAAGTCCATGCAGATGCATTGGTGCGTATGCTCAGAGGACTGGAGTGCAGGATGAACCTCATCCGCTTCCATAAGATCCCGGATTTCCCATATGAGACATCTCCGGATGTCATCATAGAGAACTTCAAGACCCGCCTTAACAATATGGGCCTGATGACAACGGTCCGTGCTTCTCGCGGTGAAGACATTCTTGCAGCATGCGGAATGCTTGCCGGGGAACACAATAAGAAATAATGACATGAAACGTTTGCTTATACTTTTCCTTTTATGCCTTGCATCCGTGTCGGTGCAGGCGAGAGGAATCGACCCGAAGGCCGATTCCGTAGCGGTTGTGCAGATGCGCCAGCGCATGGAGGGTATAAGGAAGCATCGTCCTACCGTGGCCCTTGTGCTCAGCGGAGGAGGAGCGAAAGGCGCTGCCCATATCGGCGTGATCAGATATATCGAGTCTCTCGGCATTCCTGTAGACATGGTTCTCGGAACGAGCATGGGAGGTCTTATAGGAGGTCTCTATTCGCTGGGATACACAACTGACCAGATGGATACGCTGATCAGGAACATAGACTGGAAGTGGGCTTTCAGCGATGAACTCTCCCGCAAATACATATCATATACGGATGCCAAGTATAAGGAGAAGTATATGATATCCATCCCGTTCTATTACGAGAAGGATTACTTTAAGATGAAGGTGGCTGACGAGTATCGCTTCGATCCTGTCCGCAGGCATGCGGCTCTGCACATCGGCGCAGACAATGAGCACGGTTCAGAGATGTTCAAGAGCAATCTCCTGGGCAGCCTTCCGTCAGGTTACATATATGGACAGAATGTAAGCAATCTCATCAGCTCTCTCACCATAGGATATCAGGATTCGCTTGATTTCAAGGAATTTCCGATACCTTATGTATGCGTGGCTGCGGACATGGTGTCGGGAAAGGCAAAGGTATGGCACAGCGGTAAGATGAACACTGCCATGAGGTCCACAATGTCCATCCCGGGCATCTTCGCCCCTGTCAGGGTGGACGGAATGGTTCTCGTAGACGGAGGCCTGAGGGACAATTATCCGACATCCCTTGCACGTGAGATGGGAGCGGACATAATAATCGGAGTGGACCTGTCGCAGGCAAGAAAGACATATCTGGAAGTGAATAACCTGGGCGATATCATAGGCCAGGGAATCGACATGCTGGGCCGTGATGCCTTTGACAGGAACGTGGATGTTCCTGATGTCAAGATCAAGCCTATGCTCAAGGAATACAACATGATGAGTTTCAATCCTGTCAGCATAGATACGATGATCGTACGCGGCTATGAAGCGGCCGCGGCGCAGGATTCGCTCCTGCGCGAAGTCGCGGCAAGGACTGCAGGGAAATATTCTCCAATGCCGAAGAAACCGGCTCTGGGAATGACCGCAGACTCTCTCGTGATCGCAAATGTGGACATCAGGGGAGTGCTTCCCCGTGAGAAGGAACTGCTCAAGGACAGGCTTCATCTCAAATATGGCCAGAAGATAAGCATGGATGACCTGGATCATATCGTGGCTCAGATATATGGCACTCAGGCATATGATTTTGTGACATATGAGCTTCTCGGCAAGGATGAACCATTCGACCTTGTGATAAACTGCAAGAAAGGCCCTGTCCATCAGTTCGGCCTGGGAGTGCGCGCGGATACAGAAGAAATCGTTTCGGTGCTCTTGAACATAGGACTCAATACACACAAGCTTCATGGACATATGTTCGACCTGACCGGAAAGATAAGCGCGAACCCTTATGTCAACCTGCATTGGTCGTATGACATGCCGAAGATCCCGACTTTGAACGGATCGGTTTCTGTGCGCTGGACAGATCTCGGACTGTTGAACTTCGGCAGTAACAGATTGAGCTTCAATTATCTGTCTGCAAAGCAGGAGTTCTATCTCTCGAACATAAAGTGGAAGCAGGTGGACGTGAGGGGAGGTCTGCGTAATGAGGTGATTTCGGTAAAGGACATAAAGTCCCATATACCGGGAGACTATGATTCGAAACTTCTCGGCAATGACTTCGTGTCGGCATTCATAGATGCGGGTACATATACCTTTGATGACGGATATTTCCCTACAAGGGGAGTTGATGCGGGACTTTCATATACGTGGACCTTTATGGGATTTCCTAACAGGTTCCATAATTTCCATACACTGACAGCGGATGCCAAGGTGGTCATCCCTGCCGGAGATGTCTTTGCATTCATTCCGTCATTCAACTTCCGTTTCCTGTTCGGAGAAGATATCCCGATTGCATATTTCAATGCTGTAGGAGGCTCTCTGGCCTCACGTTATGTTGACCAGCAGTTGCCTTTTGTAGGAGTGACACAGCTTTCTGCGATGAAGAATATTCTTACGATATTCAGGACAGACTTCCGCATCCGCCTTGCCAAGAACCACTATGTGAAGGCTATTGTAAATTATGCCCGGGATTGTGATGCATTCTCCGAGTATGTTAAAGGTTTAGGATATTTCGGCGCTGCGGCTGAGTACTCTTTCGATACGATCTTCGGTCCGCTTTCGGCGAATGTCCATTGGTCGAACATGACAGGTAAGGTGGGCTTCTACATCAGTGCAGGCTACAATTTCTAAAGTTATGGATGATAAGCAGAAGAAAGTTGCAGACAGGCTCAGAGGCCTGTGCTCGAGGCGTGAGTATTGCGTCGCAGATGTCTTGAAGAAGGCATGTGATGCCCTGGAGGGAGACCGTACGGCAGCGCAGGAGGTGGTGGAACTGCTGATCAGTGAGAAATATGTGGATGATCTGCGTTATGCTTCTGCCTTTGCCCGCGACAAGGCCGCCATCCAGGGATGGGGAGAGGTGAAGATAAGATATATGCTCGCAGCGAAGGGTGTGGCACGCGACGTGATAGATAAGGCTCTCGAGGAAATCGATCAGGACAAGGCCGGGTCGAGGCTGGAGAAGCTGTTGGAGAATAAGTTCAGGACATTGAAGGATGACCCTCAGTGCCGTCTCAAGATGCTCCGCTTCGGCCTGGGAAGAGGCTACTCTTATGATGAGGTTTCCGAAGTAGTGGATATCTTGATAAGAAAGGCGAAGGATGGTGAATTATAGAAGGCTTGAGGCTTCCGAGATAGAGAGGCTGCAGGCACAGATGTGCACAGCATCTGATTGGAACGGAATCGAAGTTGCCGAAGGCTTTTCGGCGGATCATGTAAGTAATGTCAGGTTTTCTGGAAAGATAAGGCTTGGTGCCTTCCGGAAGGAGTTCTGCCTTGCCGGAGGGATTCATAAGCATTCGGGAATATATCATGCGACTCTGCACAACGTCACGGTCGGTGACGATTGTCTCATTGAGAATATCAGCAACTATATAGCGAACTACGTCATCGGGCGCGGGACATTCATAGAGAATGTGGACATCATTCTGACGGATGGTCCTACGGCTTTCGGTAATGGTGTCCAGGTCTCGGTGCTCAATGAGACAGGCGGCAATGAAGTTGTCATTTATGACAGGCTGTCGGCTCAGACTGCCTATGTCATGGCTGTATACCGCAGGAGGCCGGAACTGATCTTGCGGATGAAGGAGATGGCCATGCGGTATGCGGAGTCTGTTACCTCTTCAACGGGCATTATCGGTGAGGATGTCATAATTGTCGATTCAGGATATATAAAGAATGTCCGTATCGGGGATCGATGCAGGATAGAAGGTGCCGCACGTCTCAAGAACGGAAGCATAAACAGCAATGCTTCTGCACCGGTGCATATCGGAATAGGTGTTATAGGGGATGACTTCATCATAAGCAGTGGCAGCAGCATCACGGATGGAGTGACCTTCTCCCGCTGCTTCATAGGCCAGGCTTGCCGCCTGGGCCATAATTATTCAGCGACTGACTCATTGTTCTTCAGCAATTGTCAGGGCGAGAACGGCGAGGCATGCGCCATCTTCGCCGGCCCGTTTACCGTCACGCATCATAAATCCACCTTGCTTATAGCCGGAATGTTCTCATTTATGAATGCCGGATCCGGCTCCAATCAGAGCAACCATATGTATAAATTGGGTCCGATCCATCATGGATTGCTGGAGAGGGGAGCGAAGACGGCCTCGGACTCTTATGTGCTCTGGCCGGCAAAGATAGGTGCGTTTTCGCTGGTGATGGGAAGGCATGTGTGCCATCAGGATACCAGGGATCTCCCTTTCTCATATCTGATAGAGCAGGAGAGCACTTCATATATAGTTCCGGGTGCGAATCTGAAGAGTGTCGGCACCATCCGTGATGCCAAGAAATGGCCGCAGAGGGACCGCAGGACCGATCCTGACAGGCTGGACTGCATAAATTTCAATCTTCTCAGCCCATATACCATCAGGAAGATGGTTAAGGGCAGAGAAATTCTGCAGTCCCTGCAGGCGGTTTCCGGAGACAGGTCGGACACATACTCGTTTCAGAGCGGCCTGATCCGAAGGTCATCGCTTCAGAAGGGTTTGCGTCTATACTCGATGGCCATAGATAAATTCCTTGGCAATTCGCTTATAACCCGGATCATGAATTCGTCGTTCTCGACATTGGATGAACTGCATGAGGCTTTACAGCCGACAACCGGCTATGGCGATGGCGAGTGGTTGGATGTTGGTGGAATGATTGTTCCTGAGAATGCATTCAATGCTCTTCTGGAACATGTGGAGAACGGGACGGTGTCGGATATCCATGTGGTGGAGGCTCGTCTTCGTGAGATGCATGAGAACTATTATGCATACGAATGGAAATGGGCATATGATGCCATCAGGGACTGTTATGGCATAGATCTGAATACAGCATCCGCGGGTGAACTTGCTGGCCTTGTCAGCAGATGGAAGGAGTCCGTAATCTCATTGGACAATCTCATATATGAGGATGCACGGAAGGATTTCACTCTGAGCTCAATGTCGGATTTTGAGTCAGATCCGTTTGTGGCATCGGTCCGTGACCATATAAAAGACAAGTCCGCCCTCGGCGAACTTGCCTTGGGCAGACTTGAGTCGATCGGTCATCTTGTAGAGTAGGAACCGTTGTAGTAGAACTCCAGATTGTTGTAGTTGGTGAATTTGATCTCGATCTGAGAGAGTTCTTCATTCAGCTTCAGATTTATGGTTCCGCTGCTTCCGCTGGCTTTGTTGTATACATTTCCGTCATAGGACACAAGTATGTTTTCCGGATCGTATGAGAATCCGACGGCTTCATAGGCCCAGAACTTGACCGGCATTGTGACTTCTGCCTTCTTGCCGTTGCTGACAGAAAGTTCAAGTGTCCATGTCTGGTCTCCCTTTATCAATGCTGCTGACTCTATGTCCATGGTTTCACCATTGAACGTGAAGGACGTTTCAAAGACTTCGACAGGTTTCTCGATGTCTGCGCTTATGCATGTGCCGTCGAACTGTATGCAGTATGTGATCCCATCGATGATGAAAGATATGTCAGCAGTGTACTTGCCGTTTCCGGAATTGGCTATGTAGAGAGTCTTTATCGTATCTGATCCGGCATCTCTGCTGATTTCAAAGTTGTTGTCAGCATTGGTGTTGTCTACCATTCCGAACAGAACTTCAGATCCGCTCTTCGTTGTGATCAGGTCAGCAGGCAATGCCAGATAAAGATACCATGTCGCAATGTCGAGTTCGCTGAAATATGATATGTTTGCCGGAGTGAAGAAAAGGTAGGTCGTACCTTCCAGCTCTTTGTAGAATCCAGCTCTCAGCGGCTTGATTTCGTCGCCTCTTCCGATCATGTTTTCATTGATGACGATCTCTTCGTCTTCCCGCGCTTCCGCTGTGATATGCAGGCCGACTTCCGTTCCGTCTGCCAGGATCAGCTTTGCCTTCAGTGTCAGGACATTGTCCTCAAAAGTCATTAAGCATTTTCCGTCCTTGATCTCTTCTGTCTTGTCTGGAGCTACCGTGTCAAGTACTGCGTCATTCAGGGTGCTGATGAGAGTGAATGCTGAAGTTTCACTCTTAAGATTGAACTCCTTGTTCAGCAGCACCGGACTTATTGCTGCATAAAAGAATTCATCGCTTTCCATTATCGAGGTGACCTCCGTCAGTCCCTCCTCTGTCGAAGCTGCTATAGCCAGGTTGTCACCTACCATCGTCAAGGCTGTGCTGAAAAGGTCATTTTCAATGCCGTTGACTGCCCATATGTTTTCGCTGTAGATTTCTTCGTCATCGTCCTTCACATCATCTTCTGTCTTCTGCTTTTCGCATGAAACCATGCAGCAGAGTGCTGCAAGTGTCATAGCTGCGATGATAAATCTGAATTTTTTCATATTGTCTGTAGTTTGGGTCTTAAGTTAAATTCCGCGTTCACGGCATATTGCCTCGTATGCCTGCGAGATGGCCTTGAACTTCTCCTCTGCGGCTTTCTGGACATCAGCTCCAAGGGTGGCTACCTTGTCAGGATGATATTTCACTGCCATCCTTCTGTATGCCTTCTTGACTTCCTCGTCAGTTGCGTTCGGAGTGATTCCGAGTATGCTGTAGTTGCTGTCATTGTTCGGACGGAACTGAGCGAATATTGAATCCGAATCGCTCTTTGACAGTCCGATGTAGCTCGCTATGGTCTCGAGCAGATCGACCTCGCTCTGTACCAGACCGTCGCACGCTCCGAGCGAAACGAGGTAATGATACAGCTGCAGACGCTGGGAGTAGTCCATGCACTGGCGGACCTGGGTGCAGACTTCATATAGATTGAATTCCTTGTTGAGGATCTCCCTGACAATCTTTTCCGCCTCATCTCCGGCCTGCGCTCCGAAGTTACCGGCGAAGAAGCTTCTGAGCCTTGCCATCTCCTGAGATGTGACCTTGCCGTCCGCCTTGATGACTGCGGCAGACAGGACCAGAAGACTCATCAGGAAGCTGTTCCTCTGCCCCTGATTGTATCTTTGATCCTCATCATATCCGGAAGCCCCTTCCGTGGCTTTCTCGATTCGTGATACGAAATAATATCCCAATATGCCTCCTATCGGCCCGAACATGGCCCATCCGAGCACACCGGCAATCCATTTACCAATTCCCATTCTTCAATTCACTTAAATAAAAATCAAATTTAAACAAAAATCACGAATTCTGCCAATTCGTATACTATGATAAGTTTGGCTGGTGTGGCCGCCCGTGGCCACATGAACGGGAGGGGCCCGCCGCAAAGCGGTGGGAGGGATGAAGAAAGAAGCCGACTATTGCTAGCCGGCTTCCTTGATATATTAAGACGCTGATTACTTAGCTGCCTTGATTGCTGCCTGAGCAGCAGCGAGTCTTGCGATCGGAACGCGGAATGGAGAGCATGATACATAGTTGAGACCTGTCTTGAAGCAGAATTCAACTGATGCAGGATCACCACCGTGCTCACCGCAGATACCGCACTTGAGGTTCTCGCGAGTCTCGCGGCCTTCCTTCACTGCGTAACCTACGAGCTTACCTACTGACTTCTGGTCGAGAGTCTTGAATGGGTCAGCATCGAGGATCTTGTTGCCGAGGTAGTCACCCATGAAGGTTCCTACGTCGTCGCGTGAGAATCCGAATGTCATCTGAGTGAGGTCGTTTGTACCGAATGAGAAGAACTCTGCAGTACGTGCCATGCGGTCAGCTGTGAGGGCTGCACGTGGGATCTCGATCATTGTACCGAACATGTACTTGATCTCGAAGCCGAACTCAGCCTCAACCTCTGCGCGGATCTTCTCGCAGATAGCCTTCTGGAAACGGAGCTCACGGTCTGAAATTGTTACAGGGACCATGATCTCTGGCTTAGGATCGAATCCTTCCTTCTTGAGCTCACCTGCAGCTGTGAAGATAGCGCGGAACTGAGTCTCAGAGATCATCGGATATGTCACATGGAGACGGACACCACGGTGACCCATCATAGGGTTGACCTCGTGGAGTGACTCACCACGCTTCTCGATCTCGCCGACGCTGATGTGAAGTTCCTCTGCGAGCTCCTCCTTCTTGACCTCAGTCTGAGGCACGAACTCGTGGAGAGGTGGGTCGAGGAGACGGAATGTAACAGGCTTGCCGTTCATGACCTTCATTGTGCCCTTTACAGCTGCCTTGATGAATGGCTCGAGCTCTGCGAGAGCTGCCTTTCTTTCCTCGTCGTTCTTTGCAAGGATCATCTTGCGGAGCTTAGAGAGCGGAGTCTCTGCGTTCTGTCCGTAGAACATGTGCTCGATACGGAAGAGACCGATACCCTCAGCGCCGAAGCTGATTGCGCGAGCTGCATCCTCCGGAGTATCAGCGTTTGTGCGTACGCCCATTGTGCGGAACTTGTCAACGATCTCCATGAACTGCTGGAAACGTGGGTTGTCAGAAGCGTCCATAGTCTCGATAGCCACGTCGTAAACAAGACCCTTTGCACCGTTGATAGAGAGAACGTCACCCTCGTGGTACTCCTTGTCTGAGCCCTTGAACTTGATGACCTTGTTCTCGAGGTCGATGTGCATAGCCTCGCAGCCTACGATACAGCACTTGCCCCATCCGCGTGCAACGAGTGCAGCGTGTGAAGTCATACCACCGCGCTGAGTGAGGATACCTGCGCATGCACGCATACCCTCTACATCCTCTGGTGAAGTCTCCTCACGGACGAGGATTGTTGCGATGCCCTTCTCGGCAGCTGCCATTGCAGCCTCAGAAGTGAATGCGATTACTCCTACCGCTCCACCTGGTGATGCAGGAAGACCCTGTGCGATAACTGAAGCCTTCTTCTCAGAAGCTGGGTCGAGGATAGGGTGGAGGATCTCGTCGAGCTGAGCCGGAGCGACGCGCATTACTGCTGTCTTCTCGTCGATCATGCCTTCTGCTAGCATGTCCATAGCCATGTTGAGGGCTGCAAGACCTGTTCTCTTACCTACGCGGCACTGGAGCATCCAGAGCTTGCCGTCCTGGATGGTGAACTCGATGTCCTGCATGTCGCGGAAGTGGTTCTCAAGGTGGAGACGGATGCCGTCAAGCTCCTTGTAAACCTCCGGCATTGAAGTCTCGAGAGATGCGAGGTTCTGGTTGTGCGGGTTCTTTGTTGCCTCGTTGAGAGGGTTTGGTGTACGGATACCGGCAACTACGTCCTCACCCTGAGCGTTGATGAGCCACTCGCCGTAGAACTTGTTGTCACCGTTTGCAGGGTTACGTGAGAATGCAACACCTGTTGCAGAATTGTCACCCATGTTACCGAATACCATTGACTGTACGTTCACTGCAGTACCCCACTCGTCTGGAATACCCTCGATGCGACGGTATGCGATAGCGCGCTTTCCGTTCCAAGACTTGAACACGCCGCCGATAGATCCCCAAAGCTGAGCCTCAGCTGAATCTGGGAACTCAGTTCCGAGAACTTCCTTCACGCGAACCTTGAAGCGGTCGCAGAGATCCTTGAGCTCCTCAGCTGTGATGTCAGTGTCTGAAGCATAGCCCTTTGCTACCTTCACCTCTTCCATCATTCTGTCGAGCTGCTGGCGGATACCCTGGCCGTCTGCAGGCTCGATGCCCTCTGCCTTCTCCATCACAACGTCAGAGTACATCATGATGAGACGACGGTATGCATCATATACGAAACGTGGATTGTTTGTCTTTGCGATCATGCCAGGGATGGTCTCAGAGCAGAGACCGATGTTGAGGATTGTATCCATCATTCCAGGCATAGAGCTGCGGGCGCCTGAACGGCAGGAAACGAGGAGCGGATTCTCCTTGTCACCGAACTTCATGCCCATGATTGCCTCAGTCTTCTTGAGGGCCTCGGCTACCTCAGCCTTGAGAGCGTCGTTGTAACCGCCACCGAGCTCATAGTACTCAGTACAGCACTCGGTTGTGATTGTGAAACCTGCAGGTACAGGAATGTTGAGAGTACACATCTCAGCGAGGTTTGCACCCTTACCGCCGAGAAGCTCACGCATAGTGCCATTACCCTCAGCGGTCTTGCCGCCGAAGCAATACACTCTTTTCTTTGTAGATTCCATAAAACTGTAAGTATTTGATAATTAATAAATAAATTTTCTTCGTTGTGATTTACGCAAAATCCGGCGCGAATTTAGTGATTTTTCCCGAAAAAATGATAAAATATCTTCGCTTTTAGTCCTCTCCTTCGGAAGCTTGTCCCAAAAGCGAAGCGAGAATGTCTCCGACACCAGGTCTTGCCCCTTCCGCGGGTACTGCTCCCGATACTTTTGCGGACGGGTGCCCGAGAGGATAGTAGGCAATGTCCTGGAGAAGGAACTGCGAGTCCACATAGTCATAATTCTCGTTGCTGATCTGGATCAGCACTCCCGGAACCTCCCCGAACAGCACCTTTGTCCTGTCCTCCTCCTGATATGAAGAAAGGATGCCGCTGAGGTCCATTTTCAGGCCGAGATCACCGCACATGCGCGATGCCGCTGCGGCCAGTCCTCCGTCTGCTACGGTGCGTCCTGCCATGATCATGCCGTCTTCGGTCAGCTCACGCACGACTTCATAGCAGTCGATGAAATAGTCCGGGTCCATGATGGAAGGAGCTGCGCCTCCGTTGTCGTCGTTCAGTTGGGCAAGCAGAGAGCCACCCATCTTGAACTGGCAGGTATCGAACGGTATGTATATTATCCAGCTGTCCGGATCGTTCACCATTGTACGGGAGCATCTGCGCTTTTCGTCGATCCATGGATGTGTGCTTTCATATGGAGATGACTTGAACAGAATGTCCTCCTGCTCCTCGAAAGGCTCGTCCTCGGTCATCGGAGTCTCCGGCAGCCACGCAAAGAACTTTACGTTGCTTTCGCCGTCGCTTTCCATGAAGAGGTAGTCCTCTACCTTCACGCCTAGTCCGTACAGGTAGTCGCTCGTGCTGTTGATGCTTTCATAGAAGGCGGCCATGTTGCCTATAGGTCTGGTGTTCCACTCCCACTGCGCCCATATGCGGAGGTCTCCGAGCTTGAAGTGGCCTTCGCTCCAGAGCCTGGCCAGAAGGGCCTTGGCGACCTGGAGGCGGGTGAAATGGTCCGGATACAGCATGCGGAAAGGCCTTTCCTGCTTAGGCAGACGGGCAATCTGCGCGAGATATTCCTTGTATTTTGTCTTCCTGTATGTGAAGGATGACAAAGGTGGCTCGGTGATCTCGTCAATGATGTCCTCGAAGTGTCCGGCAGGCGTCTGCTCGTCTGAATCCATACACTCGTCCATCAACTGTGCCGGAGTGCACGGGCAGCGCATGCCGTCGATGATGTAATGAGAGTATAAGGCTGATTCGTTCTCCTTCATATAAAATGTATTATTCATGCTTAAAGTTTGTAAAAATAAGTAAATTTGTCCTTACAACAAGCGTTTTTACCAAGATATGAACGAGAATTTTTCAGAAGAAAGATACGAGGAGATGATTCGGAAGCTCTTTGTCCGCTTTCCGTCTTTCCAGAAGGCAGGGGCCGGAGCGTATAAGCCTGGGGTTGCAAATATGGAGTTCGCGGATCAGCTGATGGGGCATCCGCACAGGAAATACAAGGTGGTTCATGTTGCCGGGACCAACGGCAAGGGATCTGTGTCGAATATGCTGGCTTCATGTCTTGCGGCTTCAGGACTGAAGGTCGGCCTTTATACCTCTCCGCATATATTGGATTTCAGAGAGCGGATACGTATTGTGAAGGATGGGTCATATATGTTGATCCCGAAGGAGGATGTGTGGTCTTTCATAGGTCAGTGGCAGGAGACTTTCGACCATCTTGACATGTCGTTCTTTGAGATCACCACTCTCCTTGCTCTTAACTGGTTTGCAGACCGCGATGTCGATATCGTGGTTCTGGAGACAGGATTGGGAGGACGGCTGGACAGCACAAATATAGTGTCTCCGGTGTTGAGTGTCATCACCAACATAGGCCTTGACCATTGCGACATGCTTGGTGGAACACTTCCGGAAATCGCCTTCGAGAAGGCCGGGATCATCAAGCCAAAGGTGCCTGTGGTGGTGGGCGAAAGCCATCCGGAGACTGATGCCGTCTTTGAGCGTAAAGTGCTGTATACCAATCTTCCTGAACCTGATTTCATGGGTAGTAGGAGTGCAATCATGTCGCTGCTGACATTTGCGGATAAGGTCGAGCCGTCTCTTTGGGCTTTTCACGAAGATGTCCTTCATAGGATGGATCTTCAAGGCGGGTATCAGAGGAAGAATCTACGTACAGTGATGGCGGCTCTCGACGTACTGTCATGCAGCAGTCCGGCGATGTGTGAAGCCCTTGTGCGTACGGCGGCAAGGACCGGTTTCCGCGGACGCTGGGAGAAGTTGTCTGATAATCCGCTTGTCATATGCGACATAGGTCATAACGAGCACGGCCTCAGACATAATTTCCGTCAGCTGCGGCGTATGAAGGAGGATGGAGAATGCTCGCATCTTATAATAGTGTACGGTTCTGTGGCGGACAAGGATGTGGATTCCGTGATGCATCTCATGCCGTCGGATGCAGTTTATATATTCACCCAGGCATCCTCCAAAAGGGCTTTGGATGCTGAGGCTGTCAAGATGAAGTATCTGAAGCATTGCAGGGAAGCGTCATGTCCTGCCGCCGAAGTGCATGCAGTGCCTGTGGTCTCTGAAGCTGTATCAATGGCATTGTCTATGGCCTCAGACATCATGTCGTCCGATCCCGGCGCCCGCCCTCTCATCTACATAGGAGGCAGCACCTACGTCGTAGCCGAAGCTGTGGCCATCCTGTAACCGGTCGTGCGCAAGTCCTTATTGCAGTTCCGTGGATTAATGATTATTTTGGCGCAAAATAATGACAGATGGTTATGAATGAGAAAAGAAATACGTTGCTGATTGTGCTTGGCATTATTGCCGGGATATTCGGTACCTGGTCTATGATAAATGGACTCAAGTATATCAAGGAGAAGAACAAGGGACAGGATGTGACTGTAGAGCAGTTAGTTGATAAGTTTCAGGCTCAGCTACCGCTCGAGTCGTCCTCAGATTCCTATAAGATGAGTATGACAGGTCTGGAGGTAAGGAATGACAGTCTGGTGTATATGACAAATGTTGAAGGGGATGAGCAGTTCATGACTCGTTTCGTTTCGGAAGATTATCGTAATCAATTATACAAGGGTCTTCTGGAGGATATCGTAAGTGAGTATGACAGGTATCTGCTTATACGCACAGCGTGTGATGAAGGAATGGTGATCGCTTATGAGTATTATGATGCAGACGACAATCTGCTGATAAAGTATTCATATTCTGCAGATATCTACAAGCCGTTGCTATAAGGCGGCTTATTGCCTGTCAGTCCGTGCTTGAACCAGTATAATGGCTGGCCAGCAGAGAAACGCGCAGAGGTAATTGAGGCATTGACTGAAAAGGGAATAAAGGTGAGGCATCCATAGGGGTGAAAGGCATTCTGCTAGAATAACATTGCTTATGCATCCTTCCTTTTCCAGACCGTCCGACATCAAAACATGTCTGACGGAGTCGATTCCCGGCTTAGAATACCTGTTTTGTACACCGTCTGGCAGCTATTTATCGTTTTTGATGTCGGACGGTCTGAATGCGGATTTTGCTCACCATCGCATGATGTTAAAAGCACAAAAACAGCGCGTAATGTGCTTTTAAACCACTTTTCTATGTCCAAAAGCACATATAGCCCCGATTTTGTGCTTTAGGGACAGCTCTATCCCTAACAAAACATTACCAGAACTCACTTTTGACACTCTGGACAGAGATGTAGCAAAGAAAAATGCCTCTTCAGATTACTGAAAAGGCATTTCGAAGTTTTTGGTGGGAGCAGAGGGAGTCGAACCCCCGACCCTCTGCTTGTAAGGCAGATGCTCTAAACCAACTGAGCTATGCTCCCGTTTCGTTTCTTTTTGCCGATTACTGCGTCAGACTTCGCATCTTCAGTCGGTCATTACCACAAGGTAACTCCCTCCTTCAGAGCTTGTCTTCCTTGTTCTCGACAAAAATAAACATCAACATTTTTGCGGTGCGGACGGGACTCGAACCCGCGACCCCCGGCGTGACAGGCCGGTATT
>X418_Giraffe__coassemble_57_pt1 | contig 17909 bp, 14 predicted proteins | sample X418_Giraffe__metabat2_high_PE_001 | metagenome-assembled genome bin X418_Giraffe
AACTGCACGGTGAATTCGGGGTGTTCCTTTGCGATCTTCTCGCACATATGCAGGCTGAACGATATGAACATCACCCTTTCAGGATCCATGAGGCCGTGCTCCTCCAGTTTCTTGTATGTGAGCTCCACGAATCTGTCTTCGACCTCGCTGCATGAGTGAGGTTTCAGTTCATATACGAGCATGGTTTCAGGATATTTCTTTCCCTGCTCAAGATATTGGTCTATTGTCGGGATAGTCTCTCCGTTCGCTATCTTGAAGTCCTTGAATTCAGAATATGGATGTTCTTCTATCTTCTTTCCTTCCACGTCGCTGTCGTGATAAACGATGAGCTCTCCGTCTGAAGTCATGTTTACGTCGAACTCGCTGCCCCAGAAACCGGCTTCCTGCGCGCAGCGGAGGGCCGCTACCGAGTTCTTTGCGTATCCGGCTTCGTCGCAGTTCCAGAATCCTCTGTGTGCCACGATGCCTGTCTGTTTCTGTGCATAGGCCTCTGCTGACATTGACAGCAGTGCGGCAAGTGTTGAAATGACCAGTATTACCTTTTTCATAATCCGAATTGTCTTAGTGACAGCAAATATAGTCATTTATTTAATAGGGTTTGTCTAAAAAATGTTAACTTTGCCCTTGATGTGCCTCGATGGAGGCGACATCAAAGGTTAGGAACGTATAAATTGAAATAACAGTAGAAATTATGGTAAAGGTAAATCTTGGAGGCTGCAGCTCCTTTGTAAAAGATGCAGATTATCAGGCATATGTCGAGAAGGCTCTCGCAGCTCTTGAAGTTCTTGAAAATGAGACTGGAAAGGGAAATGACTTCCTCGGATGGAAGCATCTTCCTTCAGAGACTCTTGGCAGCGGTCTTGTTGCGGAGTGTGAGGCTGTCAGGGATGCATGGAAGGCAAAGGGAGTAGACCTCGTTGTCGTTATCGGAATCGGAGGTTCATATCTCGGCGCAAAGTGCGCTCTTGAGGCTCTTGCGCATCAGTTCGCAAAGCAGCTCAAGACAAAGGGTGACGCTCCTGAAATCGTATTTGCAGGACAGAACCTTTCAGAGGAGTATATGTGCGAACTCATGGACCTCGTGCAGGAGAGGAACGCAGCATGTGTCGTAATCTCAAAGTCTGGTACCACAACCGAGCCTGCTGTTGCATTCCGTCTTGTAAAGAAGTATCTTGAGGATACTTATGGAAAAGCAGAGGCAGCAGAGCGCATCGTGGCTGTTACTGACAAGGCTCGCGGAGCCCTCAAGTCGCTCTCTACTCAGGAAGGATACAAGACATTCGTGATCGAGGACAATGTAGGAGGACGCTTCTCAGTGCTCACTCCGGTAGGAATCCTTCCGATAGTTCTCGCAGGATTCGACGTGAACGCAATGCTCCAGGGTGCTCTCGAAATGGAGGAGCTCTGCGCGAAGAAGTGCGAGTGCAATCCTGCAGTTCAGTATGCTGCAATGCGTAACGCCCTCTATGCACAGGGCAAGAAGATAGAGATCCTCGTCGCATACAACCCTAAGCTCACATACCTCGGCGAGTGGTGGAAGCAGCTCTACGGTGAGTCGGAAGGCAAGGACGGTCTCGGAATCTTCCCAGCTTCAGTGAACTTCACCACAGACCTCCACTCTATGGGTCAGTACATTCAGGACGGTGAGCGCACCCTCATGGAAACAGTCGTGACTGTTGAGAAGAGCAGGCGTTCAATGCTCATCGAAAGCGATCCTCAGAACCTCGACGGACTTAACTTCCTCGCAGGAAAGCATGTGGAGGAGTGTAACGCAATGGCCGAGCTTGGAACAAAGCTCGCTCACATCGACGGCGGCGTGCCGCAGCTCTCGCTCTCTATCGAGTGCATCGATGAGCACAACCTCGGCGCCCTCTTCTACTTCTTCGAGAAGGCATGCGGAATCAGCGGCTACATCCTTGGCGTGAATCCGTTCGACCAGCCTGGCGTGGAGGCATACAAGAAGAACATGTTCGCCCTCCTTGGCAAGCCTGGATACGAGGCTCAGGCAGAGGCGCTTAAGGCTAGACTCTAACATAACCACAATAAACTTCAGATCATGAGCAACACTAAAAAGATGCTGGAGTACCTTCGCAGCGAAGGCCTTCAGCCTACCGAAGAATCTTTCGGTATCACATTCCGTTACCAGATGAAGAACTTCGTTTACTTCAACAATGATGAAGATCCAGAGTTCTTCCAGCTTGTAATGCCGGGAATCTACGATGTTAATGATGAAAACAGGGATTTCGTCTACAGGGCGATGGACAAGATGAACGCAGGTGTCAAGGTGGCCAAGGCAAGTCTTGTGAACGATGAGTCTGTATGGCTCTATTGCGAGATGCTCATCGACTCTACTCCTGTGTTCGGCGATATCGTGCCTCGCGCTCTCCGCATTCTCCAGCATGCATATAACCAGTTCGGAGAATAATGCATCTCACATATCTGAACAAGCTTGCCGTTCTGCGTATCGCCGTCGACCTTGTCAAGGCCGACGGAAGGATACACGGCGGGGAAGTCGGCATATTGACTTCCCTGCGTGACCGATTTGAGCTTTCGCAGGACGATCTTGACAGAATACATTACATCACGCTCCAACAGGCTGTCAGCAGCCTGAAGGAGCTTGATTCGTATTCTGCGGAGGCAGTGCTTGGCATCCTGTCCGAGGTCATGTGCATCGACAATGACATAGATTATGACGAGAACATATTGTTCACGTCTGTCTACATGTCACTCAATCCTCAGACCAGGAACTGGTGCAATGTTGTGTCTTCATCCGGAGTAATGGACGAGACTTCGCTGAAGCAGATACTTTATCTCGAATCGTCCCCTAATGCCGAAGTACATAGGCTTTTTGATAACGAATATGACAAGCTTCTGGTCACAAAGTCGTTGAATGATCTCGGGCTTGAGTTCTTCTATCTGCCGGATGTTCTCCGGGGAGAACAGAAGAAAAGAAAACTGTTGGATGAGGCCATGAGGTATCTTGTTCCTGCAGGAGTAGCCAGAGATGCATCCGGACTTTATGAAGTCAGTGCGGATGGATTCTTCTATTTTCTGCTTTCTCGATACAAGATTGATGTGAGCACTCTCGGCACATCATCGTTTCTCCTGCTCAAGATAAGAGACAGCTATTCCCTTGATGATGACAATAATCTGAGCAAGGGCGTTGACTTCCTTATAGTCGACATGCGCGAGAATGTAAAGGAAAGAATATACTCTTTCATCTCCAAGTTTGACAATCATTCCGAGGAAATATCATATGAGGGATGCTATAAGATCCTGTATGACTACATGAGTTCAGCCATAAAGAAGGTGAACCGCATTGTACTTGACGACAGGTATGAATTCTGTCTGATGGATCAGGATATGTCACGCATAGCGTTCGAGTCATCTCCTCAGGCCCGGTCTTTTTATCTTCTGCTTCTCAGATATGGCGCTATCGGTGTAGGCCAGAAACTCTTTGAGCAGGCACTCAATTATCTGGGTGGCATTCCGGATGACGGTTCGTTCTCTATCGAGGAATTCATGGTCTCATTGAAAGAGGAAGCAACCGATGTCACCAGGCTCATATATAATGCTGTAATCATATATTCAGCAGTCTCGTCAAAAGAAGCCACCGGAAGGAAGTTTCTCGGGTATATTGAAAGTATGTTCAGAAACAGGAGCTCGCTGAAGAACTATATAAATAAAGGTTTTTCCGATTCTGCGACGCTTGCCGAGCCGGAACGCTATTGTGTGTCCTTCGACAGTGAGTCCAAATCCTATGCAATCTCAGCGGATATTGCCGCATTCCGTGTATCTGCAGGTCACTCGAGGGAAGCAAGGATGCTCTCTTCTTCAGACCTCTGGCGGCGTCTTCTCTGATTCAAAATCCAAACGCTTGGATTTATCCTTTTTCTCGCATGATTAATGCTGATATTTGCAAAGTTCAAAAACTTAAGACAGATGTCAGCAGATTATAATTTATGGAAAGAGTGCCTCTCCGAGTTTTCTCAGGCTGTGAAGGACGCGGTGGGCAAGAATGTGATACCGGCTCCGCCAAAGCGTCCGCTGTGGCGTAGATATCTTGACAAGTTCAAGGATCCTCTTATAATAATATTGCTCGTGATATTGGGACTCTCATGCATTGTTACGGCATATGAGTTCTATCACACTCATGATTATCAGCTTCTTTTCGAGCCTGCCGGAATCATAATGGCGATTCTCCTTTCAACAGGCATAGGATTCATATTCGAAACGAAGGCGGACAAGGAGTTCGATGTGCTTAATCAGGTCAAGGATGACAGACTTGTCAAAGTCGTGAGAAGGAAGAATGACAAGTCTCAGCCGCGTCTTGTTACGATAAAGAAGTCGGATGTCGCGGTAGGCGACATCGTCCGCCTGGAGGGCGGAGATGAGGTGCCGGCAGACGGCCGTGTTCTGTCAAGCGAGCAATTGAGGATGGATGAGTCTGCTTTTACAGGCGAGCCTTATGCGATGAAGTATGAGGACAAGTCGCAGGCGGGCGAAGATGCCGCATATGACGCCGATTTTCTCCTCAGAGGTTCCATCGTCCTGGAAGGATTCTGTCTGTATAAGGTCACGGCAACAGGTGTCGATACCGAGGAGGGAAAGGGCGCTCTGAAGATCATGGAGGATGAGGATGTGGAGACTCCTCTGAACAGACAGCTGGGCGACCTCGGTAATCTGATTACAAAGATAAGCTATGTCCTTGCAGTCCTTATAGTTGTCGGAAGGACAATATATTATTTCGCCTTTGACGGCAATCCGGCCAACAATTCGGATCTTCTCCAGATTTTCGACTATACGCTCAACTCAATAATGATAGCGGTGACGCTGATTGTCGTCGCTGTTCCTGAAGGACTTCCTATGAGCGTAACCATAAGTCTGGCCCTCAGTATGCGTAAGATGCTGAAGGTCAAGAATCTGGTGCGCAGGCTTCATGCGTGCGAGACCATGGGTGCGACCACAGTCATATGTACAGACAAGACAGGTACGCTGACCATGAACAGGATGAGTGTGCTGTCAAAGGAATTTGCGTGCGACGAAGATATGATCGTTCATGGAATTGCGGTCAATTCGACAGCGGACCTTTCTGTTGCCGATGACGGTAGCATCCAGGCGATAGGAAATCCTACAGAGTGCGCGCTTCTGAGGTGGATTACTGACGGATACAAGGCTGATTACCGTGAAATCCGCGGTATGTACAAAGTGGAGTCTCTTGTCCCGTTCTCGACTCAGACCAAGTATATGGAGACCATTGCTGTCAATCGTCAGACCGGTGAGAGATTCAGATTCATAAAGGGCGCTCCGGAATATGTGCTGAGCATGTGCTATGGATCCTATGAAGCAGAAGAGGCGGCTGCGGTCAGGGAACGTCTGTCTGAATATCAGCACAATGCATTGAGAACTCTCGGATTCGCAGTCCAGCATATGGGGGTTGATGACGATCTCCGCTTTGCGGGAATAGTCGGCATCGCGGACCCTGTCCGTCCGGATGTGAAAGAAGCGATCGAGACCTGCAGGAAGCGTGCGGGAGTGAAGGTGATCGTCGTGACCGGCGATGTGGCGGCTACAGCTGAACATGTAGGTGCGGAAATCGGACTGTTTGATGACGGCGAAGCGCCAAGATCCTTGTCCGGACAGCAGTTTGCAGCAATGTCCGATGAGGAGGCGATGGAGGTGATAGGCGATCTGCGAATTCTGTCCAGAGCGCGTCCTGAGGACAAGTCAAGGCTGGTGGGACTTCTACAGAAGCGAGGTGAGGTCGTTGCAGTGACCGGAGACGGAACCAATGATGCGCTTGCCCTCAAGAAAGCGCAGGTGGGTCTCTCGATGGGAGACGGAACCGCACGCGCGAAGGAAGTCAGCGACATCACGATTCTGGACAACTCTTTTGTAAGTATAAACAAGGCGATCCTCTGGGGACGATCTCTGTACCTGAATATCAGGAGGTTCATATACTTCCAGATGACAATCAACGTGTGTGCATGTCTGCTTGTCCTTGTCGGAGCCTTCCTTGGTGTCGATTCGCCGCTGACGGTGACCCAGATGCTTTGGGTCAACCTGATCATGGATACATTCGCGGCCATGGCATTGTCGTCGCTTCCGGCTGATCCGAAAGTCTTTGATGACAAGCCGAGAGATCCCAATAGCCATATCATAGACAGGTCCATGCTCAAAAGGATACTGTTCGGCGGCATCTTCTTCTTTGTTGTCCTCATCCTGCTGTGGGAGATAATGCTTCACACCGATGTGCAGAGTGTCGCTCAGCTTCTCCGTTGGGATACGATAAAGAGCGGTCTTGCCGGCACCATCGGTGCGACATCGGCAGAAATGACCAGATATGAGATGGGCATATTCTTCACTACGTTCGTCATGATGCAGTTCTGGAACATCTTCAATGCGAAGAATTACAGGACGGAAGGATCTTTCTTCCTGACGATGTTTTCAAAGAACAGTTTCAGCGCATCCTTTTACATCATAGTACTTGTCATACTTGCCGGTCAGCTCCTGATTGTCAACTGCCTGGGCCGGTTCTTCGATGTGGATCCGCTCATGGCCGGTGACTGGTGGAGGATAATTGCTGTAACATCCCTTGTCCTTTTGATTCCTGAGGTCAAGCGCATCTTTAAAACAATTTTCATAAAGAATTGAGTTATTGAGGAATTTTTCATAATTTTGAAGAATTAATGGAAAATTCATATGGTCATACTCAATCCCAATGATGTAGTAGACGGCTATACCGTCGAATGTTTTATCAAGAAAGGCATATATAACGGAACATACAGGGTCGCGGACAAGGATGGAGTTTCATATTTCATGAAGCTTTATGATCTGGAGATCGTCCCTGATTCGATGAAGGAGAACGGGGAAGTCCGCGAAATAGCATACTCCAGGAAGGTCAATAACGAATATGTCATCTCTCATCATGCAGACGGTCACGTGACCTTGTCTGACGGCAGGGAATACAGTTACATTGTCACCCGTTTTTTCAAGGGAAAGCTTCTTTCGGAAGATCTGGCCTCGTACAATACATATACATGGGAAGAGGCAAAGGACATAATGACCTGTGTGCTTAAAGGACTGGTATACCTTCATGATGCACTGGGGATGACCCACAATGACATCACTCCTCGCAACATCCTTCTCGAGGAGGTTTCAAACGGATCTTATTTCCCGAGAATAATCGATCTCGGACATCTGAGCCACCCGTTCGGTGGCGCTGTGCCGTTCCCGGTCGAGGACCTCGCCCTTCAGTACTGCGCGCCGGAGACTCTTGGCGGATGCTTCGATGAGACCAGCGATTCCTTCTCTGCAATGGCTGTCATGTATCATATGATTACAGGCGTAGCCCCATGGGATGCGGAGCTCACTGCAGGAATGCCTTATCCTGCAAAGAAGAGGGCTGTCAGGGCAGCCAGAAAGCAGCCTCTTGAAGTGCGTGAACTGGAAAGAAAGGGATTGTCCAAGCGAGATATTGACTTGATTACTGAAGGCCTTGCCTTTGATTCGCGTGCGCGTCTGACTGTATCGGACCTGCTCAAGTTTCTGACAGGAGAGTCTGCCCCTCAGTTCTCGAGGAAGGATGGCGATGACCATAAGTCAAAACCTCAGGAGGGAACTCACGAGAGTGCGGTTGCCACAACGGTGCAGATCAAGAAGAAGAGCGGTGGCGGATTTGCTGACGTGGCAGGAATGGAGACCCTCAAGGCAGAGCTGACCAAAAGAGTGATCTGGGTCCTCAAGGATAAGGAGAAGGCTCAGAAATACAGACTTACACCGCCTAACGGCATGATTCTTTACGGCCCTCCGGGCTGCGGCAAGACATATTTCGCAGAGAAGTTCGCTGAGGAGGCTCAGTTCAACTTCTCAATGGTCAGCGGCTCTGATCTCGGCAGCACATATCTCCATGGAACACAGGGCAAGATCGCCAGCCTCTTCAAGGATGCCGAGGCAAAGGCGCCTTCGATCCTGTGCTTTGACGAGTTTGACTCGTTCGTTCCGGCCAGAGGCTCGATGGATGCCAATCAGAGAGGAGAGGAAGTAAATGAATTCCTCGCTCAACTGAACAACTGTTCGCAGAGAGGCATATTTGTGATCGGAACTACAAACAGGATCGAGCTCATAGATCCTGCAGTGCTCAGAAAGGGTAGAATGGACCTTCATATAGAAATACCGGCTCCTGATCCGGAGACCAGAAAGGCGATTTTCGCCCTGCATCTTAAGGACAGACCTGTTGATGAGAATATAGACTATGACGAACTGGTCTGCCTGACAGACAACTATTCGGCATCCGACCTCGCCTTCATCGTGAACGAGGCCGCAATGACAGCCGCACTCGCGGATGAACTGATTGGTCACAGCCATCTTCTCAATTCTGTGAAGTGCAATAAATCGTCACTTGGCTCGCCTCAGCAGGCTAGAAGAAAGATAGGGTATTAATCAATAAACATTTTATTATGAGTACAATTAAAGAACAGCTTGGAGCGTATCTTTCACAGGAAGGACTTCGCCCGGAAGAAAAGCCATACGGTTTCCACTTCAATTTCGAGGATCTCAGCTATCATGTTTTCTGGGATGCTGATGACCCTCGATACCTCAGCCTGACGCTCCCTGGTATTTTCGATGTGGACGATAACAATAGAGATGACGCTCTCTATGCTGCAAATCAGGTCAATGACAATGTGAAGGTAGTGAAGGCGCTTGTTAGAAAAGATGACGTCTGGGTTGTTGCGGAGTTCCTCATTGACCAGACACCGGATTTTGAGGACCTGATACCTCGTATGATGAAAATACTCAAGGGTGCCCGTCTCAATTTTTATGATACGATAAGAAATCTGTAAATGGAAAAGAAACTATATCCTTTTAAGTTCATTCCGGTGCCTTCAAGGAGGCCGTGGGGCGGAAGTGCGCTCGTTGCTGAAATGGGCAAGCACTTCGTTGAGGTGGACGAAGACGGCAACGAGACAGTCCTTGGTCCTGATGTGCTCATAGGAGAGAGCTGGGAGCTTGCCGATATGGGCATTGAAGATTCTGTCGTCGCAAATGGCTGGCTTGCAGGCAATACCATAAGCGAACTCATGGAGACATACCTGGAGAGGATTGTCGGTGAAGATGTATACAACTATTATGGCCGTCAGTTTCCTCTGCTTATCAAGTTCCTGGATATCAACGATAAGCTTTCCGTGCAGGTGCATCCGGATGATGAGGTGGCTGCTGAGAGATATGACTCTCTTGGAAAGGCCGAGATATGGTATGTCATGGATGCCAAGCCGGGTGCAAAGATGTATTGCGGATTCACCCGCGAGGTGTCTGCACAGGAGTTCTATGACAGATGTAAGAACGGCACTGTAGATGAAATCCTCAATGTCATCGAGCCAAGAAAGGGCGATGTCATATATATAACCCCAGGTACGGTCCACGCAGCTGATGGCGGACTTCTCATTGCAGAGATCCAGGAGTCTTCTGACATGACATTCAGACTTTATGACTGGGGCCGTGAATTTGACCCTAAGACAGCACGCAAGACCCATCTGGAAGAGGCAATCGACGTAATTGATTATCGTGCTTTTGATCTGGGTCTGTATAGGAAGGGACCGCTTTGGGGCGATGAGGCTTCATATGTGGCATGCCGTCCGAGCGGATGCTCATGTGGCTGCGGCTGTGATGATGACTGCGATTGCGGCTGTCATGAAGGCGAGGAGTGCCACTGTCATGAGGAAGGACACGATTGCGAGTGCCACTGCCATCAGGAAAGCCAGGAGGGGCAGATGATCCAGACTCTTGTCGATGTTCCACAGTTTACTGTATCGAAGATAGCTCTTACAGATCCTCTTCATATCTACACGGAGAAATTCCAGAGTTTCATAGTATATATCTGTCTTGAAGGAGCCGCTTCAATTCAGGTGCCTTCTACAAATGACAAGGGTGAGGCATGCATGGAGAATTATGAGTTTGCCAAGGGTGAGACTGTTCTCGTTCCAGCTGACATGCCTGACTTCTTCCTTGTTCCTCGCGACCGGTCGACTCTTCTGCTCGAGGGAACGACAAGACCGGTTGAGGAAGTTGACGGATACATTGATCCCGAGACAGAGGCTTTCCTTGAGGGAGAGGACTATGACGGTATAGAAGATGAGTCGGATGACGAACCTACGGGTCCTGCAGGAGCATCTCCGCTGAACTTCTTCAGTTAGTATGGACGAAGTAAGGATAGATAAATATCTTTGGGCGATCAGGGTCTATAAGACCCGCACTGATGCCACAGACGCATGCAAGGGAGGAAAGGTCCGTGTCAACGGAGATGACGTAAAACCTTCGAAATGCATCAAGGTCGGCGATGTCATAACCGCACGTAAAGGTGCAGTCCTATATACCTACAAGGTCCTTCAGCTGATAGACAAGCGTCAGGGAGCGAAGCTGGTGCCAGATTACGCCGAGGATCTTACCCCTCCGGAAGAAATCGCCAAACTGCGTGCTCCGGTGGAGACATTCTTCCTCAAACGCGACAGAGGCACAGGCCGTCCGACCAAGAAGGACCGCCGCCAGATGGAAGAGCTCTGGGAAAATCTGGATTATGATGATTAAAGCAAAAGAGGTTGATTTCTGTCAGAAATCAACCTCTTTTGCTTTAAGATATTATTAGAAGCCGAAGTAGTTGTCGGCGTTGTTGTATGATATGTCCTTTACCATCTGGTGAAGGAATGCCATCTCGCTCTGAGGGAGCTTGCCGTTCTGGATGTCTTCACCGATGAGGTTGCAGAGGATTCTTCTGAAATACTCGTGGCGAGGATATGAAAGGAAGCTGCGTGAGTCGGTCAGCATGCCGACGAAGCGGCTGAGGAGACCGAGTGACGAGAGAGCGTTCATCTGCTTCTTCATGCCGTCTTCCTGATCGAGGAACCACCAGCCTGATCCGAGCTGGATCTTGCCAGGGCATGTGCCGTCGTTGAATGTGTATGCCATTGTGGCGAGCACCTCGTTGTCCTTTGGATTGAGGTTGTAGAGGATGGTCTTTGTAAGCTTGTTCTCGAGAGCGAGCTTGTTGAGGAACTTGTGTCCTGCGGCGGCGCACTGGACGTCGTGGATGGCGTCGTATCCTGTGTCAGGTCCGAGAATGTTGAACATGCGGGTGTTGTTGTCGCGGATGGCTCCGATGTGGAACTGCTGTGCCCAACCCTTTGCGTGGTCCATGCGGGCGAAGTCAAGCAGGATGGCGCTGCGGAACTTGAGCACCTCTTCCCATGTAGGCTGCTTGCCTGCGAGGGTGTTGCGGAATATCTTGTCGATCTCCTCAAGCTCGAAGTCTTCTGCGTAGAATGTCTCGAGACCGTGGTCTGAAAGACGGCTTCCCATCTCGTGGAAGAAGTCGTGACGTTTCTGGAGGGCGTCCAGGAGGTCCTGGTAGCTGTTTATTGCAACTCCTGATACGTCGCTCAGCTTCTGGATGTATTCCTTGTACTGCTCAGGCTTCTCGATCACCATAGCCTTGTCCGGTCTCCATGCAGGCAGAACCTTCACTCCGAATGGATTCTCGTTGATCTGCTTGTGATATTCGAGGGAATCTGCAGGGTCATCTGTGGTACATACGACCTTTACATTGAATCTCTTCATCAGCTCCTGACCTCTGTATTCCTCTGTCTGCAGTTTCGCAGTACACTCGTCATAGATTGCACGGGCTGTCTGAGGGTTGAGGAGGTCATAGATTCCGAAAACTCTTGCGAGCTCGAGGTGAGTCCAGTGATAGAGAGGGTTCCTCATGGTGTAAGGCACTGTCTGTGCCCATTTCTCGAACTTCTCGTAGCTGTCGCGTCCGCCGGTGATGAACTCTTCAGGAACACCGTTTCCACGCATCGCTCTCCACTTGTAATGGTCTCCGCCGAGCCATACTTCAGTGAGGTCTCTGAACTGGTGGTTATCTGCAATCATCTTTGGCACGAGGTGGCAGTGGTAGTCGATGATAGGCATCTTCTCTGCACTCTCGTGATAGAGCTCACGCGCGAAGTCGTTGGTGAGCATAAAGTCTTCGTTGATGAATGGTTTCATATGTTATTCTGTATTTAGTGTTGTCTTCTACAAATATCGTCAGATTAGTCTTTGCAATTTATGAAAATTGAACAAAAGAATATGAAAAATTGACAATCGCCGATAAATATAATAAAATTCGCACGACAGACAGAGATTTTTTATATATTTTTGTTCTTGTCATAAATTGGACAACCAGCGTAAATCAATAACTATAAAACAATAGCATTATGGAAGCATTAAACAGAACGACTGCCAAGGTCAGCAAGTATCCGACCAAGATCATCCAGTTCGGTGAGGGAAATTTCCTCAGGGCATTTGTCGACTGGATTGTGTGGAACACAAACCAGAAGACAGACTTCAACGCAGGTGTTGTAGTCGTGCAGCCTATCGACAGGGGAATGGTGGATATGCTCAACTCTCAGGATGGACTTTACCATGTGAACCTCCAGGGTATTGACAAGGGAGAGGCTGTGGACTCTATCCAGCTCATAGATGTCATCAACAAGGGCCTTAATCCATACACCCAGAACGAGGAGTTCATGGCTCTTGCGGAGGACCCGAACATCCGTTTTGTGATTTCCAATACAACTGAGGCAGGCATCGCATACGATCCTTCTTGCAAGCTTGAAGACAAGCCTGCTTCTTCATATCCGGGCAAGCTCACCCAGCTCCTTTACCGCAGATATCAGCATTTCGGAGGTGACCAGTCAAAAGGTCTCATCATTCTCCCTTGCGAGCTCATCTTCCTCAACGGTAAGGAACTCAAGAAGTGCATCTATCAGTATATCGACCTCTGGGAGCTCGGAGAAGGCTTCAAGGCATGGTTCGAGACTGCATGCGGAGTATACTGCACGCTTGTGGACCGCATCGTTCCTGGCTATCCGAAGGATACCATCGACCAGATTCATGAGCGCATAGGATATAAGGATAACCTCGTGGTAAAGGGCGAGATCTTCCATCTCTGGGTGATCGAGGCTCCTGAGTCTGTAGCAAAGGAATTCCCTGCAGACAAGGCTGGCCTGAACGTGCTTTTCGTGCCGAGCGAGGCTCCATATCACGAAAGAAAGGTTACCCTTCTCAACGGCCCTCACACAGTGCTTTCACCTGTGGGATACCTCTCAGGTCTCGATACAGTGAAGGAGTGCGTAGAGGATCCTGAAATAGGTCAGTTCGTCAAGAAGGTGATGTATGACGAGCTTCTCGAGACTCTCAACCTTCCAAAGCCGGAACTTGAGGCATTTGCGGATTCTGTTGTCGAGCGTTTTGTAAACCCTTACGTGAAGCATTTCGTGACCAGCATCATGCTGAACTCATTCCCTAAATACAAGACACGCGACCTTCCTGGTCTGAAGACTTACCTTGAGCGCAAGGGCGAGCTTCCAAAGGGCCTCGTTCTCGGTCTGGCAGCCATCATTACATATTATAAGGGCGGCAAGAGGGGAGATGTCGAGATCGTGCCTAACGATGATGCGGCAATCATGGCTCTTCTCAAGGACCTCTGGGAGGCAGGAGATGTACGCAAGGTAGCCGAAGGCGTGCTTGCAGCAGAGTTCATATGGGGCGAGAACCTCAATGAAGTGCCAGGTCTCACAGACCTCGTCGTTGCTGACCTCGAACTTATTCAGAATGAGGGCATGCGCGCTGCTGTACGTACAGTAATCAGCTAGATTTCTTGACAAGCTCGAAATGACAATGCTATGGCAGAATTCATAAAGATCAACCCGGCCGACAATGTGGCCGTGGCAATAAACGATGTCGAGGCCGGATGCGGCTTCGACATCGATGGTATATCGCTCACTACTTTGGCAAAGATTCCTGCAGGCCATAAGGTGGCACTGAAGGACATGGCCGAAGGTGAGGATGTCGTGAAGTACGGATTCCCTATAGGACACCTTCTGCAGGCTGTTCCGCAGGGAGGACTCATTGACCACTCGGTCCTGAAGACCAATCTGGACGGACTGCTTGAGTATACATATCAGCCGGATCTTACAGAGATCGCTCCGTCGCAGACCAAGGCTACGTTCAAAGGCTATCGCCGTGCGGACGGCCGTGCCGGCATCCGCAACGAGCTCTGGATCATCCCGACTGTGGGATGCGTGAATGGAGTGGTACAGAATATTCAGAAACAGTTTGAAGCAGAGCTTGCTGCATATCCCGGCATAGAGAAAGTGATCGCCTTCCCTCACAACTATGGATGCTCTCAGCTCGGGGGAGACCATGAGAACACAAGGAAGATTCTTGCAGACATGGTTCATCATCCGAATGCTGCAGGTGTGCTTGTGGTAGCTCTCGGTTGTGAAAACAACCAGCTTGGCGCATTCCGCGAGCTTGTAGGGGAGGTCGATGAGACTCGAGTGAAGTTCATGGAATCGCAGAAGATTCATGGTGATGAAGTTGAGTTCGGTCTGGGCCTTCTGCGTGAAATCGCAGAAGCTGCAAAGAACGATGCGCGTGAGGACATACCTGTAAGTGAACTGAAGGTGGGTCTCAAGTGCGGAGGCTCCGACGGATTCTCCGGCATAACTGCAAATCCTCTTCTCGGACGATTCTCTGACTGGATCGTTGCACAGGGCGGTACGACAGTGCTTACCGAGGTTCCAGAGATGTTCGGTGCGGAGACCATCCTCATGTCACGTTGCCAGGACGAGGCTACGTTCGACAAGACCGTCCATCTGATCAATGACTTCAAAGCATACTTCATGAAGAATGACCAGCCAGTCTATGAGAACCCTTCTCCAGGCAACAAGGCAGGAGGAATTTCCACTCTTGAAGAGAAGTCTCTCGGATGTACTCAGAAGTCGGGAAATTCCATAGTACGCGACGTGCTCCTCTATGGAGACCGTCTCAAGACCAAGGGACTCAACCTCCTGAGTGCTCCTGGCAATGACCTCGTGGCCTCGACAGCCCTCGCGGCATCAGGCTGCCAGATAGTCCTCTTCACGACAGGACGCGGCACTCCGTTCGGAACATTCGTGCCTACAGCCAAGATATCCACCAACAGCACTCTGGCGGCAAACAAGCCGTTGTGGATAGACTTCAACGCAGGAGCGATTGTGGACGGAACACCGGTCGAGGAGGTCGATCAGGCATTCATAGACTTCGTGCTGGGCGTCGCTTCAGGAGAGCACACCAACAACGAAAAGTCAGGCTACAGCGAAATCGCAATCTTCAAGTCTGGCGTAACGCTTTAACTGAATAAGGGTCGGAAATTTCCGACCCTTATTTGCTATAGACCTCCGCGGACAATGTTGCTGTCGGAAGACATGTAGCTGATAGCCGGGTCACCGTAGTAAGTCAGTCTGCATGTGCGGTCCACATCGAGAAGAAGGTCGTCGGTAGCCCTGACTTTGGCCTTGCTTGCTCCGCTCAGCTCGACAGATGCTTTCTTTACGTCATAGTCTCTTGTGTCTATATTGCATGCGCCTGAGCCTTCCAGACTCAGATTGTTGCCCTTTCCTTCCATGTCAAGGTGCGCAGCGCCTGAACATTCAATAGAAGCATCGTCGTATACTCCCTTGAATCTGAATTTGGCTGCTCCGCTCAACTCTCCTTCCATCTCTGTTCCTTTCCCGGCAAAAGACACATTGGCTGCTCCGCTTAAGTCAAGCTCGACTTTCTGGAAGTCACCGGTCAATGATGCATTTGCTGCTCCGCTTGCATCAATGGAAAGGCGTCTGCCGTTTATCATAAGCGGTCCGTTCAGATGTGAGGCTCCGGAAAGGTCGACTTCAAGGTCAGATGCCTTGAACACTCCGTCAAACGATATTGATGATGCGCCTGAAAGTTCGATCTCATCTATTTCTTTCATTTTGAGAAAGACCTTGATAGGCGAATGGTTGGAGTTCCTTATCTTTCGCGGAAGTTCATCCATTCCAAGATACAGGCTCGAATCATATGAAGAATATGAAACCTTCATATATGGTTCATATTCGCTGTCAAATACTATTTCTACATTATCCGATGAGCCGGAGGTCACATGGATTTCATAGGTAAATGACGCGTCTATGCCTGTTATTTTCCCGAAGCTGTAAGTCTTTGACTTTTCTTCCGCTGATGCAGCCGCGATGAATGTCAGCGCAGCTGCCAATATCAACAATGTTCTTCTCATGGTGTTCTTTATTATAGTTCGTTATTCATTTCGTGTGCATAATATTCCTTGACTCTATCGAGAGCCTCGAGCTTTGCTCCATAATATTCGTCCAGAATCTTTCTGCGCTCTTTTGTGGACAGTTCCTCCGGCAGCAGCGAATACATCGGGATGGCCTCCGCAGTTATGGAGCGGATAGTATTTCCTACAGTCTCAAGGTCCTGCGGACATGAATTCTCCACTAAGGTCATGATTTCGATTTCCGAGCGGGCGATCCCTTCAAGCATCCTGTCAAGCTGGCGGCTTTCGTAATTATTATGGTACCCTGTCACGAAAAGCACCACAAGTACGGCAGCTGCTACAGCAGGAAGAACCCAGCGCAATGTGTGTCGCACGGGCCTCCTTCTTGTCTTTGCCATCAGACGGTCAAGACTGCCCTGAGGTACAGGAGCAGTGTCAAAAGCTTCCCGGTTCTCAATTATGTATTTCTCAAGATTGTCCATTGTCATGTTTCTTAAGCATTTCTGCGAGTTTCTGGCGCCCCCGCATGTAAAGTGTCCTTATGGTGCTTTCCTTGGCGGATGTTATCTGTGAAATCTCTTCATAATCATACCCTTCAAAAAGGTGCAGGGAAAGAACCAGCCTGTAGTGGTCCGGCAATGAAGCCATTGCATCCCTGATCCTGCCGATGTCATATTCAACGTCTTCAATGGTATCGCATACCGCTTCGGTCATATCTTCCATCGCGCATCTCTCCAGGAAATGCCTGTATCGATGCCTTTCACGAAGCTTGTCTATGGATTTCCTTATGCAGACACTTGAAAGCCAACGTGACAACTCTCTAAGCTCCTTCTTGCGTGCAAAGTCATGATACTTCAGGAGAGTGTCATGCATGACTTCCTCTGCATCGGAAGGGTCACCGACTATCCGCAGGCTCATGTTGTACAGCCTGCGGGAATGTCGGTCATAAACCTGCCTTATATCCATAGTTTCTTCCATCTGTCAAGCCCGTTTTCACCTATAAGACGCCTGCCGGATCAGTCTGTTGCAAATTTAATTGAAAAAATCAGGTAAATGTCTGATCTGTCTCTTGCCGGGTGTGCTTTTAAGATTCTGAATGTCAGTGTCTTAAATTAACAAGGGCCGGTAAAGATACCGACCCTGGATGGATAATGTGCTGATTGTTAAATATTTACACAATACTCTTGATCTATTGCCTTCATGGCTGTAGATTATAACCACAGTGAACAAGGAACCATTCGATGTCCTCTTCGTTGATTCTTGGCTGCTTCTTGAGGATTTCAGGAAGGTTGTTGTAGTTCTTCATGAACGCTTCCGTGAGTTCGCAAGCCTTCTCCGGAGTGTAGAGAACCGCTTCATTGATTGTGCCGAGCATTGCCAGGTCGTCGATAGGATCCGCATTCGTGCGGAACTTCAGAGCCTCGATGCTGCGTGCCATTCTTCTTGACAGACCCTTGATGCTGTCTGCAAGTGCAGGAGTGTCATCATATGTGATCACGATGACTTTTTCTGCAGCGCAGTCAGTCACAGGAACGTCAACAGTGAAAGCGAAGTCATAGCCGTCATACTCATATGATACCTCCTGACCGTTCACGGTAACTGATGCTGGAGCGGCAGAAGCGATAACCTTCACCTTGAAGTTTCTCTGGTCAGGCATGCCTTCATATGATCCTGTGCGAGGCGCGATTGTGACAGTTTGAGCATTGTCGCTCCATTTGCTTGTGATCAGTGTAGTTGCATACTCGGTTGCGTAATTCTTGTCGTTTCCGGCATCTTC
>X418_Giraffe__coassemble_60_pt1 | contig 16974 bp, 14 predicted proteins | sample X418_Giraffe__metabat2_high_PE_001 | metagenome-assembled genome bin X418_Giraffe
GCTCGTGATCCAGACGGCTTCAAACCTGGAGAACCCTATAATCGACAAGATGTACATAGGATATATGGTGAGGGAAAGCCTCATTCTGGAGTTCTGTTCCACAATGGTGGCCCTCATCCTTGCGGGAAAGATGGGCTCTAACATAGCATCTGAAATCGGAAGCATGCGCATCACCGAGCAGATTGACGCAATGGACATGATGGGAGTCAATTCTGCGGGCTTTCTCGTGTTGCCTAAAGTCGTTGCAGCGACAGTCCTCAGCCCGCTCCTCATGCTCCTGAGCCTCGCGCTCGGACTTGTGGGCGGCTACATAGTGGTTGAGTTCACGCAGATAATCCCCACAGCATCATACATAACAGGAATAAAGGCATTCTACAACGGCTTCTACATCTTCTACAGCTGCTTCAAGATGTCCCTTTTCTGCTTCATGATATCATCAATTGCCGCCTACAGCGGATATTTTGCCAAGGGAGGATCGCTTGGAGTGGGACGCTCCAGCACGCAGGCCATTGTCACGGTCAGTATCCTCATCCTCCTTTCAGACCTTATAGTAACCCAGCTCATGCTTTATTAATCGCAACGTCATGATCAAGGTAGAACATCTGAACAAAGGATTCGACGGAGTCCTGGTGCTGAAGGATATCAGCGTGGAGTATAAGCCGGGCATGTGCAACATGATCATCGGTGCCAGCGGCTCCGGCAAGACCGTGCTGCTGAAGAACCTGATAGGTCTGATGGAGCCGGACAGCGGGGACATCTGGTATGGGGACAGACAGCTGACAAAGATGTCATATGAAGAAAAGAGGAAGCTGCGCCAGAAGATCGGAATTCTGTTCCAGGGCAGTGCGCTCTTTGACTTCGCCACTGTATTGGAGAACGTGATGTTCCCTATGGAGTTCTTCACAGACTGGTCACGTGCACAGATGAGGGAACGCGCCCGGTATTGTCTGGAGAAGGTGAATGTCACAGGTTCAGACAACAAGTATCCGAACGAACTCAGCGGCGGCATGCAGAAGCGCGTGGGCATCGCCAGGGCGATCGCCCTCAATCCGGAATACCTGTTCTGCGATGAGCCGAACTCGGGTCTCGACCCATATACTTCAATCCTCATAGACAGGCTCATCAGCGATCTGACCAAGGAATTCAACATGACCACAGTCGTGAACACTCACGACATGAATTCCATATTGGAAATAGGAGACAAGATCGGCTTCATCTCAAAAGGAGAGCTTCTCTGGCAGGGAGACCGTCACACCATCCTGCAGACAGACTGTCAGGAACTCAAAGACTTTGTGTGTGCCAACACCCTGGCTCGTAATATAATTGAAGGCAGGAAATGATCCTGCCTTCAATCTTTACAGTCTTACCCTCAGACCCATTTCGAAACCGAGCATGAACGGTTGTGCTGTCCTGATGCTTTTCGGCTGACCGTTGTCGAAGTAGTATCTCAGGCTCGGGTCTATGTATAGTCCAAGATGATTTCCGATCAAGAACTCGGCACCGATGCCGACATTCGCCGACCACTGGACTCCCGATGGCACTTCCTTATGTGTGATTGACGTGTTTGCAAGGGCATATCTGTCAGCGATGCATTTCTCGACAGCGCCTCCGGCGTATGCGTAGAAATTGACGCTCTTGCTGTCCACGATATTGTAGAACGCATTGACAGGAATGCCGATGTAATGCTGAGTGTTGGTGATGTCAGACGATGTCGAATTTTCTATGATGCCCGCCGCATTGACCTTCTGGTACTCGCCGTAGAACTTGCGGCTCAGAAGAGAATAGTTCACTCCTGCTCCAAGAGACCATTTCGGTGTGAAGTTAAATTTGACACCGGCTCCGAATGAAAGCGGAATGCCATATGTCGAGTTTGTGCTGGTCTCCTTGATGCCTGTCTCTGCCGGTGCGGTTGATGTTGCAGGACGCTTGATGAGATTGCGTCTGGCAGAATTCTGTGCACTGTTCGTGCCGGTGAGTCCGGAAAGTGTCAACGAAGTCTTCACCTTGACGGTCTTCTCCTCGTCCTCTCCCCAGTCTTCAGGAAAATATGTCTTCTCAGAAACAGGCTCATGACGCACTACTGTCTTAGGTTCTTCAACAGCCATCTCGGTCACATCTTTGGCTTCAACTGCCTCTGAATTGTCAATCGGTTCCACATTCACAGTCTCCTGTGCTGCCTCTGTCAGTCCCGCAGCGGCTTCAGCCGCATTCTCGCTGCGCCTTTCTGCAGATGCCGGTCTTACAACAGGCTCTGCCTGAGCTATCAGCACTTCTTCAGGATTTACATTGTCCGAAGAATCCACCGGTTCAACCACAGCGATAAGTCCGCTGCCGTCATCCATAGGAACAATATCCTCTCCGCTTCTGCCAGGGTTGAGCATCAGCACGGCAGCAAAGGCAGCAGCGACCGCTCCGCCTACTGCAGCGCGTCGCCACCACAGTGCGACTGTCCTGCGTCGTGCGGCCTTGTCAAGACCGGCCGACACGCCTTCCCAGACATGCGCAGGAACCTCTTCCTGTCCGCTTTCCAGAATAGACCTCATCAGGAGATCCTGATCCATATTATTATTGTCCTCAATCATTTTCCTTCAATTTTTTCTGCAGCCATATCCTCGCCCTGCTCAGTTGTGTCCTCGATGTCGACTCGCTTATTCCCAGCATGTCACCTATCTCCTTGTGGGAATATCCTTCTATGGAGTAAAGGTTGAACACCGTCCTGAATCCCGGTGGGAGCTGTGTTATCAGCGCCATGAGCTCCTTGTATCCGATGTTCTGTACCTGCGAGACTGTCTCGGCCTTCATTCCTCGCGCCGTGTCCAGTTCTTCGCTCATCTTCAGCGCGTCCTTCTTCCTCAGCGCCATCAGCGAGGTCGTCACGAATATCCTTCTCGCCCATCCTTCAAAGGATCCTTCTCCCTTGTAGCTGCCCAGCTTTTCAAACAGTGTGATGAACCCGTCCTGGAGCACATCTTCGGCCTGAACCCTGTCCCCGATATACCGGATGCATATGGGGAACATGCGAGGCGCCAGACGGTCATACAAGGCCTTCTGGGACGCACGATCTCCTTTAATACACGATCTTATCAGCTGTAAATCAAATGGTTCAGCCACTTTTCTCTGTTTGGGGTCCAGAAGGGTTGTCCGACTTAACTGCGGGGTAATAGATGCAAAACGGACCCATTATGTTGCATCCTTGACACATTTTTGCCAAAGTTGTGCATTTTTCCGGAATTAGTGTGCTATTTTTGTATGTTTTATGTAAATTTGGATATGAATCATCTGTTGAGAAACCTCTTTATATACTTGTCGGTCGCGCTTCTGAGCATGCCGGCTGTTGCGCAGGACAGCTTGAGAAATCTCGAGAACATGGTCGTGATGGCGGTAGAGCATCTGAATGCCGGTGACAATGAGTCGGCGAGGTCAGTACTGGAGACTGTACTCGAGCAGGATTCCACAAATGATGCAGCCTGGTACTATCTCTATCAGGTGGCGGCAGGCGATGGGGACATCGACCAGGCAGAGTTGTACCTGACTGCTGCAAAGAATCTTGACCCAGCCAACTTCTGGTACAGATACAGGCTTGCTCAGATATATTCCTACACCTCCCGTCAGGAACTGGCCATAGATATGTATGAGAAGCTTCTTAAGGATTTTCCGAAGGAAAGTGACCTGTATTTTGACCTGGTCGAATTCTATGCATCCCAGAAGGAATATGAGAAGGCCCTTGACACCATAAAGGAGATCGAGAATGTCATAGGAATGAGCGAGTCTATCGCAGTCTACCGCTTCAATCTGCTCAGGATTATGGACAGGGAAGATGAGGCGTTCGAATCCCTGAGGGAGTACAACAGCAGGTATTCGTCTCCGTTCGTCCTTTCGACCCTGGCGGATTACGAGATGTCGATGTACAACGATTCCACAGCCCTTGCATACTACAATGAGGCCCTGGACATTGCTCCAGACTATTCTCCGGCCCTTCTCGGCAAGGCCGAAACCTATAGGGTGACCAGAAGATACGAGGAATATTTTCCTGTAATATATGCCTATGTCGAGGGCGAAGGTGCGCCGTCCGCGGCGAAGGCGGACTACCTGATGGCAGTGCTTCAGAGGAGCGATCCGAAGTTCCTCAGGGCATTCCGGCCGCAGATGGACACAGTCATGATGAAGACCGTACAGGCGCATCCGAAGGACAGCACTGCGCTCCAGACAGCAGCTATCTATTATTATTCGACAGACAGATATCCTGAGGCGGAAGTGCTGTTCCGCGAGAACGTCCGGACGCATCCTGAAAGTTTCAGCGCCAATGCGGACTATGTGGAGTTCCTGATGTATGCCGAGTATTGGAAGGAACTCTCGGAGGCAGGCCGCCAGGCGTTCGAACGCTTCCCGGTCGAGACGGCATTCCTTGAGATGGCCAGTGTCGGTGACTATAATCTCAAGGATTACGACAAAGTGCTGGAAGTGTGTGAGAAGGTGTTGGAAGTGGCTCCCGCTGACAGTTCCAAGACACTCAGGGCATGGTCGACGATGGGGGATGCATACCACAGCCTCGGCGAAAATAAAAAGGCATATAAGGCATACGACAAGGCCCTGAAGATCAATCCGGACTATGTATATGTGCTGAACAACTATGCATATTTCCTCAGCGAGGATGGAAAGAAACTGGGGAAGGCTCAGGCTATGAGCCTCAAGACCATACAGGCCGAGCCGGACAACGCCACGTATCTTGACACATATGGCTGGATCCTCTTCCTGCGTGGAAAGGCGGCGGAGGCCAAGCCGCACTTCAAGCATGCAATGCTTTATGGCGGCAAGGAAAGTCCGGTAATCCTGGACCATTATGCGGAAGTCCTCTATGCCCTTGGGGAATATGAACTCGCTGTGGTATATTGGAACATGGCCCTGCAGAAAAACAATGACGAGATCCCGGGACTGGAGGCCAAGATCCGGGAGCGCAAGTCTGCCATCAACAAATGATATTTATGATGAGAATATACATATTGACAGTCGCATTGCTGCTGGCGGTCTTTCCTCTCTCAGCGCAGGATGTGAGCCGGCAGGAGAGTCGGAAGGCCAAGCTGGAGCGCGAGATCGAACTGCTGGACAAGCAGATAGCTCAGAATGCGTCCAAGAGCTCTTCGTTACTTGCCAGCCTGGATCTGGTCAGGAAGAACATAGAGAACAGGAAGGCGCTGGTGCGTGAAAGTGACAAGGAGATAAGAAGGTATAACGACAGCCTGTATCTCAAGCAGCTGCACATAAACCGCCTGAAAGCTCGCGTGGACACTCTTACAGCCCATTATTCACGCCTTGTGATGAGCGCATACAAGAACCGGGATGCCCGCGTGTGGTATATGTATATCCTCGCGAGCGATGATCTCGGCCAGGCATACCGCCGCTTCGGATATTTCAAGAATCTGTCTTCGAAAATGAAGGAGGAGGCGCAGAAGATCCGTTCAATGAAGGAGGAACTCGAGGGTGAAAGGGCGCGGTTGGCGCAGATGAAGAAGGATGCCGAGAAGGTTAAGGCCCAGAGGGTGAAGGAGCTGGAGTCGCTCCGCAAGGATGAGACAGCGTCTGCAAACATGGTGGCTCAGCTCAAGAAGGACCGTAAGAAGTATGAGAATCAGCTCAAGGCCAAGAAGAAGGAAGTCGAGGCCCTTAACCGTGAGATAAAGAGGATCATTGAAGAGGCTATGAAGCAGAAGGACAAGCCTTCATCCGGAAGTAAAGGTCCTGCAAAGGATGATCCTGCTGCAATAGCGTTGTCTGCGGAATTCTCGAAGAACAAGGGCAAGCTCCCATGGCCGGTGAACGGTTCCATAGTAGGAAAGTTCGGCAAGCAGTTCCATCCTGTGTTCAAGAATCTGCAGCTGCCCGCCAACAATGGAGTAGACATCGCGGTGTCTAAGGGTGCGGAAGTGAAGGCTGTCTTTGACGGAGTCGTGAAGCAGGTGTTCGTCATGCCGGGATATAACCAGTGTGTCCTGGTGCAGCATGGCAAGAACTACTTTACATTCTACTGCAAGCTTGGCAATGCAAGTGTGAAGGCCGGCAACAGAGTGTCGACGGGTGATGTGATCGGTTATGTGGAGACTCAGTCGGGAGCAAACTCGTTCCACTTCGAACTATGGAAAGACAACGTACCGCAGAACCCGGAAAACTGGATCCGATGACGTTCCTGTCATTCCGACTGAAACGGAGGAATCTATATTTATATGAAAAAAAAAGTATTTCTGACCGGAGCCACCGGCAACATGGGCTGGGCAGGCTTCCAGGAACTTTACAAGAAAGGAAAATTCAACATAAGGCTTCTGGCTCGTGACAGCCGAAAGAACCATAAGATGCTTGACAGATATGCCTCAGACCCGTCCGTGACGGTGATCTGGGGTGATCTCACAAGATACGAGGATGTGCTGGAAGGGGTGAAGGGATCTGACTATGTCCTTCATGTGGGAGGAATGGTCTCTCCGGCAGCAGATTATTATCCGGAAAAGACCCTGAAAGTCAATGTGACATCTGCTGAGAACGTGGTGAAGGCAGTTCTTGCTCAACCGGATAAGGATGAGATGAGGGTTGTGTATATCGGTTCTGTCGCGCAGTATGGAGACAGGAACTATCCTCGCCATTGGGGAGATGCCAATGAGCCTCAGACTCCTGCGAAGTTCGATATGTATGCCCTTTCCAAGATACGTTCTGAGGAGGTGTTTGCCAAGGCCGGATTCAAGCGTTGGGTATCGCTCAGGCAGTCAGGCATCCTGTATCCGGGCATCCTCAAGGTTGTCAATCCGACAGCCTTCCATGTGCCTGTGGCAGGCGTACTGGAGTGGGCTACCATAGAGGATTCGGGCCGTCTGCTCGCACAGGTCTGCGAGGACTGGGTGCCGGAGGAGTTCTGGAACAGGTGCTACAACATAAGCAGCGGTGAGCAGTATCGCATGACAAACTATGAGTTCGAGACCCGTCTTCTGAACGGCCTCGGTCTGCCGGGTCCCGAGAAGGTGTTCGAACCTCAGTGGTTCGCGCTTCAGAATTTCCATGGAATGTGGTATACTGATGCCGACGATCTGGAAAACTACCTTCATTTCCGCGCGAACACGCCTATCGATGAATACTTCGCGACAATGAAGTCAAAACTCCCTTGGTTCTATTCACTCGCCTTCCTGGCACCTGCCTGGGCAGTGAAGATGTTCATGAAGCCATATGCGTTCGAGAAAGGCATGGGAACTCAGTGGTGGGTGGAGCACGACCAGGAGAAATTCCTGGCCTACTACGGCTCCCGTGAGGCATACGACGCCATAAAATCCTGGGACGACGTCCGCCCCCGGCCCCTCGAAAAGAATCTGGAGAAAGCCACTGCAAAAGGAGAAGTTAAATCCTTTTAACTTCTCCGTTCTTCTGAACAAAACGAAGTGAAGTGAAGAACCCCATGAAACTTAGAATATTAGACATACTCGAAGAAACCATGGCCGACGGCCCCGGCTTCCGCACATCCATCTACTGTGCGGGCTGCGCCCACCATTGCCCGGGCTGCCACAACCCGCAGTCATGGGACTTCTCTGGCGGTCGCGAGGTATCGGTCGAAGAACTGCTTGAAATAGTCAAGGCAGATGAATTCTCCAATGTGACATTCTCCGGCGGAGATCCCCTTTATCAGGTAGAAGGCTTCACTGAGCTAGCCCGCAGAATCAAGGAAGAGACTGGCAAGAACATATGGTGCTATACCGGTTTTACATACGAGGAAATCCTTGCAGACGAGCGTCTGAGGCAGATTCTTCCATATATAGATACGTTGGTCGACGGGCCCTTTGTTGAAGCTCTGCGCGATCCGGACCTTCACTTCCGAGGAAGCTCCAACCAGCGTATCATACATCTGACTCAACTGGAAGAGGCTCCGGTGGCTGGAACTGTTCCGGTTGTTCCATACAAGTAATTTTTTTTAACTTTGCTGCCCTAATATTGATAAGACATGTTTGAGACATTGGTAGTAAACTGGAACATGAATCCTGAGATATTCAGCATCGGAGCTCTTTCTCTCAGGTGGTATTCAGTTCTTTTCATTTCAGGATTCATCCTCGGATGGTTCATATTCAAGTGGTTCTTCAAGAGGGAAGGAGTCCCTGTGACTCTTCTTGACCCGCTTCTCTATACTCTTCTGATAGGCACCATCGTGGGTGCCCGTCTGGGACATTGCCTCTTCTATCAGCCTGACTATTATCTTGGCAGCTGGCAGGGATTCTGGGAGATATTCATGCCATGGAAGGGCGGTCTTGCGAGTCATGGAGGAACCATAGCCTTGTTTATTGCAATGTGGTGGTTTGCAAGGCATTACGGTAAGAAGTATGACTTTGATTTTGTGTGGATTCTTGATCATCTTGCAATCGCCGTGTGCTTTGCCGCGACATTCATCCGACTCGGTAACCTCTGTAATTCGGAGATATACGGAGATGTGACAAACCTCCCTTGGGGATTTGTCTTCGAACTTCGCGGAGAGACTCTGCCGAAGCATCCGACCCAACTTTATGAGGCCCTCAGCTATTTCCTTCTGGGAGTATTCCAGATACTCATGTACAGATACAGGCTTGACAAGCTCTACAGGGGATTCTTCATCGGAACATTCTTCATCGGATGCTTCGGAATGCGTTTCCTCATAGAGTTCATCAAGGAACCTCAGGTGGGATTCGAGCAGGACATGGTCCTGAACATGGGACAGTGGCTCAGCATTCCGTTCATTTTTCTGGGCATCGGATTCCTTGTTTACAGCTACATCAAGAAGCAACCTGCAAGGGTTGTACATCCGGCAAAGAAGAAGGCTGCTCCGACACATTACGCTAAAAGTTTGAGCAAATGATTGATAATCCACGTATAGCCGAGGTTGTTGCCTTCCTTGAGAAGCATGGCCTCGGCTATGAGTTTTACACTCATCCCCCTCTTCCGACCATAGAGCTTGCTCTAGAATATTGGAAAGATATTGATTCCGTTCACTGCAAGAACCTGTTCTTCCGCAACCATAAGGGTAACAGGCATTATCTTGTGGTGTTCGAGTGTCATAAGGAACTTGCAATCCACTCGCTGGAGCACATGCTCAGGCAGGGCAAACTGTCGTTTGCCTCGGCCGAGCGCATGGAGCGCTGTCTGGGTCTCCTGCCGGGTTCGGTATCACCGCTTGGCCTGATTCACGATCCTTACACAGAGGAGCATACAAAGGAACATTTTCCTAACGGACACAGAGTGAAGCTTTTCCTGGACTCCGATCTGCAGAATGCTGAGAGGATCAGTTTCCATCCTTGTGACAACACAGCCAGCGTAGTGCTTTCCAATGCAGATTTCAGACGCTTCCTTGAAATTTGGGGAGGCGAGTATGAGTGGCTTAGCGTAGAGTAAGCAGAGTCTTCTTGAGGTTTGTCCTGTATTTCATAGGGGACATGCCTGTATGCTTCTTGAAGAACTTTCCGAATGATGACTGGTCGGAAAACGACAGCTTTTCCGCGACCTGCTGGATCGTGAGATCCGGGTCGCGGAGCATTGTCGCTGCCAGTTCTGTCCTCATCGAAGCGATGACGGTTCCGACAGTCACCCTCATCTTTTCCTTGACTATAAGCGACAGGTATTTCTTTGATATGCAGAGTTTTTCGGCATAGAAACCCACGCTGGTCTCTGTCCTTGCATGCTGCATCAGAAGTTCGGCGAAATCCTTGAGGATGCCGTCTGCGCGGCGTATTTCGGAGTGGTGAGTCGGGGCATACCTGCCGTATCTTTTCCATACCATGTCGGCCATGTCGGTCAACAGGATGTAGAAATATGCATAGTTGATCTCCTCGGCAAACTGGTGGTCCTTGTTGGACAGGGAGTCGATCATGTTGCTGATGTCCTTGCAGAGTATGTCTCTGTCTCTTTCATTGATGATTTCTCCCCCAAGTCCGTGGTCCACTCTGAACTTGAAATCGAGCGGGAACGGATTCCTGTTTCTGAAGATGTCCTCTACGACGCTCCTGTCTGTCGCTGTGACCATCGCGCGGAAGCCGTCATGATACCGGATTTCATAGATGTCCGCCCATGTGGGAAGGTTTACATATGAGTTTCTGACGAAACTGAACCTCTCTCCATTTATGACCATATCCATCTGACCCTCAATTATTATGATGACCAGATGGTATTTCGGCCTCCTTGGATTTGGGTATCTGATATGATCCTCGCCATCAATCTCGCAGGCGAAGATGTATTCGTCAATATAACCTATCCTTTTTACGCTTTTTTCTCCAAAAAGAATGGCCGGTTTGCCTGTTTTTGTCCTATTCTCGCCCATTATTTGTAAATTTGTCGCCCAAATATAAGGGTTTTGGAATTACGAACCAAATCAATGGCATTTCGAACCAATGGTAATTAGCCCGATGGTGCGAAATTTGCAGCCAATTTGCCCCGTTTTTGAAACAATAGTATTAGTGTATAATAAGAACAGATGAAAAATTTAGCGGTAACAGCGGTGATTTTTGCCGGTATGATGTTCTCACAGACTTCCGCCCTTGCACAGTACAGGACAAAGAATGTGGAAGAACAGCCGAAGACTGAGGCCCAACTCATCCTTGAGCAGGCAGACTCTTCGGCTACTCCGGTGATCATCACTTTGGAACAGGCGCTCGAGATTGCCTTGAGCGAGAACATATCGGTCAAGGTGGCCGATATGGAGATCAAGAGGACAGAGTATGCAAAGAAAGGCACATACGCAGCCCTCTTCCCGCAGATTGATGTGACCGGTGCATACCAGAGGACCATCAAGAAGCAGGTGATGTATATGGATTTTGACATGAGTTCGCTCGGTGGCGCCATGGGTGGCGGAGCCGAGGGAGAAACTTCTGAACTTCCGGACGGAGTGGAGATTCCGGAGGGAACCGACACTGGCGCAGGATCCGGAGCTTCTATGGCAGACGGACTTGAGGTTGGACGTTGGAACACCTGGTCTGCAGGCGTGACAGCGGCGATGCCTCTGGTGAACGCCCAGCTCTGGAAGAGCCTCAAACTATCTGGCCTGGACGTCGAGCTCGCGGTCGAGAAGGCGCGTTCTTCAAGACTCGACATGGTTACTCAGGTGAAGAATGCATACTTCGCGACCCTCTTTGCTAAGGAGGCATTCGATGTGTACAGGCAGGTCTATGAGAATGCCGTACAGAACCTTGAGGAGACAGAGAAGAAATACAAGGCGCAGAAGGCTTCAGACCTGGAGATGCTCACAGCCAAGACTTCAGTGGCAAACGCAATTCCTAATGTATACAATGCAGAAGGTTCGGTGATCCTTGCTCTGTGGCAGCTCAAGGCTGTGCTCGGAGTCGACCTCGACATGAACCTTGACGTTACTGGAAAGCTTGAGGACTGGTCGCAGCACATGCTCTATGACATCCATCAGCACGACAGCATTTCTCTCGACAGGAACACGACCATGAAGCAGCTCGCCATCCAGGCGGAGATGCTTGCCGAGAGCATCAAGGTGCAGAAATATGCCAACATCCCGACTCTCGCTGTAGCATTCAACTTCAGCTACAATGCGATGACAAACGACTTCAACTTCAGCGAGTACCGTTGGACTCCTTATTCATATGTGGGACTCAGCCTCAACATCCCTATCTTCGCCGGTGGTAAGCGCTACCAGCAGATCCGTCAGGCAAAGAACCAGTATGAGCAGGTGAAGCTGCAGACTGTCAACACCGAGCGCCAGCTCAAGATAGCCATCAGGCAGAGCCTCAATACGATGGAGACCAACATGAAGACATACTATGCTTCGAAGGATGCCGTAGCGACAGCCCAGAAGGCATATGACATCGTGGAGAAGTCATACCAGGTTGGTCGCAGCACCCTCCTCGAGGTAAACGATGCGCAGCTCTCCCTCACACAGGCCCAGCTCGGAGCATCACAGGCAGTGTATAACTTCCTCACAGCAAAAGCCCAGCTCGAACAGACTCTGGGTCAGGATTTCGTAGAATAAAAAACAAGAATAATATAATGAAAACTATTTTCAGGACAATCATCATTGCCTCAGCAGCCCTTCTCGCGGCAGCCTGCGGCAGCAATGCAGGCAAGCAGACAGAGCAGCAGGCAGCTGCTGTCGTGGCTGAAGACCCTACAGTTGCAGTAGTAGAGGTGTTTACACGCGATGTGCCTCAGGAGGCTGTGTATACATCTACAGTACAGGCATATGCAAAGAATAACATCGCTCCGCAGATGGCGGGCCGCATCACAAAGATCAATGTGGAGATCGGAGACTTTGTCAAGGAAGGTCAGATCCTTGCCGAGATCGACAAGGCTCAGCTCCTTCAGGCTCAGCTCCAGCTCCAGAACCAGGAGGTAGAGCTCCAGCGTCTGAAGTCTCTCTACGAGGCAGGCGGACTTTCACAGTCTGACTACGACGCGATCCAGATGCAGTACAACGTACTCAAGACCCAGGTAGAGAACCTCATCGAGAACACGACTCTCCGCAGCCCTATCAACGGCGTGGTTACAGCTCGCAACTATGATGTAGGCGACATGTACGCCATGAGCATGCCTATCTTCACAGTGGAGCAGATCGTGCCTGTGAAGCTTCTCGTAGGCATTTCAGAGTCAGACTATTCAAAGGTGAAGAAGGGCGACTCTGTTTCTGTCACCGCTGATGCGATTCCTGGCAAGACTTTCTACGGAAAGGTGAACAGGATTTATCCTACAGTCGATCCGGCTACACGTACATTCACTGTGGAGGTCAAGGTCGACAATGCATACAAGACCCTCCGTCCGGGAATGTTCGTAAGAGCGACCATCAACTTCGGTGTCAACAACAATGTAGTGATTCCTGACGTGGCTGTAGTGAAGCAGCAGGGCTCAGGTGAGAGATTTGTATATGTGCTCAACGAGGACAACACCGTTACATATCAGAAGGTGGTTCTCGGCCGCCGCATGGGTGCCGAGTACGAGGTTCTCGAGGGTATTTCAAACGGTGCCAAGGTGGTTACAGGCGGTCAGATCCGCCTCAAGGACGGCATCAAGGTAACAGTAAACGAATAGTGTAGTAAAGTATGAGCATTTACAGAAAAGCGGTCAACAACCCGGTAACCACTGCGCTGATCTTCATCGCAATGGCCATCTTCGGTGTGTTCTCGCTTATTAACATATCTTTGGACAGGTTCCCTAAGTTCGATGCGAACGTCGTGATGGTCATGTCGTCGTATCCGGGAGCCAGTGCGGAGGATATCGAGACCAACCTCACGAAGGTCCTCGAGAACTCCCTGAACGGTGTGAGTGACCTGAAGAACCTCAGCTCGACTTCTAAGGAGAACATCTCACTCATCACTCTCGAATTCGTCGAGGGAGTGGATATCGATGTGGCTACAAATGATGTCCGCGACAAGCTTGACATGGTGAACTCTGTGCTTCCTGACGGAGCGTCACTTCCTATCATCTTCAAGTTCAGCGCTGACGACATGCCTATCATGATCATGGCGGCGACAGCAGACGAGAGCCTCCAGGCCCTCGAGAAGATCCTCGACGACAAGGTTGCGACTCCGCTTGCGCGAGTTTCAGGTGTGGGTACGGTGTCGATTGCCGGTGCCCCTCAGCGTGAGATCCAGGTATATTGCGACCCTAACAAGCTTGAGGCATATGGCCTTACAGTGGCAGGCATATCGCAGATCATCGCGTCTGAGAACAGGAACGTGCCTTCAGGATCCATCGACATCGGATCGAACGCATATGCGCTCCGCGTCGAGAAGGAGTTCACTTCGGCAGACCAGATGCTCGACATAGTAGTAGGATATTCAAACGGAAGGACAATCTATCTCCGTGACGTTGCCCGCGTTGTCGACGGCGTTGAGGAGAGATATCAGGAGGCATATGTAAACGGTATTCAGGGAGCTCAGATCGTGATCCAGAAGCAGGCTGACGCCAATACGGTGAACGTGATCAAGGGTGTGAAGCAGGCGATGAAGAACATCGAGAAGAACCTTCCTTCAGACATCCAGATCAGGACAGTGGTGGACAGCTCCGAGAACATCCTCAATACCCTCAACTCATTGAAGGAGACCATTCTCGTTACCTTCCTGATCGTGATGCTCGTCGTTTACCTCTTCCTCGGAAGATGGCGTGCGACATTCATCATCGTACTTGCGATTCCTATCTCCCTCCTTGCATCCCTGATGTATCTGTGGGCTACAGGCAACACCCTCAACATTGTGTCGATGTCGGCTCTCTCGATCGCCATCGGTATGGTCGTGGACGACGCCATCGTGGTGCTGGAGAACATCTCGACACATCTGGAGAGAGGTGCGAAGCCAAAGGAGGCGGCTGTGCATGCAACCCAGGAGGTGGGTATCTCGGTAATCGCGTCTACATTGACAATGCTTGCCGTATTCCTCCCTCTGACCATGATCAAGGGTATGGCAGGCCTCATGTTCAAGCAGCTCGGATGGATCACCAGCATCATCATGATCGTGTCTACGATCGGTGCGCTTACGCTCATTCCTATGCTCTGCTCGCAGTTCCTGCGCTTCAAGCCTAAGCATGGAAAGATTCACGATCTTATCTTCGGAAACTTCAACAAGTTCATAGACCTTGTATCACTTGGATACGGAAAGCTCATCAACTGGTGCATCGGTCACAGGACTGTCGTAGTGATCATCTCGCTCGTGGTATTCGTCGGTACTGTAGGTCTCATCGGTCCGAGAATCAAGACCGAGTTCATGCCTAAGTCAGACGACGGACGTCTCACACTCCAGCTCGAGCTTCCTGCAGGTACAGGCCAGAGCGTGACAAGAGACCTCGCTCACGAACTTCACAGCAAGTTCGTCGCTGCGGTCCCTGAGATCATCAACTGTTCTTTCGCTCTCGGTCAGGCGGATACAGACAACGCATTCGCTTCAATGCAGAACAACGGTACTCATGTGGTTTCGTACAACATCAATGTGGGAAGTATGGAGGACCGCGAGCGTTCTACATCAGAGATTGCAGATGTCATCCGCGGAATCCTTGCAGACTATCCTGAATTCAAGAAGGTCAGGGTGACTGAAGGTGGCGGCGGAATGGGTGGCGCTTCTACTGTGGATATCGAGATCTATGGATATGACTTCGAGACCACTGACCGCGTTGCCAAGGAGATCCAGGGCAAGCTGCTGCAGGGCAGCGAGTTTGCACAGGTGCTCCTCAGCCGTGATGAGTATACTCCTGAGTATCAAGTGGATTTCGACCGCGAGAAACTTGCTGTAAACGGACTGAACAGTACGACTGCAGCTTCGTTCCTCAGCTCTGCGATGAACGGATCTACAATGTCGTTCTACCGCGAGGACGGTGATGAGTACGACATTCGCGTACGCTATGCTCCTGAGTTCCGTACAGGCATCGAGGATATAGAGAACATCATGATCTATAACAACAGGGGACAGGGTGTCAGGATCAAGGACCTCGGAACAGTGATCGAGACTCTTACTCCTCCTTCGATCCAGAGAAAGAACCGTGAGCGTCTGATCACAGTGTCAGGTGTCGTGGCCGACGGTGTTGCGCTTTCTGATGCGGTTGCCGCTACAGATGCAGTGCTTGCTGACACAGACATCCCGGCAGAACTTTCAATAGAGATCGGCGGTTCGTATGAGGACCAGCAGGAAATGTTCGGAGACCTCATCATGCTCCTTGCAATGATCATCATCCTCGTGTATATCGTGATGGCATCGCAGTTCGAGTCATTCATGAGTCCTTTCGTGATCATGTTCTCGATTCCGTTCGCATTCGTCGGAGTGCTTCTCGGACTCTGGGTTACAGGCACACCTCTGGGAACAATGGGTATGATCGGTATCCTCATCCTGATGGGTATCGTGGTGAAGAACGGTATCGTGCTCATCGACTACACCATCCTCATGCGTGAGCGTGGCAAGAGTGTCGCAGAGGCTTCTGTTATCGCAGCCAAGTCACGTCTCCGTCCTATCCTCATGACCACTCTCACCACAGTGCTCGGTATGATACCTATGGCTGTCGGACAGGGAGAAGGATCTGAGATGTGGCGTTCGCTCGGTATGGTAGTGGCATGGGGTCTGTCGATCTCGACCCTCGTGACACTCGTCATCATCCCTACCGTATATGCCTCAATGGCATCATGGCAGGAGCGCCACGCAGCCCGCAAGGCAGCAAGGAAAGCGGCATAGTGAAACGTCATCCCCGAGCTGATCGGGGAATAAACCTATATATTTGAGCGAAGCTCAGGTAAGTCCCCTCTCTGAGAGAGGGGATTTAGGGGAGTGGTAACGTGGATGGTTTTCATATTTCTGCACACCCTTCCGACGAAGAGATAGTTTCGAACAAACATATGATAAACCGATAAACATTGAAAAATATGAAAGGTATCTTTATAGCGTACGATCAGGCCTACAACATGGAGATCGCCGACGTGATCGAGCAGATGGGCTGCCGCGGCTTCACAATGTGGCAGGACATCGCAGGCCGCGGCGGCTACACCGGTGAGCCGCACATGGGCAACCACGCCTGGCCGATCATGAACAATGCCATCCTCACATTCGTTCCGGACGAAAAAGTGGACGAAATCCTTGCAAAGCTCAAGGAGATGGACGAGGAGACTCCTGACCTGGGAATCAGGGCATTCGCATGGAATGTAGAGAAGTATTATTAATATGATGATGTCCGAAATTCGGGCCTCATTATTGCTTAATCCAATCACAAACGTTACATTTGTGATTGGATTTTAAATTTTGATATTATGGCAAAAGCAGTAAATGACGCGAATTTCGCGGAAGTTCTCAATAGCGGTCTGCCTGTAGTGGTGGATTTCTGGGCAACATGGTGCGGTCCTTGCAAGGCAATCGCGCCTATCATCGACGAACTTGCAACAGAGTATGAGGGTAAGGTCCTCATCTGCAAGTGCAACGTGGACGAGTGCGACGATGTTCCTATGGAATATGGCATCAGAAGCATCCCGACACTTCTTTTCTTCAAGGGTGGAGAGCTTGTTGA
>X418_Giraffe__coassemble_63_pt1 | contig 16146 bp, 22 predicted proteins | sample X418_Giraffe__metabat2_high_PE_001 | metagenome-assembled genome bin X418_Giraffe
CAGAGACATCGCTCGCTTGAAGGACATGGAATAAAACACAAAGAGAGGAAACTGACATGCTGTTCAATATTCTCGCTCTGATATCATTCTTCATCATTCTCCTCCTGCTCAAGACATTGGTGGGAGTGTTCCCGTCATTGCTGGCCTGCCTGATCAGATGGAAGGAGAGCGTCAACCTTGACGCAAGCGTACAGCTGGGCAGGGACAGGGACATCATGGCCCTGACAATGGTGCTTCCATTCTGTCTGACAGTCTGCCGCTTCAATCTGTATGCTCCTCAATGGATGGACGGCATCGGAGAGGCCGGCCGTCTGGGAATAATCATAGGCATATTCATAGCATTCATTCTGCTCAGAAGATTCCTGGAACACATATGGCAGCCGAAGAAGATGAACCCGAAGACATACCGTACCGCTTGCAAGTCTGCGTACACTTTCTTCAGCATGCTGACTCTGCTTCTGCTGGTCACAGGAGGTGTCATGGCGTTCTTCGACGCCTCTGACGAGGTGATCAAAACCGCAATGCTTTGGATATCAGCAACAACATACGTGTTATTTCTGTTAAGAAAATCACAAATTTTTATTTCTTCTTGCTCGTTTTTCGCCACTTTTTTGTACCTTTGCGCCCTCGAAATAATTCCGACTGGAGCGTTGGTCGCTTCAGCCATTATTTTATAAGCCCGCGAGAGGCGGAAATACAGGCCCAAATTTTATAATGAGCGTTAAGAATATACTGATATCACAGCAGCAGCCGAAGACGGCTTCGCCTTACACCAGCATTGCAGAAAAATATGGAGTCGAGTTCGACTTCAAGCCATTTTTCAAGATAGAGCCCCTGACATCGAGGGAGTTCAGGTCACAGAGGATAAACATCCTGGACCACACTGCAATCGTTTTCTCAGCACGTACCACAATAGACGCATTTTTCCAGCTCTGTGAAGAGCTGCGTGTGAAGGTACCCGAGACTATGAAATACTTCTGCACAACTGAAGCAGTTGCAAACTATCTCCAGAAGCACATCGTTTACAGGAAGAGGAAGATCTTCTTCGGCGACGGCACTCCGGAGTCCATCATAGGCCTCATCGGCACAAAGCACAAGGGAGAGAACTTCCTTATTGCGACAGCTGAGTCTTCCAGCAAGGATGCGACAACACGCCTTTTCGAGGAAAGCAAGTTCTCCTTCGAGACCGCAGTCTTCGTAAAGCCCGTATCACAGGACCTTAAGGATGTGGACCTGCACAAATATGACCTCATCGTGCTCTTCAATCCAGCAGACGTGAAGTCACTCTATGAAAACCAGCCTGATTTCACCCAGGGCGAAATCAAGTTCGTTTCATATGGAAGATCCATAGTGAAGGCTATGGAAGAGGCCGGACTGAAGATAGAGATTTCAGCACCTACAGCCGAGGCTCCGTCAGTAGCCAAGGCACTTGAGATATATCTCACAAACAACCAGTAAAGTGGAAACTGAGGCTGCAAATACCTCGCTGACCAAGAAAGAAAGGCTCTGCGGCAAGACCGCCATCTCAAGACTCCTTGACGAGGGCAGGCATGGCAGTGCCGGGAACATCCGCTTCCTGTTTCTTGCAGGAACAGGAGAGGAGAACAACAGGATCATGATTTCCGTTCCCAAGAAGAACTTCAAGAGGGCAGTCAAGAGAAACCTTCTCAAGAGAAGGATCCGCGAAAGCTACAGGAAACAGAAGCACAACCTGACCGTGGAAGGCGGTCTGGATGTGCTTTTCATGTATAGCACAAAAGAACTCCTGAGCTATGAGGAGATCTTCCAGTCAGTAGGCCAGATTATCAGCAAGATCAATGAAAGAAACGCTTAAGAAAATACTGATCGCCCCATGCATCTTCCTGATAAGGTTCTATCAGGTGTGCATCTCACCTCTCAAGCCACCGACATGCAGGTTCACCCCGACATGTTCGCAGTATGCACTCCAGGCCTTCAGAAAACACGGCGTTTTCAAGGGATTTTATCTCACCGCCAGGAGGATTCTCCGCTGTCATCCATGGGGAGGACATGGATACGACCCGGTACCATGACGAAACAGCGTTTTTTCTAAAAACGCAACTGAGGCACCTACAACACGTAAAACAACTACAAAAACAACAAAACATACAACATCAGTATCAAGAAAGAGCGCGATCTTTGCCCTCGGTTAAGAATCTTATTCGTCTCTTTCTGCAGATTCTGATTTCCAGAAATGTGTGCAATTCCTTCAGGGTCTGCACAGAAAGAAAAACAGCAGGACGCCGCGATGGTGTCCTGCTTTTTGTATGCTTGCATGTAACGAGGGCTAGTCGAGCTTGAGCACTGCCATGAAGGCGCTCTGAGGAACCTCGACGGTTCCGATCTGACGCATTCTCTTCTTACCCTGCTTCTGCTTCTCGAGCAGCTTTCTCTTTCTGGTGATGTCACCGCCATAACATTTTGCAGTTACGTCCTTACGCACAGCCTTGACAGTCTCGCGTGCGATGATCTTCGCTCCGACAGCAGCCTGGATGGCGATGTCGAACTGCTGGCGAGGGATCAGCTCCTTGAGTTTCTCGCACATCTTGCGACCGAAATCATATGCATGGTCTGCGTGGATCAATGTAGAAAGCGCATCAGCAGGATCGCCATTCAGGAGGATGTCGAGCTTCACGAGCTTAGCTTCCTTGAAGCCGATCACATGATAGTCGAATGACGCATATCCCTTGGAGATAGACTTGAGCTTGTCATAGAAGTCGAAGACAATCTCGGAGAGCGGCATCTCATATGTAAGCTCGAGACGGTCAGCTGTGAGATAGTGCTGATTTATGAGCACTCCCCTCTTGTCAAGGCAGAGCTTCATGATCGGGCCATAATAATCAGACCTTGAGATTACCTGGGCTCTGATGTATGGTTCCTCGATCTTGTCTATGAGGGTTGCAGGCGGGAGGCCTGAAGGGTTGTGCACATCAAGAACCTCGCCTTGGGTCGTATAGACCTTGTAAGACACGTTCGGAACTGTCGTGATGACGTCCATGTTGAACTCTCTGAAAAGACGTTCCTGGACTATTTCAAGGTGCAGCAGGCCGAGGAAACCGCAACGGAATCCGAAGCCGAGCGCAAGCGAAGACTCCGGCTCGAAGACAAGCGAAGCGTCGTTGAGCTGGAACTTCTCGAGCGAGGCGCGCAGCTCCTCATACTGGTCTGTCTCAACAGGATACATTCCGGCGAAGACCATAGGCTTCACCTCCTCGAATCCTGCGATCGCCTCCTTGCATGGATCCGACACATGTGTAATGGTGTCACCCACCTTCACCTCGACAGCGCTCTTTATGCCCGAGATGATGTAACCTACGCTTCCGCATGGGATCTCCTGACGGGGATGCATCTTCATCTTGAGGACTCCGATCTCATCTGCCGTATATTCCTTTCCTGTGCTGACGAACTTGACCTTGTCTCCCGGCTTTATGCTTCCGTTCACCACCTTGAAGTATGCTATGATACCCCTGAACGAGTTGAACACAGAGTCGAAGATGAGGGCCTGAAGAGGCGCTTCCGGATCACCAGTCGGCGAAGGAACCCTCTCGACGATAGCGTCGAGGACTTCCTTCACACCCTGTCCTGTCTTGCCTGAAGCAAGGAGGATCTCCTCCGGCTTGCATCCGAGCAGGTCCACCACCTGGTCTGTAACGACATCCACCATGGCAGAGTCCACATCGATCTTGTTGAGCACCGGGATGATCTCCAGGTCATGTTCTATGGCAAGATACAGGTTTGATATGGTCTGAGCCTGAATACCCTGAGTAGCGTCAACGACGAGCAGCGCTCCCTCGCAGGATGCGATGGCGCGCGACACCTCGTAAGAGAAGTCGACGTGACCCGGAGTGTCAATCAGGTTGAGGGTGTATTTCTCACCATTATATATATAGTCCATCTGGATCGCATGGCTCTTGATGGTGATTCCTTTCTCCTTCTCAAGATCCATCGAGTCGAGGACCTGGTTTTCCATATCGCGTGCGGTCAGAGTGTTGGTGATCTCCAGCATTCTGTCAGCAAGGGTGCTCTTGCCGTGGTCGATATGTGCAATGATGCAAAAGTTTCTTGTTTTCTTCATCGTATACGTATAATCGGTGCAAAGATAATAAAATACGGAATTTTTCGAAAATTCCGTACATTTGCTTAAACCTCAAACCATCCGGACGGTCTAAAATGCTGATGAATGACGGACATATCATAAATCTGTGCCAGAAAGGCGAGTACGAGCTCGCCTTCAATGCGATCGTACAGACATATACGGAGAGTCTGTACTGGCACGTCCGCCGTTTCCTGTGCTCCCACGAGGACACCAACGACCTGCTTCAGGACATATTCATCAAGATATGGTCAGCGCTTCCCTCCTTCCGTGGCGACTCACGCCTCTATACATGGCTCTACCGCATCGCCACCAATGAAACGCTGAACCGTCTGCGCCGCATCAGACGCGAAAACGCCATCAGCCTTGATGCTGTGGGAGAATATCTGGCCGGGAAAGTGGACGAGGATCCATATTTCAACGGCAACGCGCTGCAGCGTGAGCTGCACAAGGCCATACATAAACTGCCCGAGAAACAGAGGCTCGTTTTCAATATGAGATATTTCGACGAAATGAAATATGAGGACATATCCGAGATCACAGGAACATCAGTCGGGGCGCTGAAGGCATCATACCATCATGCATACACCAAAATAAAAGAGGCGCTTGAAGCAATGGTTTAAAATCGCATGCGATTTTAAACCTTATTATACAAGATTTGTCTAAAAGAAGCGATGAACAAAATGGAAAGAGATATTTTAAATAACCCGGAGCTTAAGAAGACTCCCTACATAGTCCCTGATGGATATTTCGACAGCCTCAGGAAAGAAGTCAGCGGATATGTCAGGCCCGTGGCCGTGAAAGTGAGCCTGTGGCAGAAGCTGGCACCGCTTGCGACAATTGCTGCCATGTTCATCATAATGGTGACCGCCGGCACATTCTTCCTCAGAAGCACATCTCCGGAGGAAGAAATCACCCAGGAGGACTACATCGTGTTTGCCGGTGATTATTCCGACTTCGGGATTTATGAAGAAGAGAATGACGAGCAGTATGCCGACGCCGGAGTAAGCGAAGACGACATCATCGAATACCTTATATATACTGGAGTATCAGAAGACATCGTAGAACTTTCAAAGGAATAAATCATGAAGAAGATCATTACAATAATCGCTGCGGCAACGGCAATCCTTTGCTTCAGCACTGCTGCATCAGCTAACAAAAGATGCGGAGAGGACTGGAAAGAGAAGATGCAGAGCGAGAAGATCGCTTTCCTGACAACAGAAATAGGGCTCACTCCTGAAGAAGCGCAGGCATTCTGGCCTGTATACAACCAGGTAGAGAAGGAGAAGGATGAGGCCATGCACAATGTCATCAAGGCATACAAGGAACTAAGCAAGGCAATCGAGGAAGGCAGCAAGGACGTAGCCGCATTGCTTGACAAGTACATTACCGCGCTGGCCAAGATGAACGAAGTCGAGAACGGAGTGGCGGCGAAATACAAGGCCGTTCTTCCTGTAGAGAAGGTTGCCAAACTCTATGTCTCAGAGGAGAGATTCAGGAGAAATCACATCCGCAGGCTTCATGGCGGCGAAGGCAGGCCAGGTCAGCCAGGACCGCAGAAATAGTCAGGCGAACAGATAGAAATCTTTAGTGAGGGAAAGGTACTCTTGGGTATACTTTCCCTCATTCATTATTGTCAGCAGTTGCTCTGCCGGACTCTCACATCTTTGTCTTGAGAACTCCGCGATGATGCGTATCGGGGACTTGCGCTCTACGGTGCGGATGCGCATGATGCGGAAAAGATGCAGGCCGCACATCCTGGAATAGCGGCACAGGGAGGCCTCCTGGTCCGCCGGGAGGACAAGCGAGACGCGGCCGTTCCCGGTCAGCCTCTCTGACGCAAATTCGAATATGTCACGGTATGAAAGCCCCACTGAAGTATGCCTGGCAGTGCTTTTCCTCTCATCCGGAGCTACGCAGGAATCCTCAAAGTATGGGGGATTGGAGAATATCAGGTCGTACTGACCGGGCTCTTCGGAAGCGAAATCCTGCAGTGAAAGATTATGCGCTATGAGATGCTCCGCCCAAGAAGACTCAGCAAAATTGACAGCAGCCTCACTCGCAGAAGGCTCATCAATATCAATCGCATCAATCATGACGTCACTCCAGGCCATCCCCCCGTCATCCCCGGCTTTCGTCTCGTCATCCCCGGCTTGACCGGGGATCCCCAAAGCCCTCTGCGCCGCCATAAGAGCAACAGTACCGGTTCCGGTCCCGATATCCAGCAGCCTCCTGTCCGTCTGCAATATGGTCATGACCGCCCCCAGCAGCACCCCGTCGGTATTCACCTTCATGGCACTGCGTTCATTCACGACATTGAAATACTTGAACCGGAAGACACTCATCGGACTGCTTTTTATGACTTTTTGAAAACAAACCCTCTCCCTACTCTGATACAAACTGTCCGTCGACCATGTAGAGGGACCTGTCGCACATTTTGGCAAGGTCCGGATCGTGAGTTACTATGATAATGGTCTGGCCATATTTGTCACGGAGACTGAAGAACAGTCTGTGCAGTTCCTCCTTGGTTTTCGAGTCGAGATTACCTGAGGGCTCGTCGGCAAACAGTACAGACGGGTTGTTGATCAGGGCGCGTGCAATGGCAACTCTCTGCTGCTCTCCGCCAGAAAGTTCGGACGGCTTGTGAGTGAACCTCTCTCCCAGTCCGAGGTCTGTCAGCAGCGCCTTCGCCGCAGCTTCCGCCTCTGCCTTCGGACGGCCTGCTATAAAAGCTGGAATCATGACATTTTCAAGCGCTGTGAACTCCGGAAGCAGATGATGGAACTGGAAGACGAAACCGATCTTGCGGTTGCGGAACTCCGCCATCGACTTACCCTTGAGCTGCAGGACATCTATGCCGTCGATCACGAGAGAGCCGGCATCCGGAGTGGACAGCGTGCCGAGAATCTGCAGCAGTGTCGACTTCCCGGCGCCCGAAGCGCCCATTATCGACACTACCTCCGACTTTTCCGCACTGAAATCAATCCCCTTGAGCACTTTCAACGACCCAAAGGCCTTCTCTATACCTTTCGCCTGTATCATCTCATTTCAATTTTTGACAAACTTACACAAAACTTCCGTTTTTCTGGCCCGTCATAACAAAAAAAAGAGGAAGCTTCTTATGAAACTTCCTCGTGTGAAATGGAGTGCGGTGGGCGAGACTCGAACTCGCACAGGCTTACGCCCACTACCCCCTCAAAGTAGCGTGTCTACCATTTCACCACCACCGCGTCTTTGATTTGGGATTGCAAAGGTACGATAAAAATCTTAACCTGCAAATTTTTTAGCAAAATTTTTCAAAAAAAATTAACAAATCCAGTATTCCACCTAAAAGACTCGTCTGATCGGCTTCCAATATATGGATTGAGAGAATCCGAGGAGATGGCCTTTCACCCTCAATGTGCCGTCTTCCATAAACTCGCAGACGACATTCGCTCTCAGACCTCGTGTCGGATCATATACTTTGACTCCGTCCCATCTGGATTTCTCCTTATTATATTTAAGGCCGCTGAAAAGTATGATCTTGTCACACTCCACATGCCGGAGGGACTTGTCCGGATTTTTCTCGTCGACACGGACGTTTCCATCCTCGTCAAGCCTGTTCTCCACCCAATATACCTGAGCCTTATATGTTCCGTCCGTATCTTTGGTCACACGGACTTTAGTATACTCCCCCTGATGCCTTACTTCATACTCACCCAATATCGCATCGGCGTCTGAATTCAAACGGCTCTGAGCCGAAAGCGAGAATATGCAGGCAAGAAATGACAAAAACACAAGCGTCAATCTTTTCATTTTCAATGATTTTTTATTGCGTGCGGTTGCAAATATACTAATTTTTGCCTAATTTTGCGCGCTTTTCCTCGGGTAGGAAAGCCAGGTAACATTTATTAATCATTTAAAACAGATTCACAATGGCTGTTAAAATTCGTCTTCAGCGCCACGGAAAGAAGAATTTCGCATTCTTCCACATTGTAGTGGCAGATTCACGCGCACCTCGCGATGGTCGTTTCATCGAGCAGCTCGGCTCTTACAACCCTAACACAAACCCTGCAACCATCATGCTCAACGCAGAGCGTGCACTTGCATGGCTTAACGTAGGAGCTCAGCCAACCCTTACTGCAAAGCGTATCCTCTCTTACGAGGGCGTTCTCCTTGCAAAGCACCTTCAGGAAGGTGTAAAGAAGGGTGCTCTCACTCAGGAGCAGGCAGATGCCAAGCTCGCTGCGTGGAAGTCAGAGAAGGCTGCTAAGGTCAACGCAAAGAAGGCTGGTCTCAGCAAGGAGGCTGCTGCCGCTCAGAAGGCTGCAGTAGAGGCTGAGGCTAAGGTAAATCAGGAGAGAGCTGAGGCTATCGCCAAGAGAAAGGCTGAGGCTGAGGAGGCTGCTCGCGCAGCTGCCGAGGCTGCCGCTGCTGAGGCTGCAGCACAGGCTGCAGAGGCAGAGGAGACACCAGCTGAGTAATTCTATGCAGCAGGTAGCTCAGGTTCTTAAATCGAACGGAACAGACGGGGAGCTTGTCCTCGGCTTCCGTGAGATAGCTCCTGAAGATATCAACCTACAGGAACCGGTGTTCATCATTTTTGATGGACTTCCGGTTCCTTTTTATATTGAATCGTTTACGAAGAGGGGCAATACAAAGGCCCTGGTCCGCCTGACCGACATCTGTTCGCAGGAAGATGTGGAGGAGATCGCAGGAAAGGCGGTATATGTGGAGGACGAAAGTCTTCCGGAAATGTCTCTTGAGGAGGACGGATTCGCCGCCCTTGTGGGATGGACGCTGCTGACGCCGGTCGGAGATTTCTCGACTTCGCTCGAAATGACAGACAGGGATGAAATGACAGAGGACTTCGAAGTGGCGGAAGTCGGCGAGATCACAGACTTCATCGACATCCCGAACAATCCTTGCATCGAGGTAGAAACAGAAAATGGAGCAGTAATGATACCGCTCCATGAAGATCTGATTCTGTCTGTCGATCCTGAATATCAGGAAATCATGATGCAGATTCCTGCAGGTCTTATCTAGATTACAATTATGCAGCGACCTGCTGCTTTGCCTCATACTCCGCCTTTACGTCTTCGTAGAAGGCAGCGATAGCCGTATACTCATATGGCACCAGCCACAGGTATCCGATGCAGAATGTAAAGAAACCGAGAATGTACCATCCGATGAAGCTGAGTTCAAGGATGAAAAGGTCCAGTTTATGGCCATCCATCATCTTCATGCTGAGTTCGATAGCCTCATCTGCAGAAAGCTCAGGCTTATCGTTCAGGATAAACGGGGTCATCGCATATGCAAATGCCTTGATGAGGCCCGGAACAATAAGAAGAAGAGTCCATGCAAAAGTGTAGAGTGCCATCAGGAGCATTCCGCCCATGTTGTGAGTCCAGTTGCCGAATGCCACTCCGAACATGTTTTCAGTCAGTCTGGCATCTCCATCTGCATAAAGCTTTCTGACAGCAGCATAATTTCCTACTGAAAGAGGCATTGATACGAGGAAAGTGACAGTAGCGCCCAGAAGAACAAGGACAGAGCTTTCCATTTCAACGAGCAATGAAGCCGCCACTGCGATAGCCATCATGGCCAACGTTGCGAGAACTGCCGGCTTCCAGTTGCCTTTCAATGCCGCCAGAGCAGCATTTTTGTAATCCTGATTTGTTTTCATAATCTGTTAAGTTTGAGTTCTGGAGGCAGGTTAAATTCTGTCCTTGATGATGAAATAGTACACTGCAAGGCCGATCCAGCTGAAGCAGAGAAGGCCGACTGTGAGGAGGACCTTGATAAGAGCGTCTACGTGTGATTTGCTCCATACATCCTTGATGCACCAGATGCAGCAGATGACTCCTACGAGCCAGATGATAAATGTCAACATGATTCTTTAAGTTTTAATTGTTAATATTGGTTTGTGAAAAGTTTTGCTTGATGTCCTGGTAGAAGGCAGCCTGAGTGCTCATCATATATGGCATGAGCCACAGCAGGCCGATGCCACCTGTAAAGACAGAAAGGATACCCCATCCTATGAAGCTGAGCTGAAGGAAGAAGAGGTCGAACTTGTGACCCTTCATCATCTTGCAGCTGAGGTTGATCGCCTGATTTGCAGACAGCTCCGGATTATCTATGAGAATATACGGAGTCATGGCATATGCATAGAACTTGATGATTCCCGGCACGATCAGAAGAAGTGACCACAAGCTTGTGAAGAAGCCTACGAGGAACATTCCCCATACGTTCCTTCCCCAGCGGCGGAAGCCGAAGCGGAATGTGTTTCCGGTCAAGGCATTGTCCCCTTCCAGATAAAGACCGTTGAATGCATATGTAAATCCTATGTTCAATGGACTGAAAACGAATGTGAAACCGAAGATGTATAATGCATATACGCCCAGATTGAGACCGGCCGACCCCGGAGTCATTCCATTGAGATTCAGCATATACATCACGACGTATGGACCTATTATCAGATAGGTGAATGCCATCAGCACTATCGTCGCTATGACAGACGGCGCCCAGTTGCCCTTGAGGGCAGCCAGGGCTGCGTTCTTGTATTCCTGATTTGTCTTCATGTGCTAGTATTCAACTTTTATTGCCGCAAGATATCCGTCAAGGCAGAAATATTCCGGAACTTCCGGATTGGTGGATGTGACATCGAAATTGACATAAGCCACATCTCCGAAAGCAGAGAGGTCCAGCACAGACCAGTTATACATAACCGAGTCCTTTGCCTCTGTATATTCGGCAAGCGTGATGCTCTTCTCTGTCTTTGATCCATCCGACTTGATTCCTGTCGCCTTGAGAATGAGTCTGTCGCCGTCCTGGAAGTGCTCACGGATCTTGCGGGCGACATATGTCGTATTATTGACATAGCATGCAATTGGCGCGCAGGAGCCCAGATCCTTATAGCCGAACTCGATATGGTACGCAGGCATCATCGTCTCGACAGGATTGTCATAGAACACCGCATATGTCTTGCTTGCGGATGCTCCGCCAGTCGCATGCACGCGATAAATGTCATTATCCGCTGCAGGTTTTGTAAGCATTCCGTCTTTCTCACCCTTGAGATAAGACATCAGAAAGCCCCCCTGGAACACACCTTCGACCTGCTTCTGGGAGAAGACCAGAGGATAGTTTCCATATACAAAGCCTTCTCCAGTAACACCATTTTCCCCCACCGGGATGAAGTACAGGCTGTCCTTGAAACTGTTATGATAAACGTTATCAGGGAACTCAAAAGTAACATCCGCAGTGTATGACTGAGAGAATGAACCTCCTTCAAGACATGACATCACCGAGAATGCCACCGCAATAAAAAACAAGATTTTCTTCATATTATATATTCACTTTTATTTCTGCCACATATGCCGCAGGACCTGTCAGCCAGACATCCACAGCAAGCATTTCATCGTTCTGCGTGAACTCGACCGCCAGTGCGTCACGCTTTGCCCTTACATCATATCTGAATCGGTCCGGGCCTATATGCTGCGGCTCCATAGCCCTGCTTCTCCATGCAGCCAGGCACGAGGCAACAATTCCCGTACCGCAGGCATTGGTCTCATCCTCCACACCCTTCTCATATGTCCTTACCTTCAGGAAGTCTCCGCACGGCTCGACGAAATTAACATTCACCCCTTCCGGCTGAAATTCCTTGGCATACCGGATAAAGCGTCCTTCTGCAAAGAGCCTGCAGTTCTCAACATCCTCCACAAAACGCACATAATGGCGCGTACCGGTGTTGAGAAAATAGCCCTCTGACGGCACCGGAATGCCCTCCAGAGACTCATATGCCTTGATTTCCTGCACATCTGTCATCTTAAGACGCACTGTCTTTATGATGCCGTCATCCGAGAGGATTTCAGCCTTATGATATCCGTCTGCAGCCTCAAATTCGAAGCTCTTGACTCCCATGTCAGCCGCAAATGCCACGATGCATCGGCCTCCGTTGCCACACATCATGCCGCCGGATCCGTCAGAGTTATAATAAACCATGCGAAAGTCATAACTGTCACTGGTCTCCAGCAGCATCAGGCCGTCTGCTCCGACGCCGTAGCGGCGGTCGCAAAGCCTTGCGACCTGCTCCGGCGACAGCCGCAGCGAGCCGTCGCGGTTGTCAACAATCAGGAAATCGTTTCCTGCACCCTGATATTTATAGAATGTCACCATCATAGTGTTTCTCTCAATAATCTTGACAAGAGTTCGACTCCTTCGCGGATCTTCTGCTCTGACATGAAGGAGAAGTTCATGCGCATAGTGTTCTTGCCGGTCCCGTCGGGATGGAAGAACTCTCCCGCCACGTATGCCACACCCGCATCAAGCGACCTGTCGTAGAACTTGACCGCGTCGAAGCCCTCCGGCATCGTCAGGAAGAGGAAGAGGCCGCCTTCCGGATGTGTCCATGAAACCCCTTCGGGCATATGTTCCTCCAGTTGGCTGAGCAGCAGGTCCCTCTTGCGTCTATACAGGGCTATGCTCTTCTGAAGGTTCGCATCGAGGCGTCCGCTTCGGAGGAATTCTGCCGCCACATATTGGTCGAATATCGGCGGACATAGATCCAGGGACTGCTTGCAGACATATATTTTATCCAGAATATCCGGATGGGCTATGGCCCAGCCAAGGCGGAAACCAGGGGCGAATATCTTGGAGAACGACCCCAGGTGAATCACTCTGTCCGGATCCAGCGAGTACATTGTCGGGATATGATCTCCTTCATATCTGAGTTCTCTGTATGGACTGTCCTCAACGATAAGGAAATCGCGCTCACATGCCAGTGAGACAAGCATTTCACGCTCCTCAAGCGTGAGCGACTCGCCCGAAGGATTCTGGAAATCCGGAATCATATACAGGAACTTTATCTTCTTTCCTTCAGCCTCGACCTGCGCTATCACCTTCTCATATTCCGCTTTGAATGCAGCTATGTCTGCATTATGAGCGACCCCCCTGATGTCCGCACGATATGAGCGGAAAGACTGGAGAGCTCCCAGATATGAGGGACTGGATGTAAGGATCACCTCGCCCGGATCCACCAGCACTCTGGTGCACACATCGATTCCCTGCTGGGAAGACGACGTGATCTGCACACGCTCCACAGGCACGCCGCATCGCTCGGCCACAGCCTCGCGAAGCTCCGGCACGCCCTGCGTCGCCCCGTACTGGAACGCCTTGCCCGCATACTTGTCTATCACTTCGGACATGGTCCTGCGGATCTCTTCCAAAGGGAAAGTCTCTGCCGATGGATAGCCTCCGGCAAAGGAATATATGGAGCCAAGGTCCACCTTCTTGAAGATTTCCCTGACCGGAGACCTGAAGAAGGAGCCTACGTCTTCTGAAAACTTTTCTTCGTACATACTATCGTAACATGTCCTCCAAGGTGATGGAACCTGCAGTCTTTGCGTCGCGGTATTTCACAATCACAGGGCAGTACAGGTGTATTCCCTGCTCTGCACCCGGTCCCTTGCTGATCGGACGGCTTCCCGCAACGACCACTGCTCCCGACGGAACCACCATCTGGCCGTTCTCATTGGCCCTGATGTATTCTCCAGAAGTCGCATCGAATATCGCAGTAGAAGCATTGATGATCACGCCCGTGCCTATTACTGCATTTTCCTTGACGATAGTGCCCTCATAGATACCACAGTTTCCTCCTATGAACACGTTGTCCTCGATGATCACAGGAAGAGCTCCGACCGGTTCGAGCACTCCACCCAGCTGCGACGCAGCCGAGAGGTGCACATGCTTTCCGACCTGCGCACAAGAGCCCACAAGGGCATGAGAGTCAATCATGGTACCCTCGTCTACAAATGCTCCTATGTTTACATATGCCGGCGGCATCATGATCACAGACGGAGCGAGATATGCGCCTGCGCGCACGCTGCTTCCGCCAGGAACAATCCTGACGCCGTTCTCAGCGGTGAATCGTCTTGCAGGAATAGTATCCTTGTCAAAGAAGGAAAACTGCCCCTGAGTCATGTCCGTCAGTTTTCCAAGACGGAATCCGGAAAGTATCACCTCTTTTACCCAGGAGTTCACTTTCCACTCCCCGTCAACCTTCTCTGCAACTCTGACCTTGCCACTCTCAAGATCGGCAATGGTCTGATTGAATCTTTCTATATCTGTCATAATTTTCTATTGAAAATTAATGTCTTAACCCCCTGTCACTATTGTGACATCCCCCTGTCAGGGGGAATTTCGGTCCTACCCGGACCGGTCAACAAATCATTCTGATTATGTTGACTATAATAACCCTATCTGTTTAATAGTTTCTACCATCAGGTCGTATGTGGTCTGCTGGGATGGGACCAGCGGGAGGCGCAGCTCATTGCGGATGAGTCCCATCGCCGCAAGGGCCGCCTTTGCCGGGATCGGATTGCTCTCCACAAAGCAGTTGTTGAAGAGCGGAGTCAGGCGGGCATTCATCTCCTCAGCCTTGTCCATCCGGCCATCACGCACAGCATCAACAAACTCCGCCAGAAGCGCCGGAGCCACATTCGACGCCACGCTGATGATGCCGGCTCCGCCGTTCTGCATCATCCAGAGAGTGTCGTCGTCATTGCCGCTGAGCACCTGGAATCCTTCCGGAGCGCCCTTGAGGATCTGCATGATCTGCTCCCTGTTGCCGGAAGCCTCCTTGACAGCAACTATATTATCGATCTCCGCCAGCCTCAACGCAGTCTCAGCAGTCATATTGGCCCCTGTCCTTCCAGGCACATTATATAGCACAATCGGCTTGTCGGTCGACTCCGACACCGCCTTAAAGTACTGATACTGTCCCTCCTGTGTAGGCTTATTGTAATATGGCACCACAATCAGGAACGCATCCACGCCATATGGCTCGAGCATCTTCATGCTCCTTATGGTGTGCTGCAATGAGTTCGTGCCTCCGCCGACAACTATCGGCAGTCCGCCAGAATGCTCCTTTGCGACCTGCAGCACCTTGATGCGCTCGTCATCCTCCAGGCAAGGAGTCTCGCCTGTAGTTCCGAGAGGCACGAGGAAATCTATTCCAGCCTCAACCTGACGGTCAACCAACGCTGCGAACGCCTCATAATCCACCTCACCGTCCTTGAACGGGGTGATGAGCGCGGTTCCGCAACCTGTAAGATTAATCTTATTCATTGAACAAATCTTTAAATTCATGTACACCTGTGAGGCCTTCGGTCCTGAGGGCCGCTTCCACCGCTCCTGCGGCGAATCCCTGACGGGAGAACGCCTCGTGCGAGAGGGTGATGCGGTCGTTGAGGCCCTCGAAGCCTATGGTATGTATGCCCGGAATCTCTCCGCAGCGCACAGACTGGATGTCAGTATGCACACCCATGTTTGCATCCACAATGTCTGCCAAAGTCTTCGCCGTGCCGCTTGGAGCGTCCAGCTTATGGCAGTGATGCATCTCTATCATATATGGACTGTACCCGCCGAAGTCTGCCAGCAGCTTGGAGATATAGTCCGTAACTGCAAAGAGCACATTCACTCCCACTGAGAAATTGGTCGCCCAGATCATGGTCGTGCCGCATTTCTCGAAATATGCCACGACCTCGTCCCTGATGTCAGCCCATCCTGTGGTGCCGACTACCACTGCCTTGAAATTCTCTGCAAGGAACCTGTAGTTTGCCCTGAAGGCATCGGGAGTGGTGAAGTCTATGCATACGCACTCCTTGGCCAGAGCCGGATCGGTCTCGGTCACAGCCTCGGTCCAGCCGGCATATTCAAGGCCGCGCGAGAGGATGATGCTTTCGATCATCCTGCCCATTTTGCCGTAGCCGCTTATGTATAGTTTTGTATTCATTTTCATTCATTTAGATCCCTCGACAAGCTCGGGATGACAGTCTTAGAAGACTTCCAGGTCTTCCGGGTTGTCAAAGAGGTGGTCGTGAAGGTCCTGAACCACTTCGGTCAGTTCCTCGCGGTCTACCACAAAGCTGATGTTCACGAACGACGCACCCTGCGAAATCATATATACATTTGTCCTCTTGAGAGGCGCGAAAGTCTTCTTGAGCATGCCGTTGAGACGGACGATATTCTTTCCGATCACAGACACCTGAGCCTTGTCG
>X418_Giraffe__coassemble_65_pt1 | contig 15928 bp, 11 predicted proteins | sample X418_Giraffe__metabat2_high_PE_001 | metagenome-assembled genome bin X418_Giraffe
GGCCACCTTATATCCCCTCTCCGTCATCTTAACCACAAGTTCATCATCCGTGAGAGGCTTGCGCTTGTCTTCGTTGTCGACACATTCCTGAAGCGCCTTCTTAAGCTCCCTTGTAGACACTTCCTCGCCATCCTGATTTTCCAATCCCTCGGAGAAGAAATACTTGAGTGAATATATGCCGAAGTGAGTCTCGATATATTTACTGTTGACAACGCGTGATATGGTAGAGATGTCGAATCCCGTCCTTTCTGCTATATCCTTGAGTACCATAGGCTTGAGATGAGTCTCATCACCGTCTATGAAATATTCCCTCTGATATTCGATAATGGTCTGCATGGTGCTGTATAGAGTGTTGTGACGCTGCTTGATCGCCTCCACGAACCATTTAGCCGACTCCAGCTTCTTCTTTACGAAAGCGGCAGCCTCCTTCTTCTCCCTCTCGGAAGAGCTCGCTGCTTCCATCAGCAGGTCAGCGTATTTCCTGTTCACCCTCAGCTCCGGAATAGAAAATCTGGGCATTGTCAGTATAAGCTCACCATCCGTATATTCAAGCTGGAAATCAGGGACTATCTGCTGGGCCTGATCCGAATATGAATCGTCAATCTGTCCGCCAGGGGACGGATTGAGCTTCAGGATCTTGGCTATTGCCGCCTTCATTTCCTCCTCACTAAGCCCCATACGGGTCATTATCTTCTGGTAATGCTTGCTGGTGAAATCATGGAAATAGTGATCGAGTATCCTGACGGCATGCTCCACGGCCGGGGTCTTCTTGCAATGCCTGATCTGCAGGAGAAGGCATTCACGGAGATCTCGCGCGCCGACTCCGGCAGGCTCAAACTCCTGTATCACCTTCAGCATTGCCAGCACTTCCTCCTCGTCAGTCTCTATGTTTGCACGGAAAGAGATATCATCCACAAGGGTATCAATGCTTCTCCTGAGATATCCGTCATCATCCAGACTACCGATTATGAAAGCCGCCACTGAATACTGATGTTCCGTGAGACTGCGGTACCCGAGCTGCTCCATCAGACTCTGGGTGAAGCTTTCCTTCACCGAGAATGTATTGTATTGCGGACGCTCGTCCTTGGAATAATTGTCAGATCTGAGACGATAGCTCGGAATCGAGTCATCCTCCTTATATTCAGAAAGAGACACTTCTCTCGGAGCCTCATCATCCTCCTTTTCCTTAGGGACATCCTCATCAAGGACCGGATTTTCCTCCAGTTCCTTACGGATCCTCTGCTCCAGCTCCTGGATCGGCAGCTCTATCAGCTTGATCGTCTGGATCTGCAGCGGGGAGAGTTTCTGCTGCTGCTTAAGTTCTAGACCTTGCTTCAACATTTTACACTACTTTAACTTATAAACCTTGGGCCACCGGCCTGAGCACCTTGACGGTGTCTACAATATATGCATTGTCCTTGTCAATGACAGGGAACTGAATGTTTTCCTTTACGACAAAGGCACTCGGGAAATTCTTCTTTATCCTCGAAAGGAGTTCCATGGCCTCTGACTTTGTACGACAGTCACCCACAGTCACCTTGAAATAAGGATTAGTGTATGTTCTGTATGCGGCCACGTCATGATATATGGAAGTGAACTTCTCGAGAGCAGCTTCAGATTCGTGCCTTGCAGTCTGCCTGTTGTCGAAGAAGATGCGGACCCTGTATCCAGGGATCGTCCTGGTTTCATTGGCCTCGATATGCTTGCGCATCGAGTTTTCCACCAGTTCCGACTGATCGACCACAACTGTAGCTGCATCCCCGCCGAACCTTGAAGGCATGTCGCGGAAGATATCCTTTCCTGCCAGAGTGCTGTCGACCGCCGCTGCCGGTCTGTACACGACAGAGTCTGCATACTCATAGCCTTCAGGCAGAAGCAGCTCCTGCGCAGAAGCCGCTATTGGAAAAACAGAAAAAGCGGCAATCGCCACGATAGCACGAAACACATTAAATCTTTTCATAAGTCTGTCCTATAAGATCCTTCACAGGTATGTCATTAAACGTAAGAACCTTTGTCAGTCCGTTCTTCAATGTAGCCTTGACCGATACATCGACCACACATTTATTAATGGTCTCCATGTCCAGCAAGGAGAGAAGCTCGCCCAAACCGACGCCCGGCTCTATGGTCACAGTAGCACTGAGATGATACATCTCGGACGATTTCCCATGCAGGGTGAATGGATCCATCGCCATCCTACCAAGAACCTTGCCAGAAAGTTTGAGAGCGCCTTCGATTTCTGAAAGATCCACACTGAACGACGGATTGTCCACACCTACAGCGATGCTTGCGGTCACACCGCGGAGACCGTACGGGGTTATGCTTTCCAAGGCGACAGACGTCACCTTTATGTTCTTGACATTCTGCACATCCTTGCAGCCGGCAAGGCACAAGGCCACGGCAGAAACCGCTACAAGTAGTATTCTTCTCACCAGATTCTTCACGATAATTACAAATTACATTTAGGCAAAGATAACTATATTCACTTAAAAATCCTATCTTTGTACTATGATGGAAAAGAAAGTATACATTGAAACTTACGGCTGTCAGATGAACGTCAACGACAGCGAAGTAGTGCTGTCAATCCTGCAGGATGCAGGATACGTCATGACTGAAAACATAGAAGAGGCGGATGTGATCTTCGCCAACACCTGCTCGATCAGAGACAATGCCGAACAGAGGATATGGGGAAGGATCGATCAGTTCAAACTTCAGAAGAGGAAGCGCGAGGGGGTTGTCATCGGCATTCTCGGATGTATGGCCGAGAGGCTCAAGGACGAACTTCTGAAGGCAGTGGACCTGGTTGCAGGTCCCGACTCATACAGAAGCCTGCCTTCGCTGCTCGAGGCCGTGGCTCCGGGAAAGCCGCAGATCAACGTGCTGCTGTCGCATGAGGAGACATATGCGGAGATCTCCCCTGTCAGGATGGACAAGAACGGAGTTTCTGCATTTATTTCGATCATGAGAGGATGCAACAACGTATGTTCATACTGCGTTGTCCCATATACCCGCGGAGCGGAGAGAAGCCGCGACCCGCACACCATACTCAACGAGGCAAAGGACCTGTATGCAAGAGGATACAAGGAAGTCACGCTCCTTGGACAGAATGTGGATTCATATCTATGGAAGGACTGCAGGGGCGCAGAGCACAATGTGAATTTCGCCCAGCTGCTTGAGATGGTGGCAAAGATCAGCCCCGAGCTGCGCGTCCGCTTCTCGACGTCGCACCCGAAGGACATCAGCGACGAGGTCATCTACACTATGGCAATGTATGAGAACATCTGCAAGCACATCCACCTGCCTGTTCAGTCAGGGAGCAGCATAATGCTGGAGAAGATGCGCCGCAAATACAACCGCGAGTGGTATCTGGAGAGGGTTGCGAAGATACGCAGCGTCATTCCGGACTGCGGGCTCACGACAGACGTGATTGCAGGATTCAGCGGAGAGACCGAGCAGGATCATCAGGACACGCTCACGCTTATGGAGCAGGTAGTGTTCGACTCGGCGTTCATGTTCGCATATTCCGAGCGTCCGGGCACTCTTGCATCAAAGAAATATCCGGACGACATTCCATATGACGTCAAGACTTCGAGACTCAACGAGATCATAGCCCTCCAGGGCAGGATGAGCCTCAAGAGCAACGAAAAGGAGATAGGCAAGGTGCTCAAGGTCCTTGTTGAGGGACCTTCGAAGAAAAATCCGGACGAACTCTGCGGCAGGGCCAGCAGCAACAAGATGTGCGTGTTCCCGTCACGCGGCGAGAAAGCCGGAGACTACTGCGAGGTGCAAGTCGTTTCCGTAACCTCAGCAACACTCCTGTGCAAAAGACTCGATTAATCAACTGATCATGAAAAAATACATCCTTGCCCTTGACCAGGGTACAAGCAGTTCGAGGGCCATCGTCTTTGACCAGCAGGGAAAGCCGAAGGCCATCTCCCAGAAGGAGTTCACACAGATTTTCCCGAAACCGGGCTGGGTGGAGCACAATCCTATGGAGATCTGGTCATCTCAGGCGTCTGTGATAGCGGAAGCCATAACCTCGATAGGCATCAACGGTCAGAACATCGCCGGCATAGGCATCACCAACCAGCGCGAGACCACCATAGTATGGGATGCCGAGACAGGAGAGCCCGTATATAACGCCATTGTATGGCAGGACAGAAGGACCTCCCGCTATTGCGACAAGCTCAAGAAGGAGGGCAGGACAGACTTCATACGCAACAAGACCGGACTCATCATCGATGCATATTTCAGCGCCACCAAGGTGCGCTGGATCCTCGACAATGTCGAAGGAGCACGTCAGAAGGCAGAGGAAGGCAGACTGCGTTTCGGAACCGTCGACACATGGCTCGTATGGATGCTGACAAGAGGCCAGGTGCATGTGACAGACGTCTCCAATGCGTCAAGAACGATGCTCTTCAATATCCATACACTCCAGTGGGACAAGGATCTGCTCGAACTCTTCAACATCCCTGAGTCAATGATGCCTCAGGTGAAATCGTCAAGCGAGATATACGGATACACCAAAGCAACGCTCTTTGCATATGAGGTGCCGATCGCCGGCATGGCAGGCGACCAGCAGGCCGCCCTCTTCGGCCAGATGTGCACAGAGCCGGGATCGGTCAAGAACACCTACGGCACAGGATGCTTCCTGCTGATGAACAGCGGTGAGAAGCCTATCATGTCATCCAACAATCTCCTCACAACGGTCGCATGGAAGATCGGCGACACAGTAAACTATGCGCTAGAAGGCAGCATCTTCGTAGCCGGATCCGTAGTGCAGTGGCTGCGTGACGGACTTGGCATAATAAGGTCATCATCCGATATCGAGAAGCTCGCCAACAGCGTTCCGGACAATGGAGGAGTATACTTCGTGCCTGCGCTCACAGGTCTTGGAGCCCCATACTGGGACCAGTACGCCAAGGGCTCGCTCTACGGAATCAGCCGCGGCACGACCGCCGGTCACATAGCGCGTGCAGCACTGGAAGGCATCGCGTTCCAGACCATGGACATAGTCAAGGCCATGGAGAAGGATGCCGGGTGCACGCTCAAGGAACTCAAGGTAGACGGAGGAGCATCGAGGAACAACCTCCTGATGCAGTTCCAGGCTGATGTCCTCGGCACGTCGGTCATCAGACCGAAAGTGACTGAGACCACAGCCCTGGGAGCGGCATATCTGGCAGGACTCGCTGTCGGATACTGGGACAGCATCGACCACATAAAGAGCCAGTGGGGCGTGGAGAAGGAATTCACTCCGCAGGCTGACGAGGAGACCGTAAGCGCCCTCAAGGAAGGATGGGCGGATGCCATAAAGAGAACACTTACCGATAAATAACAGCACTATGACACTTCTGACCAAATGCATCTTCGAGTTCATCGGAACTCTCGTACTCATACTGCTTGGAGACGGCGTATGCTGCGCCACAAGCCTGAACAAGTCCAAGGCACAAGGTGCCGGATGGGTGGTAGTCACTCTCGGCTGGGGTCTTGCCGTAATGTGCGGCGTATTCATAGCAGGTCCATACTCGGGAGCGCACCTCAACCCTGCCGTGACCCTCGGATTTGCACTTGCCGGCCAGTTCGACTGGTGCGGAGTGCTGCCATACATCGCAGCGCAGATGCTCGGAGGACTTGCAGGAGCTGTCCTGGTGTATTTATTTTATAAGGATCATTTCGACGCCACAGAGGATGCCCGCACAAAGCTCGGCGTGTTCTGCACTATGCCTGCAATAATGAACAAGGGCCGCAACTTCTTCTGCGAGGCCCTTGCATCATGGCTGCTCGTATTCGTGATTCTCGCTCTCGGAACCGAGGAAAACCTTCCGGAAGTGGGTATGGGAGAGCTTGGGGCATTCCCGGTGACAATGCTCATCATGTCCATAGGTATGTCACTCGGAGCGACTACAGGATATGCGATCAATCCTGCCAGAGACCTGGCGCCACGCATCGCGCATGCCATCCTGCCTGTCAAGGGCAAGGGAGATAGCGGCTGGGGCTACAGCTGGGTGCCGGTGGCCGGTCCGATAGCCGGAGGCCTTCTCGCAGCACTCACCTATCTTCTTATATACTAATATTCAGGATGTCTGTTTACTGAATCGTATTTAACGAAATCCTCAAAGTCGTATAGCCAGTCGGATCCATAGGCCAGCTTATGGATCCTGTACCATATAGCCTCGCGTGAAGGTGCATTGAATGAGCCTTTGTTGTCCATCATTATGCTGTCATAAGTCGGACGCCAGATACCACGAGAGCAGTTCCTCGCACCCTCATATACACCTTCCGGCTCGTCAGCATATCTCTCGTCCGAGAGTATATGTGCCCATTTCACCTTCTCCGGATCAGAGGTGAAGTCCACATTCTTCCACCATCCATATTCCGCATACGCACATATGTTTGCGATCTCATCCAGAGTGATGGTCACATCCGAAGTGCTGACATATTCGTCAGCCAGCTTGGCGAAGCCGTGTCCGCCGGCTTCGTGCTGCACAAGACCGCGGAAATCGATCTTCATCGGCATCTTAGGTATATATGCCACAGCGCGGCCATTGCCCCAGTCGCCATCCTGCGGAGGGTACATATAAGTCGACCCGCCGAACTTGTCAGAATCCAGAACAACGATCACGAGTGCATTCTTCAGTCGCTGCGCATCAAGCGCATGGCCGGCATAGTCGAAACACAGGGCATCATCTCCGGTGATGGAATTTCCTTCACCATACGCAGTTCCCAACGCATTGCCGTTCTTTGATATGACGTTTACCATATATACATTGAACAGATGTCTGTATGAGCTGTATGGCTCGATATCAAAGAAATATTCCACAGCCTCATTCATTGCAGAGGCATACTTGCCGTCGTAAATTTCCCTCGCTGTATAACCGTCTCCCATCAAGACCACATCTATGCCGTTGCCCTCTGAGGCTGACTGCAGCACCGTCACCAGGCCGTCTTCTACATCAGGATCAGGAACGGGTTCAGGTTCCGGCTCAGGCTCCGGCTCCTGCTCGGGCTCCATCGGACCGTACTTATCCTCAAGGAAGCGCGAAATTTCATCCACACCGCATTTGGACGGGTCAAGCAGAACTCGGCCGGTCTGATCTGCAAGCAGGACAACCGGTGAAGTATGAGAATCCAGGAATGTGATGAAACGAGCAATCAGACATTCCAACTTATATTTCTCCGTCAAGACTGAGAGATTCAGTTTCGAGCTGGTTGCTATGACACCTAATCCGTCATCATGATAGTTCCTATACCATCTGTCGACTATCGGCACAAGTTCTTCATCGGACTTGAAATCCACATACAAGACATATTCATGCGACTTATAATATTCAGACAGATCGATCTCGTTCTGGTTGACATCCAAGGCACGGCCGGTATATGAATATATCTCAAGATTGTCAAATGTAAATCCTTCCCCTGCCTGGAAAAGAATGTCAGTCCACGCGCTTTTGCGGAAGACATCGCTTTCGCGGATCTTGTCAGGCAGGTTTCCTGACAGACGGTTGCCGTTCAGCCTAAGATCCGCTCCCTTCTCCAACAGCAATGAATATGACTCTGGGACATTACCTTCAAACTTGTTGTCATTCAGATACAGAATATCCAGATGTGGCAGATAAGGCAGGTTTTCAGGCAGCGATCCTCCTATCTGATTGCCGCTGGCCTTCAAGGTTCTTATCGGTTTATCTTCAGGTTCGACGGCTTCGGAGATTGAGGTGAATCTGTTATTACTGAGGTTATTATAAGTCAACTCGTATGCATATGACGGAATATTGCCGGAAATGTCATTACCGCTGAGATCGATCTGGTTCAAGAAAGAGATGTCATCAAAACTTTCAGGCAGATTGCCCGACAAGCCGTTGATACCCATCTGAAGAGTCGCCACCATACCAGATGTTCCACCAATGCCTGAAATGCGCAGACCATACCATTCACTCAAAGGTGCTTCGGTGCACCAGTTGTCAGCTTTTCTCCACCCCGCGCCTTCCGTAGACTCATAAAAGAGCGCCAGGTCGTCTCTAAGGAGTTCATATTGATGTTCATCAGTACCTGTCTGGACTATCGTATAGATGATTCTTGAGTCACTGCCCTGAACTGTCACCTCAAGTCTTCCATATCGCATAGCTCCCGTATTCTCAGATATAGCCACTCTGACGGAATGGGCATCCATTGCCTTGGTCTCCAGAACAGTCAGCCAGTCTTCTCCCGCTATCACTCTCGCCTGGATCGGTCCAGAAGTCATGACCCTGAAATAAACATCACTGGCGTATGCGGAACAGGTATACATCGTAGAGTACACGATATGATCCCTATCCTCAAAGATGAGATCCTTTACCGGATTCATTTCAAGAATCTCTCCACTTGACATCTCAGACCGATATGCCCCCTGCATGGCTATCCTTCCTTTCTCGTCCTCATACACTATGCTGAATTCTCCAATAGCTCCTGGAAGAACGGCTACATAGTAATCGCCTTGTTCAAGGACACCACCGGGAGCATTCAACACGACATTGGAAGCCGAGGCCGGCATTGGAAAGACTTCTGTGCCTTTACGGAAATCGACAGCGCAGTCTCCTGAAAGCCTCTCATATTCGGATATTATCGAAATCGTCTTGATACGGCCGGAATCCGGTCCTATTGTAAACTTCAGATACGAGAGTTTCTCGCTGAATTCGAACACACGATCATCATCGGACGCAACTGCGGTCGCAATTCTCAGATTGCCAGGAATCGAGCCCTTGACTGCAGTCTGAACCGTAGGCACAGTCACTATGGCAGTGACCGGAACATCCGGGCTGAAATATTTCAGACAGTCATATGGATATACTGCATAATATTCTTCAGATTGAATCACATAGCCCTTCAGAGAACATTTACCTGACTTCACTGATGTCTTGAAAGGCTTGGGAGCATTTTTGAGCGCCACCATGTCCCCATAGTTGAAAGAGAAAGTTTCCGACAAGGCTGTGAAAGTCGCGCTGACCTCCTTGCCTTCTGTCCTGGGATCATCAACACACGAAACGGCCGCGCAGATCACTGCAGCACCCAGAATAACATATATCAAACCCTTTACAGACATCACTCAACTACGCTGGGATTGTTCAACGCCGCCTTTATGGCGTCATCTATAGGCATGTAGAAGCGGTAGAAAGCTTCTTCGCCCACCTTAGAATATCTGCCGACAAGACCATTTATCTGAGGCATCATATATTCCTTGGAGAGTTCCCACTCTCCTTCAGCAGGTTTGATGCCGTCCACTCTTGCTGCATAATCAAGGAACATGCGGTCGAGGCCAAGCTTCTGGAAATATGACTCCAGCTGCGCTATGTCTGAGAGCGTTGCCAGCTGAGCCTTATGTCTGTCAAAGACATATGAGGCGAAGCGCATGGTGGTCGCCTTCTTGTTGCAGGCCATATAGAAATCCGTAACCTTTGTCGTATCGATCGGAACGAAGACATCCGGGATGATGCCGCCTCCGCCATATACGCGACGGCCCTTCACAGTATAGAACAAGGCCGTGGTGTCAACCTTCATGCTGTCGGCTGAAACCATCTCTCCGCTGGCATACCTCTCATAGATGTCGTATGCATAGTCCTTGTCGTATGGCTTCTGGATGCATCTGCCGGAAGGTGTATGGAAACGGGCTACGGTAAGGCGCACGCCCGATCCGTCCGTGAAATTGATCGGCTCCTGAACAAGTCCCTTTCCGAAAGACCTTCTGCCCACGATGACTCCCCTGTCATTGTCCTGGATCGCTCCTGCGAAGATCTCACTTGACGATGCCGAGCCCTCGTCGATGAGGACTGAAATCTGCACATCCTTCAGCATACCACGGCCGTCAGCCTTGAAATCTTCACGGTTCCTGTGCAGGCCTTCCATATATACTATCTCGTCGCCCTTTGCAAGGAACTCGTTTGCAAGCAGAAGGGCCTGATCGAAATATCCTCCGGTGTTGTCCCTGAGGTCGAACAGGAGCCTTGTCATTCCCTGCTCAAGCAGCTTCTCAGACGCTTCCGAGAACTCCTTGTATGTCGATCTGGTGAACTTGGACAGCTTGATATATCCTGTGGTATCGTTTACCATGTAGGCTGCATCGATACAGTGCACAGGAATCTTGTCACGCACTATCTCGAACGGTATGACTGTGCCGTCTCGGTTGACCGTAATGGTCACCTTCGAACCTGAAGGTCCCTTCATCAGGCGCACCATGCTGTCCTGAGGGGTCTTCTTTCCTGCAATCACCCTTTCATCTACACGCACGATCCTGTCGCCCTGGACGAGGCCCGCCTTCTCGGAAGGGCCTCCGGGGATGACGCTGAGCACTATGGCAGTGTCATTAGGCACGTTGAAAGTGATGCCTATGCCCTCGAAATTGCCAGCAAGCTCGGTCTCGGACTCCGTAAGCTCTACAGGGGGAAGGTATACTGAATGCGGATCCAGCTCCGCCAGAGCAGCCACTACGGCAGCGTCTGTCATTCCTTCCATATCTATGGTGTCGACATAGTTCTTCTGCACTTCCTGCAGGATGAGGTTAAGCTTACGCCAACGGTTGTAGTCACCGTCAAACTTCTTCTTCACCTCGTAGACCCTTGTAACCAGTACGGTAGCAAGCACTCCCAGGACGATGCCCAGGAGTGCTGTGATGATTGTATAATTGCTTTGCTTCATATTCTAGTCTACCTGTTCGACTTCAATACCAGCCCTTGTCAGGAGGTCGATGCCGTCTGTCAGACGATATGCATCGCGGTATACTACCCTCTTGATGCCGGCCTGGATTATGAGCTTTGCGCATTCCATGCAAGGCGAAGCCGTCACATAGAGCGTCGCTCCCTTGCTGCTGTTGCCGGACTGCGCAACCTTGGAGATCGCATTGGCCTCAGCATGGAGGACATATGGTTTCGTAACACCGTTTTCGTCCTCACAGATATTCTCGAATCCTGACGGCGTGCCGTTGTATCCGTCCGATATGATCATTCTGTCCTTGACAAGAAGGGCGCCCACCTGACGGCGCTTGCAATATGAATTCTGCGCCCACACGCCTGCCATGGCTATGTAGCTTTGGTCAAATTTCTCCATGATTATCTCTGATAAAGGTATCTCTTGATGCTCTTCTTAGGAGTCCTCTCGAAGTCTTCGGACATCACCTCGATCTTCTTGAGCTTCGCATAGTTAGGAAGCTCCTGGTTGAGTTCCGCGAGGGTACCTTCCATATACTTCACGAAAGCCTCCTGTGACATTCCGTCCTTCTCTCCCTGCTGGAAGTCCGGATAGATGAGGGCTGTAAGGCCGCCGTTACCCTCAACCACAAGTGAGTCAACGACATATGGCTGGCTATTGATGACTGTCTCCACTTCCTCAGGGTAGATGTTCTGACCGCTCGGACCGAGAATCATGCACTTTGTGCGTCCCTTGATGAAGAGTGAGCCGTCAGCGTCGAGGATTCCCATGTCACCAGTGCGGAACCATCCGTCCTCGGTGAAAACCTCTGCCGTCGCCTCCTCGTTCTTGAAGTATCCGAGGAATACATTGGCGCCCTTGACCTGGATCTCGCCAGGGATGTTTGCCGGATCCTTGGACTCGATGCGGACCTCCATGTTAGGAGCAGCCTTTCCACATGAGTAAAGTTTCTCCACTTTCCAGTCGTCATATGTGATGATAGGCGCGCACTCTGTCATGCCGTATCCTACGGTGAACGGGAAGTTCATTCTCTTAAAGAACGCCTCAACTTCCTTGTTGAATGCCGCACCTCCGATGATCACCTCAATGAACTCGCCTCCGAATGCATTGATCAGTTCGTTCCTCACCTTGTTGAGAACGACCTGGTTGAGTCCCGGAACCTTCATGAGGAACTTGATGCCTTCCTTCTCGAGAACAGGCTTCACCTTGCTCTTGTAGATCTTCTCGATCACGAGAGGAACTGCAATGACAATGTTAGGCTTCACCTCTGCAAGAGCCTGCATGATGATCTTAGGGCTCGGGAGGCGTGAAAGGAAGTGAACATGGCAACCTGCTGAAAGCTCATAGAGCACCTCGAACATGAGGCCGTACATGTGAGCGCAAGGAAGCATCGAAACCACTCTCGAAGTGTTGTTGAGCTGAGGAAGGACCTTCTTTGCAAACTCTATGTTCGAGAAGATTGCACGATATGGGATCATCACACCCTTCGAGAAGCCTGATGTTCCTGATGTATAGTTGATTACAGCAAGTTCATCCGCTGTATCCTCGTAATAGTTGATGCAATCAGGAGTGAAAGCTTCCGGATATTTTCTACCGAAGAGTTCATTGAGATGCGCCTTTGCCTCTACTATGCACTCATCCTTGGCATAAAGGATCCTGAAATTGTTCACCTGGATGATTGCGTGGAGGTCAGGCATTTCTGTCTCGGAAAGGCCTTCCCATATCACCTCGTCCACAAAGAGGATCTTTGCCTCAGAATGGTTTACGAGATGGTGGATGTTTGCTGACTTGAACTCATGAAGGAGAGGTACTGGGACCGCTCCGTGAGTCAATATAGCGAGGAAAGTAACCGCCCAGTTGGCCTGGTTTCTCGAGCATATCGCCACTTTGTCACCTTTCTGGAGACCGCACTCCTCAAACATGATGTGCAGCTTCTCCATACGCCTGGCTACATCCTTGAAATGAAGGGTCTCGCCATGGTAGTTTGAGATCGCAGGACGATCCCAGTTCTTCTTGAACGAGTTCTCGAAGATTTTGTTTACTGATGTGAATTCCATAATATTTCCAGTTAAGTACACTTATTTTCTATTTGATCTTTATTGTCCTGACCTGTCCGTCATAGCATTCCGCCTGGACAGTGACATGGTCGACAACATCTATCCTGCTGTCCGGACGTATCATATCCTGGCCCTCATACACAGTCAGCGGATCACCACCCGCGAACGGATATATCAGAGTCTGGATCGATGTCCTGACTACCCAGAATGTATTCCCTCCGACTATGATCCTCTCAGGAAGGCCCTTGATGGTCTCCTCACAGGAAATTCCTTTCCAAGAAGACGGTTTCTCGCCCTTGAGGTTATACATGTCGATGGTATTGTCCTTGTGGAGGACCATTACATTATATGCATTTGTTCCGTTAAAGTCATATGGTTCAGGGCCTATGAGGATCTCCTTGCCGAGATCCACAGGGAATCCTGAGACGAAGCGTCCGAGTCTGTCGATAAGGTAGATGCTGCTGCCTGCACCGAACAGGATCTGGAGCTTTCCGTTTGCATAATAATCGATTGTCTGCGCGACTCCGCAGAGAGGCTTGCCGAAAGGCACACCCCAGATTCCTTCTCCAGTCTCTTCTTTGAGGCATATGGCCCCTGCCGAGTTCTGATAGAAGATATTCATTCTTCCTGTGCCTGAGTTCTTGACGCGGAACGGTCCGGTCGGAACCGTGACTGTGGTATCCCTCTCAAACTCAGGAGCCTTTATGCGCTGCAGCTCAAGAGCATATACTGACAGGTCTGTAGCCACATTGTTTCCCTTGGCAACCGCCTCCATGACCATAGGACGATATTGAGCATCCTTTGCCTGGAAGTCAAGAGCGTTTCTTATCTCCTTGTTAAGGATCTTTGGAAGGACATCTGTCTTGACACCGAGGTTGAGATATGCCTCAATAGATACAGGCTTGAGAGCCAGCAGGTCTTCGCTGCCGGCATCTGCCATATATTCCTTCAGGCTGTATTCCAAGGCCCTGCCTGACGCGTATTCCTCAACCGCGTCGCTGCCGCCGGTCACAAGCCAGCCGTCAATTACCGTGAAATGAGTCTCTTCATTGAGAGTGAACCACTTGCCGAACACTGAAGCGATGAAGCCCGGGAACATGAACTCATGCACTGCAGGCACATAATCCTTGAATGAAGCGACTCCTGTTCCTCTGAACACCACCGTGTCATTTTTGCCCAGCTTGACAAGGTTTACCTCGTGCAGAGCATCTGCAGAGCCGAATGCGGCCTTTGCGACTTCCTTTGGAGCAAGCCTGCGCACGAACAATTCCGGCGAGAGGCCGTTCCGGTCGGCCAGAAGAGTCTGATTACGGTTGTATTCTGCAAGTTTCTGCTTTGAATCAAGGTATGACTTATATGCGGTCTGATATGAATCCCATGATGCCAGAGGAAGCGTCAGCGCAAAATAGGTATAAGACGGGAGAATATCCGAAGCCGAGCTTGACGCAGGCTGGGTCTGGGATATGACATACATGAAGTCTGACGCATCATCTGCATAGACCTGAAGACCTTTCAGAAGCGTAGAAGCAGTCTCAGGATGCTCTACCGAAAAGACAGCCCAGTCTGCGAGTGAGCATGTGAAATCAGCCATCGCAGAATAGACGGAATTGGCATGCTTGCCATATTTTTCAGAGAAGTATTTCCTGCCGAAAAGTGTGGAGAAGAGTGGCTTCGCCTGTGCATACGAGACGAATATCAGGTCTGAGCCTGCGGCAGTCTTTGCCACCTTGACAAAGCCGGAAGACTCCAGCACAGAGAGAGACTCTTCCAGATGTCTTATTGACGATTTCACAAGAGCATCAGTCTCTGCCATGATCACCAATGAGCGGAGGGCCAGTTCTCCACCGTCCAGGACTGACGAGCAGTCCAGGTAGCTGGCCTGGAGCCCATGGCTGCGGCCGAAGTCCATGAGGGCCGAAGCTTCGGGCGAAGGGGTCGGGGAAGCCACACCAGCGTCAAAGATGTAGAGTGGCGTAAGCTTGCCCGAATAATGGAGCGAAAACGCCATCGGCGCTTCCGAAAGAGTCCCGATCAGTCCGTCTGACACAGCATTCGAAAGAGCTGCCGGGAACTTGAAACCGGCAAAGACATCCGAAGAGATATCCCTGACATGAGACAGACAACCAGCTAGAACTGCATTTGAAGGCACAGCCTGCAGCAGTTCATATCGACCTTCCACAGAGTCCTTCTTGTCTGGATCATAATACAGGACAGCCACGGCGACCGCTACTCCGATCACCATGACTGCCAATGCTATAAGACTGATTATAAGGGACTTTCTATTCATTATTTAACAGCGATTGCTTCAATCTCAACCTTTACACCAAGAGGGAGAGCAGCAGCCTGATAGCAGGCTCTTGCAGGCTTCTCACCTGTGAAATACTCCGCATAAACCTCGTTCACCGCCTTGAAGTCAGCGATATCTGCAAGAAGAACTGTAGTCTTCACGACATTGTCATAAGTCATGCCTGCCTCCTTGAGGATGGCTCCGATGTTCTTGAGAGACTGATGAGCAGCTGCCACGATATCCTCCTGCACCTTTCCGTCAACAGGATTCACAGGGATCTGGCCTGAAATGTAGAGAGTTCCATTCACTTCGATGGCCTGTGAATATGGGCCCACCGCCTTCGGTGCATCAGGAGTTGCAATTACCTTTTTCATGATATTATTAATTAATTTGATGTTATTCGATTAACATGCAAATATAAGAAAAAATAGCATACACACAAAAACGGTAATCAGTACACAGGACGGAAGACAGGGAAGAGGACAGGAAGGAGGGCAGGTAGGAGGGCAGGGATTGCAGCAGCCATTTCAACCGTCCATCATAAAATCGCCCAAAAACATGTCGGACGGTCCCGAAAACCAGGTTATTTCCGCCTGATCCGATACCGTCCATCATAAAATCAGCCATTTTCCTGCCGGACGCTCCATCCCCGCTTCCAATGTGCGAGCAGTTTTACATCAGTATAAGAGAAACAGCCACTCCGAAGAGTGGCTGCTATACTTTGGGGCTCGTAATCGACGCCGTCGCTGAAGCGAAAGCGGAAGAAACTGGCAGGCTGCGCCTGACAGAAAGGGTTGTCATCCCTTACGCGAATTCCCCTTGACTCTGCAAAAGTATATGGTAGCCCCGAGCAGAATCGAACTGCTATCTAAAGTTTAGGAAACTTCCATTCTATCCGTTGAACTACAGGGCC